>Ga0134095_1001874_pt1 | contig 12849 bp, 10 predicted proteins | sample 6_2taG_FD_94449 | JGI IMG/M metagenome (GOLD analysis project Ga0134095, IMG submission 94449) | Switchgrass degrading microbial communities from high solid loading bioreactors in New Hampshire, USA - 6_20_20_110_A2 metaG | ecosystem: Engineered > Bioreactor > Semi-continuous > Anaerobic >... | reverse complement strand
TTTGGGCAGCAGGGGCTCGACAAGCGCCCACTGCTCGTCGGTTAGGTCCGTGGGGTAGGGTTGTCGTTGGCTCATGCTTCAACCCTACACTCCTTTCGTCCGAATTTGCAAACACGCTCTAATTGCTTTAAAGGGACAGAGACAGTGGCGAAACAATACGAATTACTGAACATCGGACGCAGCTCAATAGACCTGTATTCAAACGACGTCGGGTCGCCGTTCGTGGAGATCACCAGCTTCGCCGCGTATGTGGGCGGCTCCCCGACCAATATGTGCGTCGGAGCGCGCCGCCTGGGCGTGAACTCCGCGCTGCTGACCGGTCTGGGCGAAGATCCGGTCGGAGACTTCATCCTGCACTTTCTGGAGCAGGAAAACGTCGAGACGCGTTTCATCGTCCGTAAGCCCGGCCACCGCACCAGCGCGGTGCTGCTGGGGATCGAGCCGCCGGACAAATTCCCCCTGGTTTACTACCGCGACAACTGCGCCGATATCGAGATCACAATCGATGATGTGCTCGCTTCGCCGGTGCAGGACGCGCAGGTCGTCCAGTTCGCAGGGACCAACTTCTCGAAGGACCCCAGCCGGAGCGCGACGATTTTCGCGGCAGAGCTGGCGAAGCTATCGGGCGCGAAGGTCGTGCTGGACATCGACTTCCGGCCGGACCAGTGGCACGACCCGCGCGCGTTCGGCGTGGCGATCCGCTCGGTGCTGCGGAATGTGGACGTGGTGATCGGCACGCAGGACGAGATCAACGCCGCCATGCTGACCGATCCTTCGCAGATGGTGCTGACGCACTCGCAGATATCCGACACGCGCGTGAAGGGCGACACGGACGCAGCGATCCGCCGCCTGTTGGAGTTGGGGCCCGAAGCGGTGATCGAGAAGCGCGGCGACGAGGGCGCGCGTATCCACCTACGCGACGGGCAGGCTATCGACGCGCCGGGCTTCCCGGTCGAGGTGTACAACATCCTCGGCGCGGGGGATGCGTTCGGCGCGGGATTCCTGTACGGCTACATCAAGGGGTGGGACTGGTATCGCGCGGCGCGGCTCGGCAACGCCTGCGGCGCGATCGTCGTCACCAAGCACGGGTGCGCCAACTTCATGCCAACGCTGGACGAGGTAATGGCGTTTGTCGAAGGGTACGGCGGGCTGGATTAAGGGAAGACGTCATGCAATACACGGCAGAGACGATGCTGATTCGCTCACGGGACACCGGCGGCACAGGCGTGTTCGCCGAGGTGCTGGCGGAGCAGGCGGGCTGGGAATACCTCAACATGCAGGCGCGGCGGCTCAACCGGGGAGAGCGCTGGTCGCACAACACCAGTGAGTACGAATACGCGCATGTGATCCTCGGTGGGCGCTGCACGATCCGCACCAGCCGGGGCGAGTTCGCAAACATCGGGCGGCGGCCGGACGTGTTCAGTGGCATGCCCTATGCGCTCTATCTGCCGCGCCGCACGGATTTCGAGCTCGAGGCGCTGACGGATGGCTTCGAGGTGGCGACGTGCTGGGTGCCGACCGACGAGGATCACCCGGCGCGGCTTGTGACCCCGGAAGACAGCGAAATAGAGTTGCGTGGCGGAGCGAACGCTTCGCGCCAGATCAACAGCATCATACCGCCCGGCTTCGACTGCCACCGCATCGTGGCGGTTGAGGTCTACACGCCGAGCGGCAACTGGTCGAGCTATCCGCCGCATAAGCACGACGTCCACCGCGAAGACGAGCAGGGCAACGTGCTCGAAGCGGACCTTGAAGAAATCTACTTCTACAAGATCGACCGGCCGGGCGGGTACGCCTATCAGCGGGTCTACAACGACGACCGCAGCATCGACGGGCTGATGCTCGCGCAACAGCATGATATTGTGCTGGTGCCGGAAGGGTATCATCCGGTCGTCAGCGCGCCCGGTTATACGACGTACTATCTGAACTTTCTGGCCGGTTCCGCCCAGTCGCTCGCCAACAGCGACGACCCCGATTACGCGTGGGTCAAGGGGACGTGGACGTTCCTCGATCCCCGGCTGCCGGTGGTCGATCACGGGATGGAGCCGCGCCGCGAGCGCGAAGCGAGGTAAGCCATGGCGACAAAACGACTCACGATGGCGCAGGCGCTAATCGAATTCCTGCAAAACCAGTACGTCGAGCGGGACGGGCGCGAAAACCCGTTCTTCGCCGGATGCTGGGGCATCTTCGGGCATGGTAACGTCGCAGGCATCGGGCAGGCGCTCCAGCAGTATGCGGATACGTTCCGCTACTATCAGACGCGCAACGAGCAGGCGATGGTCCACACCGCCGCCGCGTACGCCAAGATGAAGAACCGCCTGCAAACCTTCGCCTGCACGACCTCGATCGGCCCTGGCGCGACCAATATGATCACCGCCGCCGCTGGCGCGACGATTAACCGCCTGCCGGTGTTGCTGCTTCCCGGCGACATCTTCGCCGAGCGGCTTCAGGCGCCCGTGCTCCAGCAGCTTGAGTCGGAGCACTCGCAGGATATTTCGGTCAACGACTGCTTCAAGCCGATCTCGCGCTACTGGGACCGGATCAACCGGCCGGAGCAGTTGATCACCGCGCTGCCCGAGGCGATGCGCGTGCTGACCTCGCCCGCCGAAACCGGCGCGGTGACGCTCGCGCTGCCGCAGGACGTCCAGACCTGGGCCTACGATTACCCGGTTGAGTTGTTCGAGCGCCGCGTGTGGCACATCCCGCGCAACCGGCCGGACGTCGGGGCGCTGCGTCGCGCAGCGGAGTGGATCCGCCAGAGCCGCCAGCCGTTGATCGTCGCGGGCGGCGGCGTGCTGTACAGCGAGGCGACCGACATCCTGCGCCAGTTTGTCGAGCGGACGGGGATCCCTGTGGCCGAGACGCAGGCGGGCAAGGGGTCGATGCCCTATGACCATCCTGGCGCACTGGGCGCGATTGGCTCCACCGGCACCGAGGGCGCGAACATCCTGGCGCGCGAGGCGGACCTCGTGATCGGCATCGGCACGCGATACAGCGACTTCACGACTGCCTCGAAGACAGCCTTCCAGCACCCGGACGTGCGCTTCATCAACATCAACGTGGCGGAGTTCGACGCGTACAAGCACAGCGCGATCCCGCTGGTGGGCGACGCGCGCGCCACGCTCGAAGAACTGCTCCCGCTGCTGGAAGGGTGGCAGGTCAGCCAGGCGTATCGTGCGCGGGCGGCGGAGTACAACCGCAAGTGGGACGCCGAGGTGGAACGCATCTACAACCTGGAGCACGGCCCGCTGATCAGCCAGGGCGAGGTGATCGGCGTGGTGAACAAGCTGTCGCAGCCGCAGGACGTGGTGCTGTGCGCGGCGGGTAGCTTGCCGGGCGACCTGCACAAGCTCTGGCGCACGCGCGATCCGAAGGGCTATCACCTCGAGTACGGCTATTCGTGCATGGGCTACGAGATCCCCGGCGGGATCGGCGTCAAACTCGCCGCGCCGGAGCGCGAAGTCTACGTGATGATGGGCGACGGCACGTACCTGATGATGCCGAGCGAGATCGTCACTGCCGTGCAAGAGCGCATCAAGATCACGATCATCGTGCTCGACAACCACGGCTTCGCCAGCATCGGCGGGCTGTCCCGCAGCCTGGGCAGCGAGGGGTTCGGCACACGCTATCGCTATCGCACCGAGGATGGGGACTTCAAAGGTGACGTGCTGCCGATCGATTTCGCGGCCAACGCCGCCAGCCTGGGCGCCTATGTGATGCGCGCGAATACGCGCGACGAGCTGGCCGATGCGCTGTTGAAAGCGCGCGAGTACCAGGATGGGCCGGTCTGCATCGTGGTCGAGACGGATCGCGACCAGAGCGTGCCGGACTACGAAAGCTGGTGGGAAGTGGCGGTTGCGGAAGTGTCGGAGATCGAGTCGGTCCGCGAGGCGCGCGCCAAGCTCGAAGAGGCGAAGTCGCGCCAGCGTCACTATTTGTAGAGTGGGTTAGCAGTGAGCGGTTCGCGATGCGCTCAAAAGCAGATCGCGACAGCAAACTGATGTTTCGCTAGACCGGTTGTAAAACCGGAGATGTGCGGAGTTCCGCGGAGATCTTTCTATGGAGTACAAGTTTAAGGTTGCAAATGCACCCTGCTCATGGGGCGTCCTGGAATTCGACCTCGAAGGTGAGGCGGCCGGGTACGAGCAGGTGCTAGACGAGATCGCCGAAACGGGCTACACCGGCACGGAGCTCGGCGATTGGGGCTTTATGCCGACCGACCCCGCCGAACTGCGGGCGGAGCTGGACAAGCGCGGGCTGACGTTGCTGGCTGCGTTTGTGCCCGTTTCGCTGGCAGACGCGAGCGCGCACGCCGCGGGCGAGGAAGTCGCCGTGCGGACCGCGCGCCTGATGGCCGACGCGCAGGGGCCGGAGTGCTACATTGTTCTGTCAGACAACAATGGGACGGTCCCGGTGCGCACGCAGAACGCCGGGCGCATCACGCCGGAGATGGGGCTGACCGACGCGCAGTGGCAGGTCTTCGCCGACGGCGCGAACCGCATCGCGCGCGCGGTCAAAGAGCAGACCGGGCTGCGGACGGTGTTCCACCATCACTGCGGCGGCTACATCGAGACTCCGGCGGAAGTCGCGAAGCTGATGGCGCTGACCGATCCGTCCGTGCTGGGGCTGGTGCTCGACACCGGGCACTACATGTTCGGCGGCGGCGATCCGCTGGAGCCGCTGCGCCTCTGGCCGGAGCGCATCTGGCACATCCACTTCAAGGACTTCGACCCGGACGTGGCCGAGCGCGCCAAAGCCGAAGGGTGGGACTACTTCGGCGCGGTGCAACATGGCGTCTTCTGCGAACTGGGGAAGGGCGCGGTCGATTTTCCGGCGGTGCTGGCTCGGATGGGCGAGATCGGCTACGACGGCTGGATCGTCGTGGAGCAGGACGTCCTGCCGTCGATGGGCTCGCCGAAGGAAAGCGCGCGCCGCAACCGGGAATATCTGCGCAGTATTGGTATTTAGCCCTGAGGGGCGCTATCTAGAATTAGTGAGGCTGCAATGACAGTCAACATCGGAGTCATCGGCGCAGGACGGATCGGTAAGGTCCACGCCGAAAACCTGGTCTATCGTATTCCCGAAGCGCGCGTGCTGGCTGTGGCGGACGTGCGGCTTGATGCGGCGCAATCCCTGGCGCAGACGCTCAACATCCCGCAGGCGACCGCCGACTACCGTGAGGTGCTGGCGAATCCGGACGTGGATGCCGTGCTGGTCTGCTCCTCGACCGACACCCACAGCGAGATCATCGAGGCGGCGGCCAACGCGGGCAAGCACATCTTCGCCGAGAAGCCGATCGATCTCGATCTGGCGGTCATAGACCGGGTGCTGGCGGCGGTGGAGAAGGCGGGCGTGAAGTTCTTCGTGGGCTTCAACCGGCGCTTCGACCCGACCTACGCCCGCGTGCGCGAGGCGATCCAGAGCGGTGAGCTGGGCGACGTGCATCTGATCCACGTCATCAGCCGCGATCCCGCGCCGCCGCCCATCGAGTACGTCAAAGTGTCTGGCGGCATCTTCATGGACATGATGATCCACGACTTCGACATGATCCGCTTCCTGGTGGGCAGCGAGGTCGAGGAAGTCTACACGCGCGCCGCCGTGCGGATCGATCCGCGCATCGGCGAGGCGGGTGACGTAGACACCGCGGTCGTGATGCTGACGTTCGCCAACGGCGCGATCGGCACTATTGACAACAGCCGTCAGGCTGTATATGGATATGATCAGCGCGTCGAAGTGCTGGGCAGCAAGGGCGCGGCGTCGTCCGGCAACGTCTTCCCGAACCAGGTGACGTTCAGCACGGCGACGAACATCTGCCGCGATTTGCCGCTCAACTTCTTCATGGACCGCTATACTGAGAGCTACGAGCGTGAGATGCGCGCCTTCATCAAGTCGATCGTCGACGACACGCCGACTCCGGTCGGCCCGGCCGACGGGCGCATCCCGGTCGTGATGGCGCTGGCGGCGAAGAAGTCGCTGCTTGAGGGGCGCCCGGTCAGGCTGAGCGAAATTTAGGCGCCCGCGCGGCGCACCGGATGGTTGTACGGCCCGTGCGTCCGGCTTACGGGGTCGGACGCACGGGATAGTGCAAAGACTTTAGTGAAAAGGAGCTTGTCGCATGAGAGCACGTCGTATTCTCCCCGTAATGTTGGTTGTTGCGTTAGTGCTGTCACTGGTGCCTTTGACCACGGCGCTCGCGCAGGATTCGGTGACGATCCGGATCCGCTGCAAGTCCACTCCCCCCACTGAAGACTGGCGTTGCAACAACTTCGCCGAGGTCGAGGAAGAGGTCGAGGCGGAGCTGGGCATCGACATCAACCTGGAGCTGATCCAGGACAACGCCGACTGGGGCCCCTACAAGCAGGAATTCCAGCTCGCGGCGGAAGCTGGCGAGGCGGTGGACATCATCCTGTCTGGCCATGAGGACATCGGCGCGTGGGCCGCGGCCGGGTTCATCATCCCGCTCGACGACCTGATCGCGCAGCATGAGGAATTCGAGGACGTCGTCCCGAGCCTGTGGGAATCGATGAAGTTCTCTGACGGCCAGATCTACGGCGTCCCGCAGGATGCTGAGGCGCGCCCGCTGTTCTTCAGCAAGATTCTGCTCGCTGACCTGGGTTGGAGCGAGGAAGAGATCGAGTCGCTGCCCGAGCGGATCGCCAGCGGTGAGTTCACGATGGCCGATGTGTTCGACGTGGCCGAGCAGGCGGTCGAAGAGGGCGTGGTCGACGAAGGCTACGGCTTCTGGCACCGTCCGGTCAACGGCGGCGACTTCCTGTACTTCTATGCCGGAATGGGCGGCGAAGTTCTGAACGAAGAGGGCAACCTGGTCTTCGATCAGGCGGCCGGCCTGCGGGTCTTCGAGATGCTTCAGGAAGCGCGCGACCGTGGCATTATGAACGGCTCGCACCTGGGCATCGAGTGGCCGGACTGGCACACGACCGTCGCCCCGGCGGAGCAGGTTCTGTTCGCGCTGGGTGGCACCTGGTTCTGGGGTGACTGGGCGGTCAACTACGTCGCGGACCGTGGCGGCGAAGACTACCTGTGGGAAAACATGGGCTTCGCGCTGGTTCCCGCGATGGACAGCGGCGAGCCGATCACCGTGACGCACCCGCTGGGCTACATGATCAGCTCCAGCAGCGAGCACCCCGACGTGGCGATTGCGCTGATCGCGGCGATCACCACGCCCGAGGCGAACAACCGTCACGCGATCGGCAGCGCTCACCTGGGTATCCTCAACACGCAGCTTGAGTCTGAGGAATACAAGGCGAGCGAGTTCCTGGCGCGGGCGCATCCGATGCTCGAGTACGCCAAGTTCCTGCCGAATCACCCGAACTGGGGCGCCTGGTCTGAGGCGTTCTGGACCGGGATCGAAGCGGTGGAAAGTGGCGAACTGGACGCTCAGGCCGCGCTGGACGTGGTAGTCGATCGTCTCCAGAACGAAGTCCAAGGGATCGAGATCCGCTAAATGCGTCGGGCGGATCGCTCCTACGAGTGACGCAAGCCGGGCCGGGAGCCGCGCGCTCCCGGCCTTTTCCCCTTGAAAGCGGCTGCGCGAGCGATCGCGCAGTACGGCGGCGCCGCTACGGTTGCTGCTACGGATAGGAGTGTGACCCGTTTATGGCAGCCCCACAATCCGCCTTACAGACCCCTCTCGCCGCTGAGGGCAGCCTGGCCGCACCCGCACGGAGCCGTCGCCAAACGCTGCGCGCGCAGCTCACGGCTTACGGTTTCCTGGCTCCCGCCGGGTGTCTGGTGATCCTGTTCTTCTTCATCCCGATGCTGTTGATCCTGTTCCTGAGCATCACCAACCTTTCGACGACCAATTTCACGACCGACGTCGTCGGGATGTTGCGCTCGGACATTGACCTCGACCTGGGATCGTTCAGCATAGTGGTCGATGAGCCAAAATACATCGTCGGCCTCGCCAACTTCGAGCGGATGTTTGCCGACGAATTTGCGCCGAAAATCTTGTTCAACACGCTCTTTTACGTGTTCTGCACGCTGATATTCTTTAATGTTGGTCTGGCGCTGGTGATCTCGCTGCTGACAGCGCATATCAATCGGCGGGCGGGGTTCTTCTTCCGCGCGCTGTGGATCCTGCCGCGTATTACGTCTCCGGCGGTGTACGTGATGATGTGGCGGCGCATTATCGCAGTCGCGCCGTTCGGGATCATCAACCAGTTTAACCAGGCGCTTGGCCGCCCCGAGGTGAACTACTATCAGGATGACCCCTGGGTGTTTGTCATCCTGGTGAACGGGTTTATCGGCGCGTCGTTCGGGATGATCATCTTTACGTCCGCCATCGAGTCGATTCCCAAAGACCTGCTGAACGCCTCGCTCGTGGACGGCTCATCCGTTTTCCAGCGCATTCGCTATGTGATCCTGCCGCTGTTGCGCTGGCCGCTGCTGTTCGTGGTGACCTACCAGACGCTGTCGCTGCTGACGTCGTTCGAGTACATCCTGCTGCTCACCGGCGGCGGGCCCGGCCTGTACCAGACCGAGGTGTGGTCGCTGACCGCTTATAACCGCGCGCTGAACACCTATTTTGCCAACGCACAATGGGGCTATGGCTCGGCGTTCGCGGTGGTGCTGGTCGCGATCGGCGTGATAATGGCGATCCTCTATATGCGCGTGTTCCGCTTCAACGAGCTTGTCGCCGAGCCTAAGATCGAGGTGCTGTGATGACTGCGCGGCTGCTTTCCCACAAACACGAGGCGATTTCGTCGGAAGCCGAGACGTTTGAGCGGATCAGCACGGGCGAGCTGGTGTTCCAGGCGGTCTTCAGCGCGCTGGTCACGGTGATGGTCCTCGAAGTTGGCGTGATCGTGTTCCGCGTGCTGGAGCCTTTGATCCACAGCGCGCCGCGACTGTTCGGCTCGACGACGACCGTCGATGAGACGTTTACGCGCGCTATCGGCAACCTGCTGATGTTGATCGCCCCGTTCGCGGCGTATGCCGTGGCCGGTATCAAGATGAAACCGCTGGCGCAGTACAATCGCCTGCGTGCGATCGGGGCTGCGTTGCTGGCCGGGGCGCTGGTGTACGTGCTGGTGACGATGGGCCAGTTTGTATTTCAGATCGGCCCGTTTACCGAGCGGCCCTCGTTGCAAATGTCGATGGTCCAGACGGATGAGGGCATCCTGGTCGAAGAGGTAATCGCGGGCGGCACGGCCGACGATGCAGGGATCAAGGCAGGTGACCTGATCACCGGAATCCGCCGCGCCGAGGTGACGCTCTCTGAGCTGACGACGGCGGTTAACCACTCGAAGGCGGGCGACGTGATCCGCCTGCGAGTGGTGCGTGACGGCGAAGAGGAACAGATCCCGGTCGAAGTCTCGACGGCGATGGAGATCAGCCTGATCCCGCTGGTGGTCGGGTTGCTGGTGGCGCTGGCAGTGGCAGTCATCGCGGTGTTCTGGCCGGGCGGGTGGACGCCTTATGCGCTGCTGATTCTGATCATGCTGCCGCTGGTGCTCGGCTATGTGTGGCTGTTGGTTGCGACGTTCTCGTTCCGCACGGAAGGGATTATGCCGGTTAACGCCGAGGGTAACTTCGGTGGGTGGACGTTGCGCAACTGGGAGTTTCTGACGCGCGAGCCGACCGGCTCTAACCCGAGCATCTGGACGATTACGCTCAATACGGCGGTGATCGCCGTGTCGATGATGGCGATCGTGCTGCTCGTGTCGTCGATGGCCGGATATGCGCTGTCTCGCATGAACTTCGTGGGGCGCAAGACGTTCCTCTCGCTGACGCTGATCCTGCACGGTTTCCCGGCGGTCACGCTCTTGATCGCGATCTTCTTCGTGCTGCGCAACATCGGCACGATCCCTGTGATCGGGGACTACTTTGGCTACAACACGCGCGGCGGTATCGCGCTGGTGATGGTCGCGTTCGAGCTACCGCTCGGCGTGTGGCTGATGAAGGGCTTTTTCGACGGCATCCCCTGGGATATCGAGCGATCGGCGCTGATCGACGGCGCATCCCGCTGGCGGACGTTCTGGGAGATTTTGCTCCCGCAGATCCGGCCAGGGCTGCTGGCGCTTGGTATCTTCGCCTTCATTTCGGGATGGGGCGCCTACCTGATCCCGCAGACGTACAGCATCGGCACCAAGACCGCAACGCTGTCCGTGTACATCAACCAACTGACTTCGGACACGGCGCCGGTGAACTGGAACGAGATCGCCGCCGTGGGCCTCTTCCAGATGCTGCCGGTGTTCGTCATCTTCATCTTCGCACAGGAATATCTGTTGAATATTTACGCGGGCGGCACGAAAGGCAGCTCGTAAAGGGGTAGCAACAGATGCGCATCGCGCTTGAACACTTGACCAAGAAGTTCGGCAATGTTGTCGGTGTGGACGACATCAGCCTCGATATTCAGGACGGAGAGTTCGTGGCGTTCCTCGGCCCGTCTGGCTGCGGCAAGACCACCACGCTCTTGATGGTCGCGGGCATCTACCGGCCGACGGCGGGCATCATCCGCTTCGGGGATCGCATCGTGAACCAGATGGCGCCCAAAGACCGCAACATTGGGATGGTCTTCCAGAGCTATGCGCTCTATCCGCACATGACGGTCTTCGGGAACATCGCGTATCCGCTGAAGCTGCAAAAGGTCCCGAAACAGGAGCAAATCGCGCGGGTGCAGGCCGTCGCGGATAAGATGGGCATTGGCGACCTGCTCGACCGGCGGCCGGGGCAGCTTTCCGGCGGCCAGCAACAACGTGTCGCGCTGGGGCGCGCGCTGGTTAAACAGCCGGACGTGTTGCTGTTTGACGAGCCGCTGAGCAACCTCGACGCGCGGCTGCGTCTGGTGATGCGCGCCGAGATCAAGCATCTGCAGAAGGAACTGGGCATCACCGCGATCTACGTCACGCACGACCAGGTCGAGGCGATGACGATGGCCGACCGCATCGCCGTGATGCAGAACGGGAAGCTGCAAGCGTTCGACACGCCCGACGACCTCTATGACCGTCCAAAAACGCAGTTTATCGCGGGCTTTGTCGGCAACCCGCCGATGAACTTCGTGGACGTCGAGATCGAAACGCACGGCGCCGAATATTACGCCTGCAATCATGCGCTGCGGGTCGCGCTGCCGAAGGATCGAGGCGAACGCGCCGCCGCGCATACCGGCCGCGTGGTGATGGGGATTCGCCCGGAAGATATCACGGTCGACCCGGATGGCGAGGTGCGCGGGCAGGTGTTCGTGGTCGAACCGCTAGGGCGCGACGACCTGATCGACGTGGAGCTGGACGCGCACACGCGGCTGCACGTGCTGGCCGATCCGAAGTTGAAGCTCCGCGCCGGAGACACGATCGGGCTGCGGCTCGACACGCAGAAGGTCCAGTTTTTTGACGCACAGACGCAGCAATCGCTGCTCTGGACGTGAAAGCAAGCGGTTAGCGATGAGCGATTAGCGGTTCGCGAAATAATCGGGTTCCGCGCTAAGCGTCTGCACCCACCAGGCGACGCGGCGCGGGATCCATTCGTAGAGGCGCGGCCAGGCGATCAGGTGACTCTCGCAGATTTGAAACGTCTGCGTGAACTCAAAGCTGGGCGTAAACGCCGACCGCGCGAGGTGTGCTTGCACGGCGAGGTCCGCCGCCGGGGATTTATCGTGAATATGCGTCTCGAACAGTGGCGTGATCCACACACCCCCCTGGCCGGGCCTCGCGCACTCGTTGCAGGTTTCGGCGCGGCGCGTCTCGAACCACGCCGCGTCCGGCGCAAACGCGTGCTTCCCTGGCTCAGACAGCAACTGCACATGCCCGTCGCGCATAGGGATCGTGCGCTTTTCACGCATCACGTGATAGCCACCGTGCCAGCTTGCCTCAGCCTCGATCACATTTTCCGCCGCATCGAGATACACCCAAGCGTGTTCCAATTCATAGAGGTGGCCGATATCCCAGTCCCACCAGATCGCGTACTCGACTACCGTCGTAACGCCGGTCCGGTCGGGGCCGTTCAGCGTGATCTGGCGCGGGAACGAGGGCGACGGGCCATCGGCGCGGAAGACGGTGTATCCCACCGCTTGCGGCAAAAACGGCTCGTATGTATCAAACATCAAGAGAGGAGCGGCGCGCGCGGCGAGGGAACGGTCCTCGCCACTGGGTTCAGCAGTCAGCAAGTGGTCAACCGTTGGCTCAGTGATCATTTGTATCCTGGCACAGAGGGCCTTATCATACGCGGGCGAATCAGTCCGCGTGAATTATAAATCGGGTTCGGGGTTGGAGCGAAACATCGCCAGTGAAAGGAGGCAGGCGTGCGGCAGCAGTTTGGGCCGCACGCGGAAATGTATGAAGGATTGGATGGCAGCGCTGTCTGCCCACCTTCGCACTACTCGTCGCCGGTATCCGAATGACCGGCTGATGGTCTTGTTCGATGTCGATGGTACGATCCTCGACATGCGCTACATGGTGTATCACACGCTTCAGGCATACGATGCCGCGCACGGCACGCACTTCTTCGACAAGCTCCAGCCAACTGACATCACAGTCCACGAAGACCACGTCACGCGGCTGCTGGCGGATCTGAACATTGCCCCAGAGGACCAGCCGGCGATCATCGACTGGTACAAGGCGAATCGCTGGACGCGCGAGGCGGTGTTGCGCTCGCACCAGCCGTATGAGGGTGTGTTCGACGTCATTCGCTGGATCCAGAATCAGCCTGGATGTGTCGTCGGGTTAAACACCGGGCGGCCGGAATCGATCCGCGCCGAGACGCTCGCCTCGCTGAACATGCTTGGCGCGCCGCACCGGGTCGCATTCCGCGACGATCTGCTGCACATGAATCCCTACGACTGGCAGCAACGCGTGCCGGATGCGAAGGTCAGCGGCGTGATCGAATTTCAGGCGC
>Ga0134095_1001850_pt1 | contig 12994 bp, 10 predicted proteins | sample 6_2taG_FD_94449 | JGI IMG/M metagenome (GOLD analysis project Ga0134095, IMG submission 94449) | Switchgrass degrading microbial communities from high solid loading bioreactors in New Hampshire, USA - 6_20_20_110_A2 metaG | ecosystem: Engineered > Bioreactor > Semi-continuous > Anaerobic >... | reverse complement strand
TCCGTATCAACCGTGGTGGGATAATCCCGATAAGAATAGAGTCTTATCCGTTGCAGGGTTATTGGAGAAATTTGGTGTCAATAGCGGATATGGTGAGGATAAAATACTTGATTATGCCATGCAAATCGAAATGACTTCAGAAATTGAATTTTACAGTTATCCGTTTTTTATTTACGCATTATATAACAAGAATTTTCCAAAGAGGCAAACTGTTATTGAGCAGTATTTACAAGGTTTTGAATTGTTTTTGGAGCAGAATGCAAATCATTATCCGTTGTTTAGCAGATATTGGTATCATGCAATTCCGCTTATTTCCGAGGAGATAGTTGATAAATGTGCAAAAGTGTTTGTTGATAATATCAAGGAATGCGGAAGCGTTGTTAACCCTTATCCTCAGTTGCCCAAATGGGATGCACTTTTCACTTTGGATGGGCTAATGATTTTAAAGAAGTATAAAAAGTTTGATTAAGCGATTATAGGTGTGTAAATACTTATCCGGAATAATGTTTAATATGAAGAAAGCAAAAAATACTCTCAAAACTTGAGAGTATTTTTGCAAATGTTGATACTTGTTGGTTCCATGCAATTTGATTTTAAATGGTTGTCCAACCGCCGTCCACTGTTAACAACTGTCCAGTGGTATAGCTTGAGGCATCTGAAGCGAAGTAAATAAGAGCTCCGTCCAGTTCGCCGTCTCTGCCGGGTCTTCCCATTGGGCATCTTGAATTTATATATTCCAGAAAATCCTTGTTTGACAAGACATCTTCGGTCATTTCGCTTGGGAAGTATCCCGGACCGATTGCATTGACGGTAATATTGTATTTGGCCCATTCATTGGCAAGTGCTTTGGTCAGCATTTCAAGACCTCCTTTGGTAGTACAATATGCAGTGATAGGCAGGTCTTTCATTGCAACTGTGCTGTGTATTGAACCGATATTGATTATTTTGCCGTATCTTTTTTCAATCATAATTTTTCCTACTTCCCTGGCAAAATAATAGGCACCGTTTAAATTTACGCTCATCATAGTTTCCCACAACTCATCCGATTGTTCTTCCGCCGGTCCGGCCATGCCGATACCTGCGTTGTTTACCAAGATATCTATCGTTCCGAAATATTCTTTTACCCGGCTTACAGTATTTTTTATATCTTCCGATTTTGAAACGTCACATTTTATAGCCAAACATTTTACACCGAGTTTTTCTATGTCAACCTTTACCGATTCCAACTTTTCCAATCTTCTTGCAGCAATTGCAACATTGGCTCCATGCCTTGCAAGTGCTTTTGCAAATTGAACACCCAATCCTGAAGATGCTCCGGTTACGATGGCTACTTTTCCTTTTAAATCAAACAAATCTGCCATATCAATCCCTCCTTGCCATTGACTGAATAAATCAATGTAATGTTACTTATTAATTGATTTCCTGTATTTTATATTTACCCTTTAAATGTTGTTTTGAAACGCTTTCCAAAACAAGATGTAGTTATTTTGACTTTTACGATGGACATTTATTCGCATTAAATTTGTTACTATTGTTAACTAAAAAATAAAAAATGGGTTGACAATAGTGCGGTGATTTTATATACTTCGAAATATAGCTTAATAATGTGCAGAAAACATGAGGGGAGAGAAAAACGTGAAAAATAAATCACAGATCTATAGTTTGGCAAGTATTGGTATTATGGCTGCAGTTATCTGTATTCTTGGACCATTATCCATTCCCATCGGTGTGGTACCCATTTCCTTTACCAATCTTGCAATTTATTTTGTGTTATATACAATCGGTATGAAGAAGGGAACTGTAAGCTACATAATATATTTGCTACTGGGGTTCTTCGGGGTTCCGGTATTTTCCGGTTTTAGCGGAGGTCCATTAAAACTTGTAGGGCCTACCGGTGGCTATCTGATAGGGTTTATATTTATGGCTCTTATTGGCGGATTTTTTATAGACAAGTTTTTTGATAAATGGTATTTATGCTTTGCCGGAATGGTATTGGGTACTGCTGTATGTTATTTATTGGGAACTGTTTGGCTGGCATATCAAGCAAATGTTTCGCTTTATGCTGCACTGTTAAGCGGTGTAATTCCTTTTATTCCCGGAGATCTGGCTAAGATTGTTGCAGCAACATTAATCGGGCCCCAGATTCGCAAGAGTTTAGTTAAGTCCAATTTGTATGTGACCCAATAATATTTCAAGTTATCTAGTCCCTTTAATTTTGCAACTTTCAGTTTGTTCAAAAAACCCTAGTAAACATCTCAGGGACATAGAGTTCCTGAGATGTTGGGGCTTTCACCACCTTTGAAAGCTCCAACATAAAAGACTCCATAAACGTTGAAGTTTATGGAGTCTTTTATGTAAAAGTTTATTTCGAAACGGTCTCATAGGCCCATTCCAGCCACTGGCACAACAATTCGAGATCGGATTTTTCCACCGTTGCTCCGCACCAAACTCTCAATCCAACCGGTGCTTCTTTGTAAGAACCTATATCATAAGCAACCTTTTCTTCTTCCAGAAGTTTTATCATGCTCTTCAGTTTATCTTCCGGTAAGTCTACCGAGAAACATACACTGGTATTTGAACGGAATTGCTTTTCCTTGGCCAAAAAGTTTATCCAATTGTGTTTTGCAACAAAGTCTTCAAATACACTTAGGTTCTCTTCGCTTTTGGCAATCATGGCCTTAAGTCCACCAATGGATTCCGCCCATTTAAGAGCCTGCAGATAATCTTCGTTGCAAAGCATGGATGGGGTGTTGATGGTGGAACCTTCAAATATTGTTTCATCAAGTTTGCCTTTTTTCTTTATTCTGAATATTTTAGGCATCGGCCATGGCGGATTGTAAGATTCTATTCTTTCCATTGCTCTCGGTGAAAGCACAAGCATTCCGTGTGCAGCTTCACCGCCTAAAACTTTCTGCCAGGAGAAGGTGAGGGCATCAATTTTATCCCAGGGTATGTCCATGGCAAACACAGCAGAAGTTGCATCACAAAGTGTCAATCCTTTTCTGTCGCTAGGAATCCAATTGCCGTTAGGTACTTTTACTCCACTGGTTGTACCGTTCCATGTAAATACTACATCGTTGTCAAAGTTTACCTGGCTAAGATCCGGTAGGTCGCCGTAATCCGCCGACAGGACATTAACCTGTTCGAGCTTGAGCTCATTTTTTATGTCGTTTGCCCATCCTTTTCCGAAGGATTCGAACACTAAAACGTCCACTGGTTTAGGACCTAAAACATTCCACATGAGCATTTCAAAGGCACCTGTATCGGAGGCCGGAACTATTCCAACTTTGTAATCATCGGGAATATTAAGTATTTCTTTAGTTTTTGCTATAGACAATGCCAGCTTTTCTTTTCCAAGTTTACTTCTGTGGGATCTTCCTAAGGGTGCACCTTTAAGTTCATCAATCGAATATCCGGGATGTTTTGCACACGGACCGGATGAGAAGCATGGATTTGCAGGTTTGTTTGCTGGTTTCATTTTATTCACTCCTTCTAAAATTATTTTATACTGATTTTCAATAAATTGAGTAAAACTGCCAAGGGTTTATGAAATATAAATATAGTACAATGACAGTATAAATAAAAAACCCTCGAACCTTAAAGTTTTAAGGACGAGAGATTATACCCGTGGTGCCACCTAAATTAGTTAGAAATTCTAACTCACTTTTTGCAATAACCGTTGCGGCGGTTTGGCTCATCGCCAACGTCTCAAGGGTGGAATGTTAAGTGTACTTCGGTTGATTTGCACCGTCCATCAACTCTCTGATACGGAAGTGTCCACTCTTTTCCCCATCATCGACTTACGATATTTTTGAAAAACACAGTATTTTTATATATTGTATTATATTCTTTGCCATATTTCAAGAGTATTCTTATATTTAAAGCATAGTGTTTAAGTCCGGGATATGATGTCAATAATCAATTTGGGTGATTTTATGTTCGGAAGAGACAAGAAAAAAAAGTCGGGAAGTAATAGCATAGATGCAGAAAGCAATACATCAAAACAAACCAATAATTTAAAAAAGTCATTGGAATCAAATATAGAACTTGTCAAGAGTATTATATCGGATGAAGAGACATTGGTTGTCAGGCGTTTCCAGAACAAGATTCTAGACGCTGCAAAGTGTTGTATTATTTATTTTGAAGGAATGGTCAATCAATCGGTTATAAATGAAAGTATCATCAAACCCGTACTTGATAGCGATTTGACTCAGGGAATATCCGTCAAGAACCTGCTCGATGAATTGCAGTATAAGGTATTGGCCAACAATCATATTGAGTCGGAAAGTAATATTGACAATATAGTAGACGCTATTATTTGCGGAGATGCTGCATTTTTCCTTGAGGGATATGACCGGGCATTGATTATAAAGGCAAACCGATTGGAAAAAAGGGCCATTACGGAACCGGAGTCGGAAAGAGTGATGCGAGGCCCGAGGGAAGGTTTTACGGAGTCTCTTGAAACTAATTTGATTTTGATTAGAAGAAGGATAAAATGCCCCAAATTTAAAACCGAATATAGACAAATAGGGGAGAGGACCCGTACTAAAATTTGCATATGCTATATTAGTGATATTGTCTCAATAAGCGTTTTGAACGAACTTAAGAGACGTTTGGATGAAATAAACATAGACGCCATAATAGATTCGGGGTATATCCAGGAATTTATCCGGGATGAGCCCTTCTCACCTTTTTGCACGGTGGGCTACACTGAACGTCCGGATGTTGTTGTTGGAAAACTGTTGGAAGGAAGGGTGGCAATTATTGTTGACGGAAGTCCGGCAGTTTTAACCGTTCCCTTTGTTATAGTTGAAAATGCACAGTCAAATGAAGACTATTACAGTCACTTTCTTTTGTCTTCCTTCAACAGGTTTATCAGGACAACTGCAACGATATCGTCAATAACTATTCCTGCTGTTTATCTGGCTGTGGTTACATATCATCAGGAAATGCTGCCCACTCCGGTATTGTTAAGCTTGTCGGCGTCAAGGCAGGGAGTTCCCTTTCCTACCGCATTGTCCTTTTTCATTATGCTTTTGATATTTGACATTCTTAGGGAGGCCGGGACAAGAATGCCTTTGACCATCGGACAGGCGATTAATATTGTCGGTGCCTTGGTATTGGGGGAGGCAGCTATAAATGCAAAGTTGGTAAGTGCCCCAGTGGTAGTTATAACAGCACTGTCCGGGATATTGACCTTGCTGAATGCAAGACTGTTGTCAGCTATTGTATTTACGCGGTTTTTTCTGTTGTTTTCGGCTTCGATATTGGGGTTCTATGGAGTCATATTCGGATTTTTTATTTTGATTCTTCACATTGCTAGTATGAGATCCTTTGGAGTTCCGTATTTGTTAAGCGTAACCAAAATAAAAGATCATGACGGGCAGGATGCATGGATTAGGGCTCCATGGTGGACTATGACTTTAAGGCCTAAAATTATTGCTGCAAGGAACTTGGTAAGACAAACTTCGGGAAAGAACAGGAGAAGATAGTATGGCAAAAACGATAAAAAAAGTACTGCTTCTGCTACTCATTTCCATTAACATTTTTTTTCAGTCGGGCTGCTGGAACTATCGTGAAATTGATGAAATGGCCATTGTCGGCGGAGTTGCTGTCGATAAGGGAGTAAATAAAAAGTATTTAATTACCATGGAGATTGTCGAACTGAGCGGAGGTACCGATACCGAACTGTTGACAAGGGTTATTTCGGTAGAGGGGGATTCCATATTTGATGCTGTGAGGAACGTAATTTCTTACATAGGGAAGAAGGCTTACTGGAGCCATGCAAAGGCTGTTATTGTCAGTCAGACAATTGCCAGGGAAGGTTTGGCGAAAGTTATTGACTGGTTAAGCCGTGATACTGAAACAAGGGAAAATATTTACCTAATGGTATCTATGAATGAAACGGCAAAAGAAATATTTGAGGGAAAACCGGTAACAAGTGAAGTATTGTCTTTTCAATTGGAAAAAATGCTTCAAAACCAGAGAAACTTGGGAAAAGCTCCTTCCGAAGACATAAGGGAATTCATAAATGTACTTTCGACGGAAGGGTCCAATCCTATTGCTCCTGTAATTTGTTTAAAGAATATAGACGGCAAGAAGAGAGTTGAAATTATGGGAACAGCAATTTTTAAGGAGGACAAGCTTGTAGGATTTATAGATGATCGCGATACACAGACTTTGCTATTGATACATAATGAAATAAAGGGTGGTGTAATTTACAGTGATGAAAAAGTAGGTGAAAGTTATGTTACATTGGAAATATTCAAGTGCAAAACAAAGCTAAAGCCTATCATAGATGGAGACAGTCCGGTAATGGAAATAAATATAAACATAGAGGCAGCGATTGATGAGATTGACAACATAGGCGATGTGATTGGAGAAAAAGGGCGGGAAGAATTGGACCGGCATTTTGAAAATTTGATAAATAAAAGAGTTTACGAGTTGGTAGAGGAAATTAAAACAAAATACGATACGGATGTATTGGGATTCGGTACAAAACTGTACAGAGATAAGCCCGGTTTTTGGAAGAAGATTAAGGATAACTGGGAAGAAGAGTTCGAAAACGTGAAGGTGAAAGTCAATACTAAGTTAAAAATTATAAACAGTGCACAATTGGCAAAACCTTTGGAAATGGAGGATTAAACATGTTTGCGTTGTTACTGGCAGCTTATGCCTTACTAGGGATATATGAATTTGTTCCCCTTTATAAACAAAAGCAGTGGAAGGATTTTTTTGTCAATATGGTGTTGGGAATTCTTTCTCTGTGCATTGGATTGCTTTTAAGCCTGGATGTGGAGATTACAAGTCCTATACATCCAATCAAGAACTTTGTTAAGTCGCTATACGGAAAGTAGGTGTTTACATATGATAGAGAAAATAAACGACAAAGAAGCAATTAGTATAACTACACTGTTTATTATGGGAAATACCCTTATAATGGGTATAGGTGGTAAGGCAGAAAATAATGCTTGGATTTCGGCCATACTGGGAATGCTTTTAGCACTGCCTATAATTTTAATTTATGCCAGAATAGTATCCGTATTTAAAGGCAAAGATCTGTATGAAATATTGGAACTGGTGTTTGGAAAATTTGTCGGCAAGCTTATAGGGGTATTGTATTTGGGTTATTCTTTTTTGCTTGGGTCGTTGGTTATACGGAATTTCGGAGAATTTGTAGATACATTGGGAATGCCGGAGACTCCATTGATTGTTATAAATTTCACCGTAGGTTTGGTTTGTATAATTGCTATAAGGTTGGGGATTGAGACTTTAGGAAGAACATGTGCATATTTTATTCCGTTAGTATTTTTCATTTTAGTTCTTGTTCAGATATTGGTGTTACCCCAGGTGCATTTCGATTATATCAAGCCTATAATGTACAAGGGTTTTCTACCCGTATTGCAGGCAGGATATTATGCTTTTACATTTCCCTTTGCCGAGACAGTGCTTTTAATGAGTGTTTTTTTTACTTTAAAAAGTAAAAAGTCGGCAAGGAAAGTTTATTTATGGGGATTGTTTCTGGCAGGGATACCTATTGTCGTGCTGACATTAAGGAACGTATTGGTGCTGGGAAATTCCATAGATATGTATTATTTTCCCTCCTATATTGCTGTGGGAGATATTTCTATAGGAAATTTCCTTCAAAGATTGGAAGTTACTGTTGTGTTTGTGTTTGCGACCGGTGCTTTTGCCAAGATCAGTGTCTGCCTGTTTTCTACATGTAGAGGGTTTCAGAAATTATTCAAACTGGAGGACTATAGATCGGTTGCCATTCAAGTAGGTTTGTTGATGGTATACTTTTCTATTATAGTCTATGAAAATATTATGGAGATGAAGGAGTGGGCTGAGATTTATTCCTATTATGTTATTCCAAATCAAGTAATAATTCCAATAGTATTGTGGATCGTTGCAGAAGTTAGGAAAAAATCCTTGTTAAACGAAGCAAGCAGTGCGTAAACCCATTGTAAATTTCTTTTGTTATGTTATTTCAATAAATCTTTGGAAGTTCTCTAAAACTGTTAACATAATTATCGGCGGGAGAATACTATTATTATATAGAGATCTTTAGGGAGTGAGGTTATATGGTAGGTATTATCCCCGAGGCAGTTGGAAGAGAATTATTAATTTTACCCGAAGTAGGTGTTATAAATATTATACCGTTGGAAATCGGTTCAATTTTGATTGCAGTATTGCTTTACATTTTTATTCCGCTCTTAATTATACTTATTCTGGGAAGGGCACTATATGTTATACTTTCTAAGGCAAGCAAGGCAGCCGGTTTGGGAATGAGCCTGGCACAGAGTGATGAAGAGCTGGAAGGAGTATTTGGGGTTGCCGGCTATGATTACGATCCCAAACAGGATATTTTTTATTCCATATTGAATCCTTGGCAGAGAAAATTCGGGTATTGCAGGCTTTATGATGAGGCATTGGCACCATTAAGCATGATAGTTGACTGTGAGCCCATCATTTTTGAATGTTATGGCCAAAAGTGGATGATTGAATTCTGGAAGGGACAATACTGCCTAAATACCGGATGTGAAATTGGTTTTTACAGAGAGGTTATCGACTTGGCAATTATTGGCCTGGAAGGCTCTTTCTTCACCAGTGTAAAGGATGAGGAAATGATGCAAATGGCTTTTTGTTTAAAAAAGAACGGTAAGGAGTTGTTCTATAGGGAAGATAGGCACTGGTGGCTTACGGGCTTTAAAATGGGTGAGTTTTCCAATCCTTCGGAATTGACAATGGAAATTGCCATTGAGTTTAATGATTTAAATATGTGTTATGCCTTTATAAATGCAATGTTACAGGTCGGTTATATGGAAGATGAGATCATTAAGATCGGAAACAGGGTATATTTTACCTTCGGAAAACCTCGCACCAGACAGCCTTTTACAAGAACTAAAATTACCGATTGGATAATTCAAAGGAAAAATAAATTTATGTGTGAGCAGTATAAAAAGAGTACCGAAGAATTCAAGACCATTGAAGAAAAATTGGCAGCCCTTAAGAAAGAAAATCCCAATATATATGCCAAAGTTATCAATGTAGGTAAGAGTCAGGAAGTATTCAAATCTTACGAAAAGATTGAACGATACATCTAAAACATTAAATTATATTATGCATATAATGTTTAGAACTTTTTCAATAGTTTAAAAGGCTTATTGTTGAAATCTCAGGGACTTCGAAGTTCCTGAGATTTTGCGTCTTTTACTTGGTTGTTGCATTTAACTTCTGTAAAGTTTCTTTTCGATATCTCAAAAATTGTAACACAATATGGCGGTTAAGAATAATATACTATTGAAATTCAATTTGTAGACGTATTAATAATGTGGTTGAAAGGAGAGGTTTTAATATGACAGATGAAAGAGGATGCGTTGGCTTCGGTTTTGGCAACGATTGGTTATGCTGGTTGCTGATAATTATTCTTATCTTAATAATTTTCTGTCCGGGATTCTTTGGAGGTTTCGGATATGGAGGCAAGTGCTAAATACATATCCCGTTTTAGCCGTGAACTATAGGTAACATTATTTTAATCCTTTGGCTAAACGACTTTTGTAAGAATAATACTTAGAAGAGGTAAAAGGGAGGCATAACCTCCCTTTTGCCATATAATCCTTAATCTTATTTGACTTGGGATGATTATTGTTATAAAATGATAATATAGCTTATTTTTGATAATTGTGAGGCAAAATTATTTAATTTACTCTATTTTACAATTTTACAATATCTTTCGGTTACAGTTCTTTCTAAAGTCACATTTTCCAACCGCATAATACCACTTACTTGAGAAAAGAATGCAAAGTATAATTTTTGAACCGGATATTGAAAAGTATTTGGAGGATTTTCGGTAAGCTATATTGATAATATTCGAACTTTTTAGCTGTACTAAACGTCTAAGAATTATATGCATGAAATAAGGGGGTGCTGTCATGAAAAGAACCATTGCCTTATGGGTTATTATCTTAATAGTGTTTACGGGCTGTGGCAGAGGAGAAAATAACCCCGGTATAAACACAGAGGTTTCTAATGAGGTATATAATGAAGTTTACGGCTCGGAGAAAGAGTATGAAGGAATTAAAATCCCCGATTATTCGAAAGTGGATGAGCCGCTAAACAATGGTGATGAGATTGAAACCAATATAAATGATGGCGAATTGTCGGAAGACAAAAAGCTTACAGAGGATGCTGAAAATAAACAGATTACCGAGTCGGACGTAATTATTGCACCGGAGGAAATTGAAGTCGATAAGGAAAAAAACAACTATACCGAAATTACGCTGAGAAATTTTGAAACCAAGTTTCCTGAAGATGTGGTTTTGAATATCAAGTACGATAAATATCAAATCCCATTGGATTACATACTTGTAATGAGTGATGGAGTTAACATCAGAGAAAAACCTTCTACATCGGCAAAGGTAATAGGAAAGGCTTACTATTTTGAAAAGGTCAACCTTATATCCGAGGTACAAGGCGAATTCCTGGATAAGTACGGTACCGATAAATGGTATAAGGTGGCTTTGAAGGTAGAGGATAAAGTATTGGAAGGGTACATATTTTCAAATCTTGCCCAGCCGAGGAATTTCCAATTCGACAAGATGTTTGAAGCGGTTAAAAAAGCCAAGAGTGAAATAGATACAAATACTACGGCATATATTACAAATTACAAGAATCGTGTAGGGACAGCACCTTTATATAACGGAAATACAAAGGATAAATTCGGAATTCAAAGATATCAGGCGGCGCCGGCATACTATGAACCCAGTTTATCGTCCGAATTCCGTTATATTTCTGACGGTACTCTAATATCGGTGCTTGCAGAAACTGAAAACTTTTACAAGGTTCGTGCTTTGAGCTTTGACGGAGAATATTATGTTCCCAAAAAGTATGTTTCTTTTAGAGAATCCATAGAAGCATTGACAAAAGTAATCGTGGTAGACAGAAAGAATCAAAATGAGGGTGTGTTTGAGCTTATAGACGGAAGTTGGAATCTGATATCCTATACCTATGCCACAACCGGCGAAAACGCAAAATATAAACTTCCTACCGATTTGGGATATTACATGGCCATTGAAAAGGTTTCAAGATTTTCATACTTAAGCGATACTACAAAGCAAATTGCAGGATATGCACCTTATGCTATCAGATTTAACGGTGGGGCTTATATTCATGGAGTACCGGTGGATTATGTCTTTAAAAACGGAACCCGTGTAGATCCGGGTATGCAGGAGTATTTGTATACAATCGGTACCGTGCCAAAATCCCATAAATGTGTTAGAAATTATACCAGTCATGCGAAGTTTTTATATGATTGGGTGGAAATAGGAAAGAGCATTGTGGTAATAATTGAGTAAAATAATACAAATAAAAGCTTCAAAGAGCATTGAGCTCTACGAAGCTTTTATTTTTAGGAGCTTTCGAATGCCGTGAAAGCCGCCAAAAAGGATTAACATTATAGAGGTTTAATGAACATTTGAGTCCAGTACATTCTTCCCTTTTTGTCTTTGGCAAGACCTACCCCTATTTGCGTGAAGGAGGGGCTCAAAATATTGTTTCTATGCCCGGGAGAGTTCATCCACGCATTCATTACTTGAGAAGGGCTTTGCTGTCCCATTGCAATGTTTTCACCGGCGGCAGAGAATCTGATACCGAAGGACTCCATCATCTTAAATGGAGAACCGTAAGTAGGAGAGTTATGGGCAAAATAACCTCTGTCTATCATATCCTGCGACTTATATCTTGCAACTCTGGATAACTCCCAGTTTTGGGTCAACTGCGGAAGTCCTGCTTTTGACCTTTCAATGTTCACAAGTCTTATCACTTCGTTTTCCAATGCTTTAACAAAATCAAGATTCGGAATGGTCAATACCTGCCCGGGATAAATCAAATCGGGGTTGTAGAGACCGTTATGTCTGATAATATCCTGGTAATTAACACCGGCCCGCCTGGCAATCTGGTAAATGCTATCCCCGGCCTTTACCATGTACATATAGCCGCCAGTAGCACTGTCAGGAATATAAAGCTTTTGTCCGGGATAAATCAAGGAACTTTGGATACCGTTGCTTGCCATCAGGTTGTTCAGGGAAATGCCGTATTTCTGGCTGATCAGGTAGAGGCTTTCTCCGGGAGATACGGTGTGAATGGCAGCTTGTGCCGCAACTGGTAATGTTAAAACAGTAACTAAAACAAAAAAGCCCATGAGCACACGGGTAACATTCATAACTTAGTTCCCTCCTCAGGCCTCCGGGGTTAGTTTATGGGTTCGGATTGAGGGCACCCTACGATTAAGCGTGGATTACAGGTATTCTCCAGGTGTTAATTAAGACGGCACATATGCTACCAAAATCTTTTTTTTTACACGATCCGGTTTCCACGCCTGCATCGATTCACCCGAAAAGATTCCCCCGTACCCCATGATAGGGGATTCGGCCTTTTTTTTTACAATTATACATTTCTTTATGAATATTGACTATGACAAAATATTGTCAATTATACAGGGATAAAAAAAACAGCCTATTATTGACTAGGCTGTTATGACCTGGATAATTATTAAGACTTATTAACCTTCAGGGTTGTCGCTAGTAATTTTAGTACCACAAATGTAACAGAATTTTGCAACCAATGGAAGTTGGGTTTTACAGCTGGGGCATGTGGGAGGCTTTGGATTCAGCCTGGCAACTTGCTCGTGCAGTTCGGCAATTTCTGTTTCAAGTTCCCTGGTACTCTGGAGCAGGCGGTCCACTTCGTCTTCTAATCCCTCTTCGCCCTTATACTGCATAAAAACAAGGTTACCCAACGCGGAAAGGTTATTCTCCATTTCCTTTTCCCTTTTTGAAATTTCCATCTTTAGCTTGGTTGTCTCAACAAGGTCGCTGGATTTCTTGCCGATTGTCCTGGCGCCTTCACCAAGACTCTTAGCTCCTTCGGTTACCTTTTTAAAAATAGTCAGAATACCGCCCCCCCGTAAAATATTCATATTTTTCATACTTTG
>Ga0134095_1001844_pt1 | contig 13039 bp, 10 predicted proteins | sample 6_2taG_FD_94449 | JGI IMG/M metagenome (GOLD analysis project Ga0134095, IMG submission 94449) | Switchgrass degrading microbial communities from high solid loading bioreactors in New Hampshire, USA - 6_20_20_110_A2 metaG | ecosystem: Engineered > Bioreactor > Semi-continuous > Anaerobic >... | reverse complement strand
GGACTACATGAATCGTGATCGAGATTCATGAAAACAGGAGAAGAATGTTTTACGGTGTATCGTTTATTGTTATCTTTGAAAGACTGTCACTTTTATTTTTGAAGGACTGTCCCTTTTATTTTCGAAACCGTAAAAGTCACCTACGCGGAAACGAGAGATTACATACGTCATATGGGGACTGAACTGATACATATGGGGCTGAGGGATAAACATGTGGCCCTTGTCGGTGAGAGTTCCTTCGAATGGGTCTGCTCCTATTTCTGCCTCATGTCCATAGGGGCTGTCGTGGTCCCTATAGACAAGGAGCTTCCGGCGGAAGAGATCGCGGACATCATAAATTTCGGTGACTGCGAGTACATGTTCTACAGCGGGCAGATCGAGGAAAAGATCCGCGAGATCAGGGATAAGATACCCAACGTCAAATTGCTGATATGCATGAACAAGGCCGGGAGCGACGGCGCCGCCGAACTTTCGGATATCGTGGCCCGGGGCAGGGAGCGTTTCACCAACGGCGACAACTCCTACCACGATTACGAGATCGACACGGAACGCCTTGCCACCATCGTGTTCACATCGGGTACGACGGGCAAGGGTAAGGGTAAGGGGGTCATGCTGTCCCAGAAAAACATCGTGTCCAACATGACACAGGGATGTACCTGTTTGCCATTACAAAGAAAACGATGAATGTGCTGCCTCCGCACCACACGTTCGGATCTACTGTGAATTTCGTGGGCCACTTTTCACAGGGCAGTGAGGTATATATCTCCAGCGGCCTGAAATATATAGCAGATGAGATAAAAGAACAGCAGCCGTCGCACCTGGTGCTGGTGCCCCTGTTCGTTGAGACGCTTTACAAGAAAATGTGGCAGGCTGCCAAAAAAAGCGGCCGTGCACAAATTCTGCGAGCAATGATAAAGGTAAGCAATTTCCTGCGCAAGCTCGGCATCGATCTGCGGAGGAAGCTGTTCAAAAGCATGCTGGACGCATTTGGTGGGAAGCTTGAGCTGATCATATGCGGCGGCGCCTACCTGGACCAGGAGATCATTGATACGTTCGATTCCCTCGGCATCACGGTCCTGAACGGGTACGGCATAACGGAATGCTCTCCGCTGATATCCTGCAACAGGAACAAATATCGGAAAAAGGGCAGCGTCGGCGTACCAATACTCGGATCGGAAGTAAAAATCAAAGATCCCGATGAGAACGGGGAAGGCGAGATATGCGTCAAGGGACCGCATGTCATGCTCGGGTATTACAGGAATCCTGAAGCGACGAAAGAAGTCTTTGACGATGATGGATTTTTCAAAACAGGCGATTACGGCAGGCTGGATGATGACGGTTGGCTGTACATCACGGGCAGGCTGAAGAACCTGATCGTGCTCAGCAATGGCAAGAACGTATATCCGGAGGAGATCGAAGCGGAGATAGCTAAGGTGTTCGGCGTGAACGAATGCGTGGTATATGCCGGTGAGAGCAGGTCCCAGAAGGGCAAGGAAGTAATCGTCGCGGAGATATTCCCCGATTCCGACGCCCTGAAAGATAAGGGCATCCGGGATGTACCGGGGTATTTCGAAGAGGAGATCAAAAAGATAAACAGCAGGATGGTTTCATACAAGGCAGTCAAAAAGGTGAAGATACGCGAAGAGGAATTCCCCAAGAACACATCCAGGAAGATAATACGCTTTGCCATAGACAAAACTATAGAATAAAACGTTTGGCATTTCTCTTCTGCAAAGGAATACCCATGAGAGAGAAAAAGTATCTCCTTTTGTAACTGTTTTATTAGCAACGATATCACCATAGGGAGCGGCTCTGATGCTTCAGAGCCACTCTTATGGGGTGCATAGCTTCCAGGGCTGCTTTTTGCGGGATGTATTTGCATCCAATTCTTTTTGGTCTGATCATAAGAGGAATTGTTCGCCATGTTTACTACTTTGAACTTTAGCCGTGTATAATTTTATAGTAATAATTTATAACATTTTCGATAATTTTCTCGTATTTACGTATGATTTATGTTCATCTATAATTAAATATGTCGACAGTCTATTTAAGCATATAACCTGCGCAGGTTAACATCCAAGTCAAGTATAGTTATTCAGGAGGAATAAAAAATGAGTAAGTTAAGTAAAATTGTATTAGCGTTTATAATGGTAGCGGTTTTGTGCTTTTGCTCAGTTGCTTGTGTAAGCAGCAAAGATAGTTCTTCAAGCAGTGATGCGAGTCAATCTACAGATAAATCTGCTTCGCCAGCCTCACAAAGGAAAGTTTCTCTTAGTCTTGCAACAAACTGGGGAGAAGGGGATTCCAAGTTTGCATATTTTCAGCCCAAATTCGAAGAATTCGCAAATGCAAACGCAGACTCGATGGAGATACAGCTAATAACCTACAGTACTGAAGATTATAAAACAAAAATAAGAACACAGACTGCCTCAGGAGATTTACCGGATGCATTTACTTTCTGGGGTGGTCCATTAATGAAAAATATGGTAGACGCCGGTCTGCTGTTAGATGTTGATGAATACTTCAAAGATAGTACCACAGTGAAAAAAGATGATTTTGATCCATCATCCTTTGGATATTATACCGCTGCAGACGGAAAAGTTTACGGGATTCCTATTGAATCAACACGCGGTGTCTTTCTGGTAAACACAGAAATATTTAAGAAATATAATCTTCAGTTTCCAACGACATATGATGATTTGAAAAATGTTTCTAAAGTATTAAATGAAAATGGCATCATCCCAATTGCAATGGCAAGTAACGGTGGTCAACCTGCGGAATTCTTCTTTAGCGAAATATATGTCCAGTTCAGCGGAGCAGAAGAAGAACTTGACAAATTACCTTCTTCAAAAAAGTTTAATACTCAAAATGCTCTAAAAGTAGCTCAAATTATCGAGGATATGATAGCGAATAATATGTTTCCCGAAGATACTGTTGCAAATGGTGGGTGGGGTCCCTGCCTGCAACTCTATACGGATCAGAAGGCAGCTATGACTTATACTTATCCGTGGATGTTTGAATTTATCCCCGAGAATATACAGGAAATATCTGAAATCATACCGCTGCCCAAAATGCCAGGTGCAGATATAGAACCATCAACAATAATGACCGGATTCACGATTTATGGGTTTTTAATAAACAAAGCTTCGTATACAGATCCGGTAAAGCATGATGCAGTATTGAAACTCTGTGATTTTCTTGCATCTGACGATTTATCCCTCAGCTTAACAAACAGTGGCATGGTTCCTGCAAAGAAAATTGACTATGGTATGAGTAAGCAAAAGTTGATCTACCAAAAAATGATGAAATATGCTGAAGGGAAAAAATTGGTCCAAGTACATTATACAAAAATGCCGACGCAGGATTCGCTAAATATGCTTGATACCAGTCTAGATGAGTTATTTATAAAAGCTTTGAGTCCTCAAGAGTTTGTTGATAAAGTTCAGGCTACCTTAGAATAATAACAAAGCCTGGCGAATTAATGTGTTGATAATTAGTTAAAAAGAAGACTGTCTCAAAACGTGGAATGAGACAGCCTTCTTTTTAGGAAGGTGCTCAGATGAATAAGAAAATAAGTAAATATATTATTCCGTTGTTATTTATTGCTCCTGTATTCCTGATTTATACAATATTTCTAATAGTTCCGCTTATTATAACTGCCTATTATAGCCTAAATGAATGGAATGGCGTTTCAGAGGAAATATTCATTGGATTTATGAACTACAAAAAATTATTTGCAAATAGTGACTATTGGATTACTTTTTTTAACACCATGCAATTAACAGCTATCTCACTGATAATTCAGATTGGGTTCGGGTTGTTGATAGCATACTTGCTATATAATAAAACTAAAGGTGCTAGATTTTTTAGAACAGTCTACTTTCTCCCGGTGGTTATTGCGCCTGTGGCTATCGGACTTATGTTTTCTCTGTTTTATAATAGTGAGATAGGTTTCTTTAATAAAATCCTTTCTGCTATCGGACTTAAGATGTTACAGACAAGCTGGCTTTCCAATCCGCGCACCGTGCTCTATGCTGTAATGGCACCACAGGTATGGCAATATATAGGATTGTATGTAACCATTTTTTTAGGAGCTTTGCAGACCGTCCCGACAGAGCTTATCGAAAGTGCGCAAATCGATGGCGCTGGAAAGGCAAGAACCTTTTTTCAAGTTATTTTGTCTCAAATAAGGGGATTTATAAACATCTGTGTTATACTTTGCCTGACAGGTTCCCTGAAATCATTTGACCATTCCTGGATAATTACGAATGGTGGGCCAGGTGTACGTTCTGCATATTTGGGAGTATTTATGTACAAAATGACATTTATCAATTCAGATTTTGGTATGGGCAGTACAATAACGATTACGATTGTTGCTATTTCATTATTGATAACTGCATTATTTAACAATTTTTCAGTAACGGAAGAAAGGGGTCGGAGAGGTATCAATGCTTAAGCTATCATATACATTTAAACAAAAGCTAGCAACAGCAGTAAAATATATATTTTTGATTTTTGTAGCGGTAACATCAATATATCCCTTTATTTGGGTTGTAATCTCTTCTCTTAAGGATAATAACGAGATATTTGGCAATTCTTTAGGTCTTCCTATGGTAATCAGATGGGGGAACTATGTGGAAGCCTGGAAGGGAGCCAGTGTAGGTAAATCTTTTTTAAACAGCATGTTTGTCAGCACTGTTGCTGTATTAATCCTGTGTATGATATCTTCTATGGGGAGTTATGTGCTCACAAGGTTTATAAAAAGTCAGTTATTATCAACTTATTTACTGTTAGGCCTCTTGATACCGTTACATGCCCTTCTGATCCCATCTGTTCTAATATTCAAAGCATTGCATTTACAGGATAACCTGGCAGGTTTAGTAATTATTTACATAGCAGTTAATATTCCATTCAGCTTATTCATTATGAATGGTTTTCTACGGAGTATCCCGGCAGATATCGATGAAGCAGCAAGAATCGATGGATGCGGAAAAATCAGGGTATTTTTCAGCATCTTATTACCTTTAGCTAAACCAGGGATTGCGACAGTAGCAACTATTGCCTTTTTAAACTGTTGGAATGATCTTCTGCTTGGACTTGTCTTGTTATCAACACCGGGAAAAAGGACGTTATCAGTCGCAATATCTGTTTTAAAAGGGGCCTATATGACCAGGTACGGGCTACTATGTGCGGGATTTGTAATTTCTATTGCTCCTGTGGTCCTGATGTACATATTGTTACAAAAACATGTAATTGCTGGAATGACAGCAGGTGCTGTGAAAGGGTAACTTGGATTTAATAGATATTAAGCAGGAGGAATCCTTATGATACGGTTCACAAATAATGGTATTATTATTCATGGAGTGGAAAAACCACTATATAGCGGTTCAATACATTACTGGAGGATTCAGAGAAAAAATTGGAGTCGAATATTAGACTATATATATGATATGGGTTTTGAGATAATTGAAACTTATATTCCGTGGTCTGTTCACGAATATGAAGAGGGGAAATATGATTTCGGTGAAATCGATTGTAATAAAGATTTAGATGCTTTTTTAACCCTATGCGAAGAAAAAAGACTGTACGTCATTGTCCGCCCGGGACCACATATCAATGCAGAAATGACATATTTTGGATATCCTGAGTGGATCCTTATGGACGAGGAAATACAAGCCAAAAATCCATGGGGCACAACATTAGTTTTTCCATATGTTACAAAACATTTTCCAATCCCATCTTATGCAAGTGAAAAACTATATATTAAAACAGAAGCCTATTTTATGAAACTAAAACCTATCCTGAAAAAGCATACAGGTGAAAACGGATGTATTATATTAATTCAGGCAGATAATGAAACTTGTAACTTTTTCAGGGATAGGCCATATATAATGGATTATTCGGATGCTTCTATCAAATTATATCATCAATTTCTTGCTGAAAAATATGGAGCTATCGAAACACTAAATAAAGTTTATCACAGCACATTCAAAAGCTTTGAGGAAATTGAAGCCCCGTGGGGATTTAAAGGGAAATCAGTTATTGATTTGCCTTACTATTTTGACTGGGTTGAATATAAAGAGTACCAAATTTTATATTCACTTAAAAAAATCGTCTCTATTATACAGAAAATGGATCTCGGTATCCCAATTTTTCATAATTGTGCTTACCAGGAATATACACCAATATCTATCCAAAGGAATGAGCAGATAGAAGGCCTCGATGTAGCAGGAATAGATGCATATCCGGAACCTGGAGATACAAAAATGCTTCGTCAAAGAATCCGCTATCTTGCAGGCAGCAGCAGGTTGCCTTACGTACCGGAATTCGGTTCCGGTTCGTGGTTTGACAGGGGTATTATATTAACCCCAGAAGAGGAGGAATTTAGTTATTTATATTCGTTTATGAACGGACTTAAGGCAATCAATTTCTATATGCTGGTAGAAAGGGACCGATGGACGGGGAGTCCGATTACAAGTGATGGGCGGATACGTATTCAATATTATGATATGTTTTGCAGGCTTATGAAAATGTTAAAAGAACATAAAATATATCAATATGATAGAAAACCGAAAATTCTGATACTTAAAAACTATGATATGGGACGGTTTCGTGCCTTATATTCTATTATGGACCCCAACATACTTACATCAAACTGCTTCATAAATGGTCCAGATATTCCGCAGGAATTACTGGTACCCGAAACAGATTTGAAACTGAATTTGTATAATGGACCTGGGAATTACTATTATGAGGAATGGATAGATAAGATAGCTCTAAAATTGGACTATAGCCATTATGAATACAATTATTCAGATATGTTTTTGCCGGCTAAAGAATGGGATGAATATGATGTCATTATCGCATCCACTTATGATTTTATGGATCGTAAAACACAAGAACAACTATTGAATTTTTCAAAAAAGGATAGAAAAAAGTTGGTTATTGGTCCATATGTGCCAAAGTTGGATCGGGATTTTTGCAAATGTGATATACTAAAAAAGGGTATAGAAAAAAATAATAATATATTAGTTGCCCAAAATGCAGAAGATTTTGATCCCAGTAAGTTGGGAATTAGTATCGAATATATTTGTGAAAACCCGGGAATAGAGATATCAATACATAGAAAACATACAGATCCCAAAGAACATCTCCTTTATATAGCAAACAAAACAGGAGAGACAGTAAATACAAAGTTATACTATAAAGTACCGTGTAGTTTTTTTGCAATATGGAGATGTGAAGGATATCAGCATGGTAATAGCCTTCTCATCAATATACCTAAATATACGGTTCAAATATGGAAAGTGAAAATGGAGGAAGTAGAGCATGATTGATAGTGGATTGATTGTCGAATATATAGACCCGCAAATATGGGCAAATTTAAAAACTATAATTGAGCCGTTTATTAATCGAGGTAGGATTCTCCATATTCTTTCAGACAAAAATGGAAAATTTAGAGGAGTTACCTCAGATCATTGTGTTTTTTCCCTTGACGGTTTTACAAACGGAAAAAGTATAAACACACAAAAAATATTCGAAAACTGTCCTGATATAAATGAAATCAGAGAATATACACTCTCGGGGCTGGAATCCTATTATAGAACGGTTCAGGGACCAGAAGTTTATAATATGGATATAGATGACTACCTGGTCTATCTATATGATATTCAGGAAAATACGGATGGTATAAGAATATATAAGAGAGATGGCCACCTAAAAAGGTGTTATATGGAACTGATAAAATCTTTTGTTAGGGATGATATTGTTAACAGTATAGTGTTTATATGGTTAACTGACAAGAACGACCTTTTTTTCAACTGTATTTTAGAGTTTTCCAAAGGGAAGCTAAAGAGTATATCTACTCACGACCGATACACCGGTGCCGAAAAGAAATTTGATGTTATCTATAGTCTTATTGTAAAAGAATATAAATATCCAATAATTTCTATTAATATGGAACTGGACGAATTTATAAGAAAAGTTAAAGAAAACTTTAGATTAAAACAGAGGTATTAACTATATGCTTATGGAAAAGATAAGAGGTCAGAATAGAAAAGTTTTCAGAATAGTAGGTCGCACTTCACTTCGGTTTAGAATTACATCAGCAATGATCTTATTATCCCTTATTCCAGGAATATTTTTAGCATTTTTGTATTTCAGAAATATCAGGGAGTTTTATAAAAATAAGATTGAAATACATCAACTGAATACATTGAATATGATGACGTCAAAAATGGAGAGTATCATTGAACAGGGCAGATTTGCTATGGATCAGGCACTTGGACTTGCGGCAAATTCCACCCTTTTTGAAGGATACAAGGATATGAGCCCTTATGAAAGGCTTACTTTATTTAGAAATGTAAATTCATTATTAACGAACATTCGAATATCCAATAATTCTGTTGATAATATTTATATGCTCAACATTGATGGTAATTATTATACTTCAAACCGTGAATGGAATAAGGAGGCGTTTTTGAAAAAAAGCTGGATTATTGATTATGATAAAAGAGAGTCGGAAGGTATCATAATAATACCGACACATACAGCAGAATACAAATATCCAAGCCAAAAACATGGTTCTCCTCTTGTAGTAAGTTTAGTTTCGTATTTGAATCTAAATACTGATAACAGTATAATAAAGTTAGTTCAGATTGATATAAGTTATCAGAAGATCTGCGAAGCCATGCAATATATGAAAATGACAGATCAGGACACTGCCTTTATTGTAGATAATAAGGGAAACATAATTTATGCTCCAGATGAAAATTTTATAGGAAAGCATTCTGAAGAAATAATGATAGATGGCAAATCACTAAGTGATATTGTGACAAAAATTGGAGAACAAAGCCAATTAATTGTCAATGATTTTACAATCAGGAAGAGTCCTATAAAAGGAAGCAGTTGGGATATCATTCAAATCAACAGTAATCAGATGCTGAGCCAGGAATTAAATAAGTTCAGAAGCATATGGGAATCCACTTCTATCATTTGTATGGTAGTTGCCGTATTAATGGCATTGAGTCTATCATTGAGAATAAACAAGCCTATATCAGATTTAATTAAAAGTATGAAAAAAGTCAGCCATGGTGATTTTAGCACAAAGGTGAATTCAGTATCAGATAAAGACCTTGATGAACTTGTAAACAGCTTTAATTTCATGGTTTCAGAAATAGAAAAATTAATGAAAGAAAATATTCAAAAAGAACGTGAAAGGCTTATAATGGAGCTTACAGCACTAAATAGCCAGATTAATTCGCATTTTCTGTATAATACCTTGAATGCTGTTAAATGGATGGCTGTCCAGAAAGGAGCAAATGATATCGCTAAAATGATTGTTTCATTGGTAAATATGCTCGAGTATAGTTGTAAAAATATAGATGCTATGGTACCTATTACTGAGGAGATTAACTTTATTAAGGATTATGTATATATCTGCGAAATAAGGTATAAACGGCATATACGCATTAATATTGACCTAGATACTGAACTAAATGATTGCATGATACTTAAAATGTTATTACAGCCGATAGTAGAGAATGCTATTTTACATGGGTTTGGAGATGAAAACACAGATAACCAGGTATCTATTATAGGAACGCTTTTACAGGATAGCATAAAAATCCAAATCAAAGATAATGGGAAAGGTTTTAAATTTGAAGGAATAGACAAATTGACAGGAGTAGGTTTGCATAACATTCAGAAAAGAATTGTCCTGAATTATGGTGAACCTTATAAGCTTATCATTGATAGTGAAATAGGCAAAGGCACTTGTGTTACATTAATTATTCCCGCTATAAAGAAGGTAGTTGTTAATGAAAAAACTGTTGATAGTTGATGACGAAGCATTTGCCAGATCGGCGATTGAAGACATTATAAAATCAGCAGATCAAACTATTCAGATATTTACAGCTGCAGATGGGAAAATTGCACTGGAGATTATAGAGAAAGAAAAGCCATATGTTGTTATAACAGATATTAAAATGCCTGTCATGAACGGCATGGAACTGTTTAAAGAAATAAGAAATCGTGGTCTTGATATTCAGGTTATTATATTAAGCAGTTATAACGAATTTGAATTAACACGCCAGGCAATACAATTAGGTGCGTTTGACTATCTTTTTAAACCAGCAATGTTGCCGGAGGACATTTTGGAAGTTGTTCAAAAAGCATTCAGTAAGCAAATGAAACAGAGCAATGATCAAAAAGTAAGTAATATGATTAAAAGTGATGCTGATACTTCTATGAGCCGAGAGATGAGAATGGCTCTGGAATATATTAAAGCTAACCTGCACAAGAAAGACCTATCTCTACAAACGGTTTCAGAACATGTTGGACTAAGTAAGAACTATTTTAGTAAACTTTTCAAAGATACCATGGGAACCAATTTCATTGAATATATAACAAAATTACGTGCTGAAACGGCAAGAAGTCTTTATATCAGTACAGATATGAAGATTTACGAAATTGCTGAAGCTGTTGGTTACTCAGATTGGCATTATTTGTACAGTATATATAAAAAAATATTCGGTCATTCGATGTCTCAGGAGAAAAGAAGAACTAATACTAATATTGAAAAATTTTGATTTGAATAAAAATCACATAAAAGGAGTTTTATTCCATGGAAAGACTGTTATTCGGTGTTGCTTATTATGATGAATACATGCCGTATGAGAGATTAGAAAGAGATGTCCAGATGATGAAGGAAGCTGGCATAAATGTTGTACGTATAGCCGAATCAACTTGGGGTACTTTAGAACCTCAAAATGGAGTATTTGACTTTTCACATATTGACCGTGTTCTTAATGCCATGTACCAGGCAGGAATTAGTGTTATTGTGGGCACTCCAACCTATGCGGTTCCTACTTGGATGGTAAAAGAACATCCTAACGTTCTTGCTGTTACACCAAAGGGGCAAAATAAATATGGCCCACGTCAAAATATGGATATTACTAACCCAACCTACCTTTTCTATGCTGAAAGAATGATACGTAAACTTATGGAGCATGTAAAAAATCACCCTGCAGTAATAGGATATCAGGTAGATAATGAGACAAAGCATTATGAAACTTCAGGTCCTAATGTTCAGTTTTTATTTTTGAAATATTTAAAAGAGAAATATAGTAGTCTTGATGAAATAAATAGTAAGTTCGGACTTGACTATTGGAGCAATAGAATAAACAGTTGGGAAGATTTTCCGAATGTGGACTCAACAATAAATGCCAGTCTGAGTTGTGAATTTGCGAAATTTCAAAGAAAACTTGTCACAGACTTTATAGCTTGGCAGGTTTCGATTATGAATCAATATAAAAGGGATGATCAATTTGTCACACATAACTTTGATTTAAGCTGGAAAGGGTATTCTTTCGGAATACAACCTGCAGTTAATCATTTTGAGGCAGCAAAAGTTCTTGATATAGCTGGTATAGATATATACCATCCCTCACAGGAAGAGCTTACTGGGTGTGAAATATCCTTTGGCGGAGATTTAGCTCGATGCATGAAGCAAAAAAACTATTTTGTACTTGAAACGCAGGCACAAGGTTTTGCAAACTGGGTGCCATTTCCAGGACAGTTAAGGTTGCAAGCCTTCAGTCATCTGGCTTCGGGTGCCAATATGGTTTCCTACTGGCATTGGCATTCCTTACACAATGCTATAGAGACATATTGGAAAGGATTACTAAGCCATGATTTTGAACCAAATCCTACCTATGAGGAAGCTAAAACAATAGGAAAAGATTTTGAGAGATTAAGCCCTAAATTATTTAATTTAAAGATACAAAATAGAGTGGCCATACTTTTCAGTAATGAAGCCCTTACAGCTTTCAATTCCTTTAAGCATTTTATTGATGACATTGATTACAATGATATACTTAGGTTAATGTATGAGACTCTGTATAGGATGAATATTGGCTGTGATTTTGTCGACCCGTCGAGTTCCGATATTGAAAAATATAAAATGCTTGTGGTACCCTCATTGTATGCAGCATCGGACGAATTACTGAATCGCCTGAACAAGTTTGTTGAAAATGGAGGGCATATTATATATGCTTATAGAAGCGGTTTTTTTGATGAAAATGTGAAGGTAAGAACCTGTCGACAGCCAGGGATAATTGGAGAAGCCTGTGGAGTGTACTATTCGCAATTTGTATCAGCTAAAAATATTGCACTTAAAGGAAACCCCTTTGGTGTTGCTGAAGATAAAAATACACTGAGTACATGGATTGAACTGCTTATTCCGGGTCCGGCAGAAGTTCTTGCAAGCTATGATCACCCATATTGGGGTAAATACGCGGCTATTACTCGAAATACTTATGGTAAGGGTACTGCGACTTATATTGGTTGCTTACCAAGTTATGAAGTATTGGAAAAAATTATGATAAATGCATTGATAAAAACTGGGCTATGGGGTGTTGATCAAGAGCTTCACTTTCCATTGATTACAAAATCAGGCGTGAATCAGTTTGGGAGAGTTATTCACTATTATTTTAACTATTCAATGAATCAAAATTCCTTCAAGTATATGCATGGCGAGGGGATAGAATTATTATCGGAGAATATAGTAAAACCACAACAGGTTATTAAGCTTGAACCTTGGGGTATAGTAATTATTGAAGAAAAGTGAGGTAATTGTTCAATTAATTATTATATGATAAGAATATAACGGACTTAAACCGAGACTGTCAGCTAGAGTGTGTAAATAAAAACTCTACCTGACAGTCTCTATTTCCACAAACTTCATCTATCTAATCTCCATCATATTTAAAAATACACTTGTATCTAATACTCAATGATTTCTATTGAAAAATATCCATTATATTACTATACATCCTTGCTAATCCTATGTCATCTATATTTCGGCCCTTTTTTAGGGCCGAAAAACGCACTTTTCGGCCCCTCTTTTTACTCATTTTTCGTAAGCGTCAAACGCTGGCAGACAGCACTAAGATCTATCAGGCTTCTTACCGCCTAACCATTTATCAAAAGCATTGGAGATTTCAATCCTAAATTCTTCATCCGACAGGCCAAGGGCAGT
>Ga0134095_1001836_pt1 | contig 13073 bp, 18 predicted proteins | sample 6_2taG_FD_94449 | JGI IMG/M metagenome (GOLD analysis project Ga0134095, IMG submission 94449) | Switchgrass degrading microbial communities from high solid loading bioreactors in New Hampshire, USA - 6_20_20_110_A2 metaG | ecosystem: Engineered > Bioreactor > Semi-continuous > Anaerobic >... | reverse complement strand
GAGACGATCAACAGGGAGCTTGCCGAGTACAACCCGCAGCTCGCGTCGCGGCCGCAGATCGTCGCCGCCAACAAGACGGACCTGCTTTACGACCGCGCGCCGCTCGACCGCCTGCGCGCGCACGTGGAGGGGCTCGGGCTTGAGCTTTATGAGATCTCCGCGGCGACGAACAAAGGCGTGCGCGAGATGATACGCGCCGTCGCTACAAAGCTCCAGCACCTGCCGCCCATCGTCGTCTACGAGCCGGAGTATGTCCCGCCCGAGGAGAAGCTCTCCCCGGACGACCTGACCATCGAGCTGGAGGACGGGGTCTGGGTCGTGGAAGGCCCGTGGCTGGAGCGCCTTGTCAGCAACATCAACTTCTCCGATACGGAGTCGCTCGGCTACTTCGACAAAATGCTCCGTCAAAACGGCGTGTACGACAAGCTCGAAGCGCGGGGGATTACAGACGGCGACACCGTGTCCATCTACGGCCTTGAGTTTGAATACCACCGCTAAAACGGCCGCATTTTGTTCGCACAAAAACGGAAAATTGTGATACAATAGCAAAAACTAACCGGTCGACAGGAGAGAGAGACATGATTGCCAAGAGAATGGAGTATTTGGTGCAAAACAGCAGCGTCATCCGCGCGATGTTTGAAGAGGGCAAGGTCATGGCCAAAAAGTACGGGGCGGAGAACGTCTACGACTTCAGCATCGGAAACCCGAACTACCCGCCGCCGCCGGCCATCAAGCAGGCTTTTCTCGACATTTTGAACAACGAGGACGAACTGTATGTGCACGGGTACATGTCCAACGCCGGGTTCGAGTCGGTGCGCGAGGCTGTCGCCCAGTCGCTCAACAGGCGGTTCGGCACGTCGTTTACGATGCAGAACATCGTGATGACGTGCGGCGCGGCGGGCGGCATCAACGTGGCGCTCAAGGTGATCCTCAACCCGGGCGACGAAGTCATCGTCCTGCCGCCGTACTTTGTCGACTACGGCAACTACGTCCGCGGGTACGACGGCGTCATCGTCACCGCGCCGACGCGCGCGAGCGATTTCCAGCCCGATCCCGAGACGCTGCGCGCCGCGATTACGCCGAAGACGAAGGCGCTGATTGTCAACTCTCCGAACAACCCGACCGGCGTTATCTATACGGAAGAGTCCATCCGCGCGATGGCGGACGTCCTGTTTGAAAAGCAGCGCGAATACGGCACGTCGATTTACATCATCTCCGACGAGCCTTACAGGGACCTCGCGTACGACGGGCTGGAAGTGCCGTACATCACGAAGTTTTACCCGAACACCATCGTGTGCTACTCGTGGTCGAAGTCCCTGTCTCTCCCCGGCGAGCGTATCGGCTACCTCGCCGTCCCGTCGGAGGCGGACGATTTTGAGCGCCTGATGGCCGCCGCGTCGGTTGCCACGCGCGTTCTCGGCTTCATCAACGCCCCGTCCATCATGCAGCTTGTCGTGGCAAAGTGCCTGGAGGAGAAGGCCAACATCGCCGCATACGACGCAAACCGCCGCCTCCTGTATGACGGGCTGCGCAATCTCGGGTACGAGCCGGTCATGCCGCAGGGCGCGTTTTACATGTGGGTGAAGGCCCCGGGCGGGGACGACAAGGCGTTTACCAACAAGGCGAAAGAACACCGGATTTTAGTCGTGCCGGGCGCGTCGTTCGGCTATCCCGGGTATTTCCGCATCGCCTACTGCGTGGCGAAAGAGACGATTGAGCGATCCCTGCCGGCCTTCGAGGCGCTGGCGCGGGAGCTTGGCTTAATTTAGCATAAAGAGGCGAAATTCATGGACACGGAAAAGAAAAAAACCATCCTCTCCGGCATCAAGCCCAGCGGCGACCTGACGCTCGGCTCCTACATCGGGGCCATCAAAAACTGGGTGGAGCTGTCGGACTCATACAACTGCTACTACATGATGGCGGACATGCACACCATCACCGTCCGCCACGACCCGGCCGCGCTGCGCCGGAGGACGCTCGAGCAGGTCGCTCTGTACATCGCCTGCGGCCTTGACCCGGAGAAAAACACGATTTTCATCCAGAGCCACGTGACGGAGCACGCGGAACTGGCGTGGGTCCTCAACTGCTACACCATGTTCGGCGAGCTGTCCCGCATGACGCAGTTTAAGGACAAGTCGGCGAAAAACGCCGACAACATCAACGCCGGGCTGTTTACGTACCCCGTCCTCATGGCGGCGGACATCCTGCTCTATCAGGCCGACCTCGTCCCCGTCGGGGACGACCAGAAGCAGCACGTCGAGCTCACGCGCGACATCGCCACGCGCTTTAACAACATCTACGGCGACGTGTTCACGATCCCCGAGCCGTACATCCCGAAGGTCGGCGCGCGCATCATGAGCCTGCAGGACCCCACGAGCAAGATGTCAAAGTCCGAGCAGGATTCGGGCGGCTGCATCTGCCTGCTCGATAAGCCCGAGGACATCATGCGGGCGTTCAAGCGCGCCGTCACGGACTCCGAGACGGTCATCCGCTACGACGTGAAAAACAAGCCCGGCATCTCCAACCTCATGCAGATTTACTCCGTCTGCACGGGCAAGAGCTTTGAGGAGATCGAACAGGAATTTGCCGGCCAGGGGTACGGGGCGTTTAAGAAAGCCGTCGGCGAGGCGACGGTGGAGCTGCTCCGCCCGCTTCAGGAGGAGTTTCAGCGCATCTGGGCCGACAAGGCGTATCTTGAGGAAGTCTGCGCCAAGGGCGCCGAGCGCGCAAGGCAAAGGGCCGCGAAGACCCTCGAGAAAGTGTACAGGAAAGTTGGGTTTGTACCGAAAAAACGCGTGTAACGAGGGTGTAGACCGGCTTTATGGAGTAGGTTATGGGATTTGACGTTCGATTCGATGTTTTTATACAAATCGGGCTCGCGCTCGCCGCGGCATTCCTGATAACGTATGTGGCGACGCCGCTGGTGAAGTCCTTCGCCGAGCGCGTCGGCGCCATCGACGTCCCGAACGAAGCGCGCCGCGTCCATACGAGGCCGATTCCGCGGCTGGGAGGGCTCGCGATTTTCCTCGGGTTTCTCCTGAGCGTCGTCCTCTTCGGCACGATTGACCGCGAGATGCAGGGGATTCTGCTCGGCTGCGTCGTGGTCGTCATCGTCGGCGTCATCGACGATATCGTGCCGCTGCCGGCGCTTGTCAAGTTCGTCGTTCAGATTGTGGCGGCGCTCATCGCCGTCTACCACGGCGTCGTTATCAGAATTATCTCCAACCCGATTTTCTGGGCGGAAAACGCGTACCTCTCCTTCGGCGTCCTGTCCGTCCCCGTCTCGGTTCTCTGGATTGTGGCGATAACGAACTCCGTCAACCTCATCGACGGGCTCGACGGTCTCGCCGCGGGCGTTTCGGCCATCGCGTCGTTTACGATGCTCGTGATTTCCGTCGTCGTGGCGGACCTGTCCGTCGCCATCCTCATGGCGGCGCTGGCGGGCGCGTGCGTCGGCTTTCTGCCGTACAACCGCAACCCCGCGAAAATCTTCATGGGCGATACGGGCGCGCTGCTCCTCGGCTACGTCCTCGCAACGGCGTCCATTATCGGCCTGTTTAAGTTTTACGCGATTATCACGTTCGTCGTGCCCCTGCTCGTCGTGGGGCTGCCGCTGTTTGACACGGTCTTCGCCTTCACCCGCCGCATCCTCACGGGGAAAAACCCCATGCGTCCCGACCGCGGCCATTTCCACCACCGCCTGATCGACATGGGCTTTTCGCAAAAGCAGGCCGTCGCCATCGCGTACGCCATAAGCGGGATTTTGGGCTTGTCCGCCGTCGTGATTACGACAAACGGCGAAATGCGGGCGATCATTTTCCTCGCCGCCGTGTTCGTGGCGGGGCTCTTAGGCGTTTTCCTCCTCAAGGGCGGAACCCCTCCCGCCAGAAGAGCGCGCCGCGAAGAGAAGCATGAGGGCGAGACAAAAGACGAAGGGGACTCGGAGCGATAATCTATGAGCGCAAAAAGACTACGCTTTATTACGTTCTCGGGGCTGGCGCTGATCGTGCTTGTCCTCGCGCTGGGCGTGGCCTTATTGCGCTTAAATCGTTTAAGCGTCCGGTACGCGCTGCCGGACAGGCAGTCGGTTCTCAGCCCCGCGCCCGGAGGCAAGCCCGCGGGCGAGGGGGAGGCCGTCGCCGTCACGCGGGAAAACATCCGGGCCGTCGTCGCCGCGCTTGAAAGGCCGAAAGCGTACGCGCGCACCATCCACGTAAGGCTCTATTACGGCACCGGATTCGCGGAGTATACAATCGAAAGCGCCGTCGGGGAAAACGCGTCTTATGCCTCAATCTCCGGCCCCGGCGGGCGCCGCTTCGTCCTGACGGCGGGGGAAAGCCGCTACATCTGGTACGAAGGGGATAAGGAGTATTTCACGGCGGACGCGAAATCCTCGGACGAGGACGCGATGATCCTCACGTACGAGGACATCGTCGCCCTCGACGAAGACGCCATACAAGACGCCGGCACGGTCCGCCACAACGGCGAGCTGTGCATTTTCGTCGAATACACGCTCGGCGAGCTGGGGTACAAAACGCGCTGCTACGTCTCCGCCACGAGCGGCCTGCTCGTCGAGGCCGAGCAGTATGACGGCGAGCGCCTTGTGTATACGATGACGTCGTCCGACCTGAGCTTGTCCGCTCCGGACGAAAGCGTGTTTGCGCTGCCGGACGGGACAAATCCCGCCGCGATACGCTGACAGAGCGATTCTTCCCGCTTTGGCAAGCGGGAAGAATCACTTTCCTTCTTTTACGATGCTGAAGACGAGGAAGGCGAGGATGATGAGGAATTCCTCGTCTCCGCTTTCTATGTAGAAGAACAGGAGCAGGAGGAGGAGCAGGATATCGCCGAGGTCAAGCCCGAAGGGGAGATTGCCCAGCAGCCCCTTGAGGAAGCTGGGGCCGTCCCTGAGGCCGCCTGAAAAGTTTTTCAGCAGGCCGGACAGCGCCCCGCCGCTTCGCGGCGAGGTGAAGGCGCTGGGAAACGATTTAAACCCGCTGCTCTGCCAGGCGCCGCCCGGTTTCGGCGGCGCGTGCGCCGCACTTGGCGGGGGAGGCGGCGGAGGCTCTTCCGGCGGAGGCGGTGGAGGCGGCGGCCGGTGGTGGATGCCGCCGCGCGGGGGAGGGGGCGGCGCCTCCTCCACGCGGATGACGCGGCCTGTGTTTCCGATATAGCGGTTGTACATCACAGGCCTCCTTCTGTCAGTTCCGCGAGGGCCGCGCGCGCGAGTTTCGCGATCTTCGCGACGCTGACGGCCTTGTCAATCTTATCGCGCCTGTCTTCCCTTAAGTACGGTTTGATGGAGTTAAACAGCGCCGCCTTGTCGTTCCCTCCCGCACTCATTTCGGTGACGACGCGGTTGAGCAGCCGGAACATATTCGGGTCGATATTGCCGATCATCGCCGTCAGCGACGACAGATCCGGGCCGCCGGAGGGCGTGGAGCTGCCGGAAGGTGACTGCGTGCTCTGCCTCGAATCCGTGCCGGCGCCGGTTGACGCGGCGAGTGTGCGGGCGATTCCGATGATGCGTTCCATATCCTCCGGCGACGAAAGAATCTGGTTGAGTCTTTCTTCTAGCTCGCTCATAGAGCACCTCCCAGCGTTTGAGCTAAGTACGTCATTTCTGCATCATTTTCATGATCTGTTCGGCCAGCTTTGCGCCTTCCTGTGTCTGGAGAATTTTTGAGACGGTGCTTTTGATCACATCCATATCGCCGCGGCTGACGGCCTGCATGATGTGCTGTTCCTGGCCGCTGAGCATATTCTGTATCGTTTTGCCTTCCGGCGAGCGCATCAGCTTCTCAAGCTCGCTTTTTTTACCGGACAATTTGGAAGCGGCGGGGGAATTGAGCAGTTCCTGCGCCATCTTTTCAAAGTTTTTGTCCATGAGACCATCCTTTCAAAGAGCGTGACCCCATCGGCTTTTCGCCGGCGGGTTCGGTCCTAAATCAGTATATTCCCGACTTTGAATGTGGTGAATGGACAGCGAAGGAGCCGATGAATGAAAATCCTCGTTTTTTCCGATTCTCACGGCGCCGTCCAGCCCATGCTCGACGCGATACAGGAAAACGCGCCGGACCTCGTTTTGCACTTGGGAGATTATACGTCCGACTGCGCCGAAGTGCTTTGCGCCTTTCCCCGCCTCGCCCTCAAAAGCGTCAGGGGAAACGGCGACATGTTCGCCAAGGAGCCGGAAAACGCCGTGTTTGAAATCGAAGGCGTGCGCTTCTTCATCACACACGGGCACCGCTACCGCGTGAAGATGGGGCTTGACGCCGTGCTCAACGCCGCGCACTTCAGCGGCGCGCGCGTGCTCGCCTTCGGGCACACGCACCGGCCGCTTTTGCTGGATACGGACGGGCTGCTCGTCGTCAACCCCGGCAGCGCCGCGCATAAAAAATACGCCGTACTCGATTTAGAGCACGGCGGCGTGACGGGCCGGTTATGTAGTCTGGATTAAAGAACGAACGTCTCCTCTTCCTTGTCGGGAAGCAGGATGGGCGGGGGAGGCGCGTAGCGTTCCGGCTCGCGCTTGAGCGGGTCGTAGGCGAATTTTCTGCACCATCCGCCCTCGAGCATGATGCCGCGCTTGACGCACGCGATTTCGCCGTTTCCGATGGCGCTCCCGTGGCGGCAGTAGGCGCAGGACGGCGCGATACGGCGGTTAAACAGCATGTTTTACCTCCCCAAAACGACTGGTCTTTGTGGTATAAATAGATTATACTGCCGGAGGCGACGACTTTCAACCTTTGCCGCGCCGAAAAGGGGCGAAGGGGGAAAGCGTGCTATAAAAAGAAGAGATATTGGAGGACTGTCATGTTCGATTTTGAACCCATCTACGCGCCGCTGCCCGACCGCGAGGCCTACTTAAAGCGCATCGGCTACGAGGGCGCGGTCAGCCCGGACCTCGAGACGCTCAACGCCCTCATCCGCGCGCACCTGACGCATGTCCCCTTTGAAAACCTCGACGTGTACGACGCCGGGGCGGATATCCCGCTTGACACGGCGTCGCTCTTCGATAAAATCGTCACGCGCCGCCGCGGCGGATACTGCTTTGAGCTCAACGCCCTGTTTTACGCGCTGCTCAAAGATATCGGCTTTGACTGCTATCCCATCGCCGTCCGCGTCGTCAGGGCGTCCATGCGGCGGGTGTCGCCCCTGTCCCACCGCGCCACCATCGTCACCATCGATGGCGTGCGGTACTTCGCTGACGTCGGCTTCGGCGGCCCCGCCCCGCACCGTGCGCTGGAGCTTGACAATCCCGCCGAGCAGCTGTCGGACGGGCAGCGCTTCTTCTTCGACAAGTCCGGCGGCGACACGGTGCTCTGCCGCGTGACGGACAGCGGGAACGAGCGCCTTTTGCAGTTTTCGGAAGCGCCCGTCGACCCGATCGATTTCCTCGCCCTCAACGAGTACCAGGCCAAGAGCAAGATGTCCGGCTTTAGGATGGTGCGCATGGTGAACATCACGACGGAAGACGGCGCCATTACCATCATGAACAACGTCATGCGCGTACATAAAAACGGCACGACAACAGAAACGACCCTTTCAACGCAGGAGGAGCTTCGCCGAGCGCTGCGCGACCATTTCGGGATTGAAGTCGACTTTGAGCTGAAGGTCTAAAGTAGGGAAGGAGGCCTGCCCCGTGCTGTTTGTCTGTTACCCGCGGTGCACCACCTGCCGCAAGGCGCGGCAGTGGCTCATTGAGCGCGGCATCGCATTTACAGAGCGCGACATTAAAAAGGACAACCCCACGGCCGAGGAGCTGCGCGCCTGGCACTTTAAAAGCGGCCTGCCCCTCAAGCGCTTTTGGAACACGAGCGGCATCCCGTACCGGGAGCTTGGCATCAAAGAGAAGCTCAAGGACATGACGGACGACGAGCAGTTTGACCTGCTTGCCACGGACGGGATGCTCGTCAAGCGCCCCATCCTCGTCTCGGACGATTTCGTTTTAGTGGGATTTAAAGAAGAGGAATGGGAAGCGGCGCTGAAGAAATGAAAAGGGACTAAAAAACAGCTCGGAGGATTTGCCTCCGAGCTGTTTTCTTAGCTTATTTGAAAATCTCATTCAACACAAGCTGCTGCATGCTGGAGATTAAGCGAGGCGGTATATATCGATGAGCCGCACGGCAGAGCGGGCAATCTGCGCCGTGATACCCCAGATCAGGTGCTCATCGTCGTAATGGTAAAACAGGACTTCCTGCGAGCCGACGTGCCATTTATAGTGCCTGCCGCCGGGGATGCGCGCGAAGGGGAAATCGCCCTTCGGCGTGGTGATGACGGGGCAGTAAAACTTCTCCGGCTCGTGCGTCCTGAAATAGTCGAGGGGGACGGAAAAAGTCTCAGACACCTCGTCGGGGTTAAAGCGCCCGTCGTAGCCGTTAAGGCGCCCGATATACGGGTGGATGACAAAGTTGAAGGGGGAGACGAAAAGGTCCCCGGGGCCGTATATCTCAATGCTTTCGTCGGGGACTAAAAGCTCCTCCTTCGTCTCGCGCACGGCGCACGCTTCGGGGCTCTCCGACGCCTCGATGCGCCCGCCCGGGAAACAGATTTCGCCGGGCTGCTGCCGCAGCGATTCGGCGCGTTTTTCAAAGAGAAGGGCGGGCGCGCCGCCGGAGTCCACGATGGGCACAAAAACGGCAAATCTCTTGTATCTCTCTGCGCCGATGACGTTCGGCCGGCGCGTGCGAAAATCATCTCTCGTCAATGTCATACTCCTGCTCTAATTTTTCCTGTTTTCTCTCCAGATAGCGCGCGATGTATACGGCGTCTTCCTCTTCCAGGTCGCGCACGCCGGCGAGGGACTCGATGTGGTGCCGCAGCTCGTGGCGCAGCGTCTTGCGGAGGCGGCGCTTGATGCGCGCGCGGTTTTCGTGGCCGTACACCTGCATGAAGGAGCCGTAGTACAGGGTGATGTAGCGCCCCAGCGGGCCGCCGGCGTTGTACTCGCCGAGGACGAAAAAATCGTCGTCCACGCTTTTTACGTGCAGCTTCGCCTCGTCGAGCAGGACGATGCCGCCGTTGAGGTCACTGAGCAGCTCTTCCGGTATCTCCTCGACGAGCTCGTCGAGCATCGCCTGCATCTCGTCTATCGTGATCATAACGCGGCTCCTTTGTGTTTTTCTTACCCTTCTCATTATAGAGTAAAGTTTCGCCGTGTCAACGGCGCGGCGTTGTGCGCCGGCGCGCTTTGTGGTAGGATAGACACGGCAAAACGCTTGCCATAAGGAGCGGAAGATGGAAAGAGATAAACAGAGAGCGCCGCGAAACAGGACGCTTCGGCTGACCCGGGAGGAAGAGGCGTGCTGCCTTGAGCAGTGCATAAAGCCCTGTGAAATTGACGGCTTGCCGGAAAACCGTATTATCTTCGGGGACGCGTTTGAAGCGCTCGGGCGCCTTCCGGAGCGCTGCGTCGACCTGCTCATCGTCGACCCGCCGTACAACCTCAGCAAGACGTACGGCACGCGCGTGTTCCGCAAGATGGGCGCGTCCGACTACGCCGATTTTACGCGCGCGTGGCTGGATGCCGTGCGCCGGACGCTCAAGGAGACGGCGTCCGTCTACGTCTGCTGCGACTGGGTCTCAAGCCTGATCATCGGGAGCCTGCTGGGGGAGTACTTTACGGTGCGCAGCCGCATTACGTGGCAGCGGGAGAAGGGGCGCGGCGCGCTGAAAAACTGGAAGAACGCGCTGGAGGACATCTGGTTTGCCACGGTGTCCGATACATACACGTTTAATGTGCGCGCCGTGATGCAGCGCCGGCGCGTCATTGCGCCGTACCGCGAAAACGGCCGGCCGAAGGACTGGATGGAGACGGACGGCGGGCGCTTCCGCGACACATACCCCTCAAACTTCTGGGACGACATATCCATCCCGTACTGGTCGATGCCGGAAAACACGGACCACCCGGCGCAAAAGCCTGAAAAGCTCATGGCCAAGCTCATCCTCGCCAGCTCCAACCCGGGAGACCTCGTCCTCGACCCGTTCGGCGGGGTGGGCACGTCCGCCGTCGTGGCGAAAAAGCTTGGCCGCCGCTTTATCTGCATTGAGCGCGAAGCGTCCTACTGCGCGCTCGCGCAAAAGCGCCTCGAGCTGGCGGAAGCGAATCCCGCTATTCAGGGCTATTACGACGGCGTGTTCTGGGAGCGCAACACACTGCTCGAGCAAAAACGGCGCGCAAGGGAACTGGAAAAGGGAAGCATCAAATAAAGTATCAAATAATGAGTAAAAACTGCTTGACATATTTCGCTTAAGATGCTATATTCTATACCTGCGAGAGCAAAAAGCTCATGCGAAGAAAAAAGAGTATAGCGGGATTGTGTAAGGGTAGCACGACAGACTCTGACTCTGTTTGTGAGGGTTCGAATCCTTCTCCCGCTGCCAAAAAATAACCCTGTAATCCAATGATTACAGGGTTATTTTTTATTCCGGTAACAAGGCTGCCATATCAATTCATTGGCGAAATTCTGATGGGAAGAACGGAAATAATTGATTGCATTTATCAAAAAAGAGAGGAGAATCATTCCCGTGCTTCAGGAAGGCTCTCCTTTATGGTGTGGAACTGGCTATAACTATATGGTACTGTTGGACACAGCTTAACCCATGTCTCGCCATTGTCACAGGATACTTCGTAATGGGTGATTGTGTGACCTCCATCGCTTTGGGGAGGATCCCAGATCAGCGTTACCTGTCCGTCACCGGAAACCGCAGTCAGATTCCGGGGGGCAGAGGGTGAGCCGGCGGTAGGCTCGTCGTTTTCCACGATAGCATAGAGAAATCATCATTTTATAGTTTTTGACCGTGCAATTTCCGGTAATCGGAGGGGGAGATGCCGGTTTTTTCCCTGAAGATTCTCGCGTAATAGCCGTTATAATCCATGTTACAGGCGGCAAAGGCCTGGGAAACAGACAGGTTGGTATCCAGAAGTTTTTCCTTTAATTTGCTTATTTTATAATTCAAGTAATACTCCCGCGGAGTTACGCCGGTATGCTTCTTAAACAGTTTTGTGAAGTGGGATTTACTGAGACATGCTGCTTTTGCCGTTTTATCGGCATTATAAGGTTCCTTCCAGTGGGCTTCAATGTAACGCCGGCCAAGTTCCACTTCCTCTTTCCCGCGATATATTTTTTTAAAGAAAAAAACGGCGGCAAAATACTCAGTCACACCGTCTGTCATAAGCGGAAAGCATGTGATGTCCGCACTGATGGTTTGTATATCCCTGTCCAACAGGTTATAGTGGCGCATCAATTCCTGGTAGGGAGCATTAAAATTGGTAATAAATACGGTTTTGCCTTTCAGAACCTGTCGGACCTGGTCTGCCACGCCCAATTTCTGTACAACGGGATCCTCAAAAACATTGTATTTGCCTACGTGAGATTCGATATTTTTGATTCCTATCATTTCCACGGCAGCTTTGTTGATCATCTTTGCTGTGCCGTCAAGGGTAAAAATCTGAATTGGGTAGGGGAATAGCTCCACCACTTTGGCAAGCAGTTCCTGCTTATTGGATAATGACCGGACTGATTCATCCTTTCCGTTTTGCATATTCTCAATGAAAGACACCATAAATCACCCCTCATTTCTGTGAGAACATCTTGCGATAATTGGAAGGGGAGAAACCGGTTTTTTCTTTGAACACTCTTGCCGAATGGCCGTTATACTCCATATTGCAGGCAGCAAAGGCTTGTGCGACGGTCAGGTTGGTATCTCTCAGCATCTCCTTCAGTTTTTCAATCCTGTAATTCAAATGATACTCCCGTGGTGTAACTCCTGTGCATTTTTTGAACAGCTTTGCAAAATGGGATTTGCTGAGACATGCGGCTTTGGCCGTCTTTTCGGCGCCATTGGGATCTTTCCAGCAGTTTTCAATGTATTCCTTTGCCTTTTCTATTTCATTCCTGCCGCGGTAAACTCTTCTGTTAATCAACAACGCTACAACATAAGCCACTTTTTGCTTATCATCCGGAAAAGGGTGATGTCCTGGTATACGGCTTCAACGTCCAGATCTCGTATGCCGTACCTTTTTGCGATTTCCTCCAGAGGCACCTTAACATCCGGGAAGAAAACGGTTTTGCCCTGGAAAGCTATCTTTACCGCATTCATCTGTCCTGATGCAATTATGAAAGGATCTTTGAACAGGTTGTATTTACCCACAACCTCATCCGGGTCCTAAATATGGTATTCATTCAGCATTGCCCTGTTAACCAGCACCGTTGTTCCATCCGGAGCGTAGACTTCAATTGGGTATGGGAAACATTCGATGACCTTGGTAAGTAATTCTTCTCTTCCCAAAGAAGACCTTAGCAACTCCGAAATGCCATTTTGCATGTTCTCCATAGAATTCCAACCGACTTTTAATATTTATATGTCCCACCGTTATCACAGGGATGTATTATCATAATTCAATAATAATACTTAATACAATAATATTCAAGTAAACCAGAAACCAGGGGGACGGTTAGGTTAGTGATTGAGTTTAAGTCGGGGCTGGAAATAGAAGCTTAATTCCCTTTGATTCATTAAAAACCAATATAGAGCATGTATTGCTGAACTTGCCGATGAGATATATAAGCGTAGGCTGTATTTAAAAAAGGATGGCAGCAAGGCAGAATATACACAGATAAGAGCAAGATGCGGGCATTACCCGGATATGTTTGAAGCACTGCCAGGAAACCGTATCAGATTAAAAATTAAAGCATAGCGCTAAGCATGAGGAGAGGCTATGGAAAGGTGATAATATGGCGGAACAGCAATTTAAGGTAAATTTAAGGCTGATATCAGCTATATTACAGGTTTGATTGCTATAATAGCAATGAATCTGAATTATGGCTGATTTTTTAATTGAGAGGTAAATGGATATGCAAGATCTACAATTACTGAAGAAAGAAAAAAGGCTTAACCTGATGTGGAAGTATGTGATAAATACTTACTTGTTGTTTTGGGTAATGGTCTTAGGGCTTGGCGGCCTGGTATCACAGGTATTGCATGGTACGCCTTTGGCGATGCAATGGGTTGTTATATTATGCAGTTGGTCCCCGACAATTGTGCTCCTTGTGATGCTGAAAAAGCTT
>Ga0134095_1001828_pt1 | contig 13133 bp, 10 predicted proteins | sample 6_2taG_FD_94449 | JGI IMG/M metagenome (GOLD analysis project Ga0134095, IMG submission 94449) | Switchgrass degrading microbial communities from high solid loading bioreactors in New Hampshire, USA - 6_20_20_110_A2 metaG | ecosystem: Engineered > Bioreactor > Semi-continuous > Anaerobic >... | reverse complement strand
GAGGCCACCGGGTTCACCGCTATGGAGCGGATCACGGGCTGGCACGCGGGCATCATGGCGGAATTCATCGCGCGTGGCATAGTCGAACCGGGCGTCTGGCCGATGGAGCGCGCGGTGCCAGCCGGTGTGTTCATGGAAAAGGTCCGGGAACGCGGCTTTAACGTCACCGTCCGGTGGGAATAGAACGTGCTCCGTGCCGTGGCAAGCTGGCGCGAAATCCGTGACGGGTGGCGAGATATTTGATTTCGCGATGGCAACCCCCTACAATCGACGATGCACAGACTGAGTAGACGCAATCCCGCCTTACTCAAGTCGTGAAGGGAGGCAACCCATGGCGAAAAGAGTGTATATGTTTGGGGCCCGCAATCTCGAACGGGCGCGGCAACATATTCAGCGACATCCCGGGAAAGACCTTGTCATGCTGCGCGCTCCGGATCGCCGGATAGCGGTGTGCAACCGGCGTTTCGCATCCGTGCTCAGGGAGCAGGGGTTCACACCCATTGAGGAAGCATAACACGCGCAACGGTTGGCGCATTGACTAGTATGAAACCGGACTTCGCGTCCGGTTTTTTGTTTGCGTTCGGCTGCGCATGTATTGCTTCTACCATTGCTGGCTGACTCAAGAAATCGAGCTGTTCATGCTGGCTACGCGCTCGACGTGCGGACCAGCTTAAGGGATTGCATAGTTCTCAGCGTAAAATGTTTGTACCACTGGCCCGGTAATTCCGTCTTTTCCGTCTAAGTTATTACTCACTATTGGGTTCTGCTTCAGATAGCAAAGCAGATGCCTTGAAGCCATCAACTAGGCTCAAACTCTTAAGTAGCAAATAGATCGTGGAGTATCTAGGTTGATTTCTTTATATTGGTGAAAAATATCATCGTGATGACACCATATCCAGACTTTATTATTTGTGTCCACATCGGAATCTATAGTTCAATAAAGCACAAAGCTACAGGTACAAGTAATTTTTTACTAGATCGTAACATCCTTTAAACATACATCATGGTATATTGCTTATACGATGTTGCGGGAGGGACTCTCTACAAGTCCAGTTCAACCAGACACACCATCGCATTCTGGATTTTGAAGGGGGGATATACAATGATCGACCAGGTGATCACGCCACCAGTCGTCGGCAATCCAGGTTCCTCCTATTTTTTCGTCAAGCGCCTTATCGATACCGTCCTGGCGACTTTACTCCTTATCTTCTTGTCGCCCTTGCTGCTTGTGATCGCCATACTGATCAAACTCGATTCGCCCGGCCAAGTCATCTTTGTGCAGTCAAGGGTCGGGGCCAAACGGCAGCTCGCCGGACGGCATCGTCGATGGGAAATCCAGACCTTTCGAATCTATAAGTTCCGTTCTATGTACTCCGATGCGGATCAGGCGCTCCACCAGGCGCATATCCGAGCCTACACCCTCGGGCAACTGGAGATCACCAACGCCTCGTCCCCCACATTCAAGCTCACGGATGATCCACGGGTTACGCGCGTAGGGCGGATCCTGCGTAAAACCAGCCTCGACGAACTGCCCCAGTTGGTAAACGTTTTGAAGGGCGAGATGAGCCTGGTCGGGCCACGGCCGATCCCGGTGTATGAATTTGAAGACTACCAGGAACGGCACAAGCAGCGCTTCGCCGCTCTACCGGGGATCACGGGGCTCTGGCAAGTGAAAGGGCGCTGCCTGGTGTCGTTCGAGGAACAAATCCAGATGGATATCGAGTACGTGCGTAACCAGTCGCTGTGGCTTGACCTCAAGATTCTGCTGCTCACCATTCCCGCTGTCTTATCGGGCCGCGGGGCTGGATAAGACCCACCAACTGCATCTTTAAGAGAAACGAGGTGCGTGGCATGTCAGACACGATCGGTATTGCTGTCCTCGGCGCTGGTTATTGGGGGATCAATTACGTCCGCCTGTTCAACGAATTACCGGGAGCGCGAGTCGTCTCAGTGTGCGATGCGCGAGTGGAACGTCTGCTGGAAGTGAAAAGACGGTTTCCAGATGTGAGCGTTACCACAGATCTGGCTGAGGCATTACACCACCCAGGGGTTGAGGCGGCGGTGGTGTGCACGAATGCCACAGCGCACTACGAAGTCGCTAAACAGTGCCTCGAAGCGGGTAAACACGTCCTGATCGAGAAGCCAATGGCGACCAACACGGCGCACGCCCAGGAATTGCTCGACCTGGCCCAATCCAGCGGGCTCGTGCTGATGGTCGGGCACATCTTCCTCTACAATGCAGGCGTTCAGACGATGAAATCCTATATCGATCGGGGCGATGTGGGGCAGGTGTATTACGTGTATGCTCGCCGCACGAACCTCGGCCCGATCCGCTCGGATGTGAATGCGCTGTGGGATCTGGCGCCACATGATGTCTCGATCCTGAATCTTCTCCTCAACCAGTTGCCTCAGTGGGTCAGCGCCGTTGGGACGCGCGCCTTGCGGAACGGCCGTGAAGATGTCGGGTTCATGGTTCTCGGCTATCCAGACGGCGTAATCGGCCATGTTCACGTAAGCTGGGCGGAACCTAACAAGGTTCGCGAAGTTGTCGTGGTGGGCAGCGACCGGCGAATTGTCTTTAACGATCTGGATCCCCTGGAGCGGGTGCGTATCTATGAAAAAGGTATCGCCCTCTCGACCGATGAGCCAGAGCCGTCCAACTACGGTGAATATCAATTCTCCATCCGTGATGGCGCGATCATCAGCCCCAAGATCGAGGTCAGCGAACCCCTGAAGAACCAGTGCAGCCACTTCCTCGACTGTGTCGCAAATGGTTGCGTTCCCCTCAGTGGGGGAGAGAACGGTGTGGAAGTAGTCCGGATTATGGAGGCGGCTACCCTCTCGATGTTGGGCAGAGGGCAGCCCGTTGAACTGAACTGGGATAAGCCACAACAGGGGGAAGCTACGCATGAGTATCAAACCGGAATTGCAAGTGCCCTTCGTTGATCTGGGGGCGCAGCGAGCCGCGATTGCGGACGAACTCGACCAAGCAATCCGAAGTGTGCTGGATCGGACTGACTTCATCCTGGGAAGGGATGTCGCTCTGTTCGAGGAAGCGTTCGCTGCCTATTGCGAGGTGAAGTACGCCGTCGGGGTGGACTCGGGCACATCCGCCCTGGAGATGGCATTGCGGGCGTACGGCATCGGTCCGGGCGACGAAGTCATCACGGCTGCCAACACCTTTATCGCGACCGTGCTCGCCATCGCGTACGTTGGCGCCCGGCCCGTTCTGGTCGATGTCGATCCTCGCACGTATACCCTGGATCCTTTGCGGCTGGCGTCTGCGATCACGCCTCAGACCAAAGCCATTATCCCCGTTCATCTTTACGGCCAGCCCGCCGACATGGACCCCATCATGGAGATTGCGCGGCAGCACGGGCTGATCGTTATCGAGGATGCCTGCCAGGCGCACGGCGCGCGCTACAAAGGGGCGCGGGTCGGGTCGTTCGGTCACGCTGCTGCATTCAGCTTCTATCCGGGGAAGAACCTCGGCGCATATGGCGATGGCGGGATGGTCGTTACCAACGACGAACGGACCGCCCAGACGCTTCAGATGCTTCGGAACTATGGGCAGAGCCAGAAATATCGTCACGAGCTGAAAGGCTTTAACCGCCGGCTGGACACGCTCCAGGCTGCTGTCTTGCGGGTCAAGCTTGCCTATCTTGACGACTGGAACGCCGCACGGCGCGCGCACGCCGCTCACTATTCTGAGCTTCTTGGCGCGGTCGTCGAAACGCCGCAAGTAGCGGAATACGCCGAATCGGTGTGGCATCTGTACGTTATCCACACTCCTCACCGTGAGGCGCTCCGAGCGCACCTGAGCAGTCGCGGAATTTCAGTAGGGATGCACTATCCCATCCCGATCCACCTCCAACCAGCATTTCAGGACCTCGGATATCGGAAGGGCGATTTTCCAGTGTCGGAGCGCAATGCGGCGGAAGGGTTGTCGCTGCCGATGTACGCAGAGCTCGCGCCGGAAACGATCGAATATGTCACGACGAGCATTGTCGACTTCATGGCAGCGCACGGGGCGGATCCTGTCTGAATCGCACTAGCTGATGGGGTGACTGGAAGTGGGACTCTCTAGTTACGTTCGTGTCTTATGGAAACACAAATGGACCATCGTAGCCACGACGTTGCTGACCGTGGCCATTGCAGCGTACGGGAGCTCGCTCCTTCCGACGAAATACGCTGCCACTGTCGTGCTGCGTGTGTTAACGCCTGCCGGTGGGGCGCTCGACCGGATCGAATACGACACCCGCTATGGCGACCGGCTGATGAGTACATATATGCAGATTGCCGTCAGCCGCCCGGTCATGGGCGAGTTAATGCAAAAACTGGAGCTTGATGAACCGCCGGAAATCGACGTCAAGGCGGTCGCCAACACCGAGTTGTTGGAAATTACGGCGACCAGCGGCGATCCCAAGCTGTCGCGGGATATTGCCAATACGCTGGGAGAGATCCTAGTCGCGCGCAACGTGGAACTGTACACCGGAAGCGGAAAGACTGCGGCTGAGATTCTGGGCGAGCATCTGGAGCAGATCGAGGCTGAATTGGACGATGCCCGGAGTGAATACAACAGCCTTCAGCAAGCAGAGACGGCAGACCCCGCTCACCTTGACGTGCTCGCCAGCTTGATCACGCTGAAACAATCGCAATACGCTTCAATGCTCGAGCAGTACGAGCAGATGCGCGTGGCTGATACCCTGCGCACCAACGCGATCTCGGTGATGGAACCAGCGATCGTGCCCGAGAAACCCGCCGGACCACCCAGGATAATCATCTTCGGTATAGCAGGTGTCTTGGGCCTGGTGGGCGGAACGAGCCTAGCCTTCGTGTTCGAATACACTGACACCAAACTCTACGACTCCGAACAGGTCGAGGCGGTCACCGGGCTGCCTGTCGTCGGCGAGATTCCCAAGATGAAGCGACGGCGGCGTAAGGCTGTGCTGTTTGCGCAGCAGTCCTTTCACGAAGAAGCGTTCCGGCACCTGCAGGTCAACCTTTTCCGATCGACTCTTGATCCCAACCAGTTTAGCGGCATCAAAGGGATCGGGCCGGTTTATGCTGAAGCATTGTCACGGGGGCGCATCTATACCTACCAGCAATTGGCCGCAGCGAAACCGGAAGAGCTTGAGCTGCTGATCGGGGCTCCCGAAAGGCGCAAAGTCGACGTGACAAGCTGGATCGAACAGGCCAAGCAGCTTGCCGCCGAGAACGGCAAGTCCGCCGACGGCGTTTTTCGCTCACTGCTGATCACCAGCGCCACACCTGAAGAGGGTAAGTCCACTATCGTCGCCAATCTCGCGCTTGCTCTGGCAAAGTCTGGCCGCAGAGTACTCGCGGTCGACGGCGATATGCTGATCCCGTCCCTGCACCGTGTTTTTGCCCTTCCCAATACGGCTGGCTTCAGCAATGTCCTGACAGGAGAGACGCTGCTATCCGACGCTGTTCAGGATAGCCAGTTCCCAGGGCTTCACGTCCTAACCAGCGGGCCGCCCGTTAAAGACCGTACCGCATTGCTGGATTCACCTGCCGCGAAGCACACGATCAAGCAGGCGCTTGCCCAGTTTGATGTTGTCCTGATTGACAGCCCGGCGCTTCTGGCAGTTGCGGATGCCGCCGTGCTTGCCCCGTTGGTCGACGGGGTGGTGCTGGTCGTCAGACGCGCGCGGTCCAACAGGGAGACAGTGCAAGATGCCTGCAAGGTCTTGGCCGGGGTCAAAGTCAATCCAGCGGGTGTCATCGTGAACTACGCGGAGGTTCCGCACTCCCGGCACTATCGCTACTACCACCGTAGATTAGTCAGGAATGGGGCGCGCCCCAGCGCTCCCGAGCGGCAGGATCCGCCCTCATCGAAGGGAACTGCTGCGAAGGAACCCGCCGCAAAGAAACGGGTGGTGAAGGCGCCACAGACGGCGACAGAAACGGTGGTCCATAGTTCGCTTTTCCTGCACTATCCGGCAGCGAACTTGGGACTCGCCCTTCTGAACCGTTCGTCTGCCAAAACAAGTTAGTCAGACTGTGGCCCAGCCGGGGCAGTTGTCAGGGCCGAAAGCGTTTCGCTCGTACCAACCCTGCAAGGAACGACAAGTTACATCGATCAGGGCTGCTATTCGCGGTTCAAGGATGTTGCATTGTGACTCAGACGAGCCACTTTCGTCGACTGCTTGACACTTCTGGATGGCCTGGTCTGGGGCTTATCGCGCGCTGGATGGTCGTCCTGGTTGCAGGCACCCTGCTGGGAGCCTACGCCGTCGTGGCGACCATGCTGCCGCCTCAGTATGAGGTGCTCGTTACCCTCGCCCTGCTGACCTGCTTATTTATGATCATCGTGCGGAATGTGCGGCGCGTGCTGCTCGCCATCATTCTGCTTGATATTCCGCTACAACTCGACATCAACTACATGTATCGAGAGGAGCCGGCGAGCTTAGGCGCGCTTGGCGGCCTGGACATCTCGGTCACCACGATAGCTCTGGTAGGGCTGTACGCGCTCTGGCTGGGCGAATTCCTGGCTGAGAAGAAGCCTCTGCGGTGGAGCTGGTTTCGTATGGCGCTACCGCTCGTCTTGTACATCGCGCTGGCCGGGCTGTCGATGCTCGTCGCGCCGGATGGCACCCTCGCCTTCTTCGAGATGTTCTTACTGCTCCAGACGTTTCTGCTTTTTCTTTACGTGGTCAACACCACGAAAACGCGCGAGGATGTGCTGTTCGTCGTCACAATGCTGCTGACGGGGCTCGTTCTCGAAAGCCTGATCATCATCGGGCTGCGGTTCCTTGGACATAGCGTGAGGGTCGCGGGCATTCTGGCGCGGGTTGACCCTGGCCCTCGCGTTGGTGGAACAGTCGGATCGCCCAACAACGCAGCCGCCTTCCTCGTGATGCCGCTGGTCTGCGCGCTGGGCGTCTTGCTGACGCAAACCGGGCGCTTTACCAAGATGCTGGCCGCCATTGCTCTGGGCACGGGCGTCGTCGCGCTGGTCTTCACGCTCTCCAGAGGCGGGTGGCTCTCGTTCGCCCTTGCGACGGGTATGCTGTGCTTCGCAGCCTGGTATCGCGGATGGCTGTCGCGCAAGGCGATCATCGGGATTGTGGTGGTTCTTGTGCTTCTGGTGCTGGTTCTTTTGCCCATAATTCTGGGACGGTTGACCGTCGATGACCGGGGATCCGCGGCCTCGCGCATCCCTCTGATGAAACTTGCAATGCGCGCCATCTGGGATCACCCGATTCTGGGGATTGGCGTCAACAACATGCCGGTTGTCATTTTCCAGTATGTCACGCCTGAACTGGGCGACGTATGGGTTTACTCGGCGCACAACAAATACCTGCTCGTCTGGGCAGAGACGGGACCCGGCTCTCTAATCGCATTTCTGTGGTTCCTAGCGGCGACGATCCGGCGGGGATGGCAGTGCTGGCGGCTCAACGATCGCTTGCTGTCGCCGCTGGCCTTCAGCCTCGCGGTCGCCATCATAGGAAACATGGTTCACATGTTCTTCGACGTCTTTCGCAGCCGACCTGATGTAGAGCTGTTGTGGGTCAGCGCAGCGCTGATTATCGCCATATATCGTATCGGGCAACCGGGCATCGTGAGCGGTGAGCATGCGACACAACACTGAGTTTCGCGTCATTCGGAACGCTTTCGCGCTCTTCTGGGGAAGAGCGGCTGTCATGGCGTTCTCGTTCTTCTTCATTATCTATGCGGCGCGCCTGCTGAAAGTGGACGATTTTGGAAAGTACGCGCTTGTCCGGGGCTACTTCGAGCTGTTCTTGAGCTTGTGCTCGGCTGGCCTTAGCAACATCATCACGCGCGAGATCGCCAAGCAGCGATCGATGGCCAGCCAGTATTTAAGCTCGTCGGTGGTGCTGGTGATCGTGCTGGCGCTCATCGCTGCCTGCATCATGCTCGGCGTGGTCTACATCTTTCCCTACGCCAGCGTCACCCGCAGCGCCGCTTTGCTGGCCTGTATCGCGCTGCTCCCGGCTGCAATTTCAGTCGTGTATCAGGCAGGGTTCCTGGCGTTCGAGCGCGCCGAGCTGATCTCGTATGGCGTGGTCGTCGAGAACCTGCTGCGCACGAATCTCAGCATTCTGGCGCTGTATATGGGCTATGGCCTGCACTCACTGTTTGTGGTGTTGATTCTGGCGCGCGTGGTCATGCTGGGTGTTTATGCGTGGCTCTGGAACCGGCGCATTGCGGCCTTCAAGTGGTCATTTGACTGGACGTTCCTGAAGCAGCTTATCCGCGACTGGAAAGTTTTCACCGTGGAGAGCTGGCTCTCGGACGCGTTCGCCAATTTCGACATCATCGCGCTGTCGGCCTTTCGCGGGGAGTACGCGGTCGGCCTGTATAGCGCGGCGCACCGAATTGTCGGCCTGGGATCGATCGTCGCTACCAGCTACGCGTCCGCATCGTTCCCCTACATGTCGCAGTTATTCGAGCGGTCCAAGGAGAAATTCCGCCGGATTAGCGAAAGCTCGATCAAGTACATGATGGCGCTGGTGCTGCCTACCGTCATCGTCCTGAGCATTCTGAGCGACCGGATCATTCTCCTGCTCTACGGGAGCGAGTACGAGGCGTCGATTGGCATTTTCCGCGTCCTGATCTGGATTCTGCTGTTGAAGTTCCTGAACCCGTACCTGAGCTTTCTCCTGTTTGCGCAGGGCAAGCAGAACAAGTCGCTCCAGGTGATTTCCGTCAGCCTGACGTTCTACGTGCTGATCACGCCGCTGATCGTGTCCCGCTTGGGCGACGTTGGGATGGCGTGGGCGCTGCTGCTGTCTACGTTCGTGGCGTTCTGCCTGTACATCTATTTCGCGGTGGATCACGAAGTTCTGAAGAACACGCTGGCGGCGTTCGGGCGTATCGCGCTGGCCGCCGTGGGGGTGGGCGCGCTGGTGATGGCCGTGAAAGGGCTCCCCCTGGCGGTGATCCCGGCCGTGGCGATGACGGCCTACATCCCGCTTTTCCTGCTCTTTCGGGTGGTGTCGCCCGATGAACTCAGGCAACTGCGGCGCTTAGTGTCGCGACAACCTCAGGACGGAGATGGGCCACTGGTCGCTGACGCCCGACCGGCTTCGGGTGAGGTGGAACGATGAGCAGTTTGCAGCGGCGCGCGCAGATCGAGGAGACCGGTTAGCCGTGATCCCGATCCTTCTCTACCACCAGATCGCCAGCCTTCCCCACCACCGGGATCCGAAGCAGCTTGCCGTGTCGCAGGCGCTGTTTGAGCGGCAGATGGCCTATCTCCACCGGAACGGCTACCGGTGCATGCGGCTCGACGAGGTCGTCCGGTCGATCAAAGCGGGCCTGCCGCAGCCGAAAAAAGCGTTCGTGCTCACCTTCGACGATGGCTTCAGGGATCTGTATTCAACCGTGCGGCCGATCCTGAGCCGTTTCGGCTTCACCGCGACCGTTTTCTTCGTCGCGGGCTGCGCCGGTCGAGAGAGCAACTGGGAAGGGCAAAGCGGCTCCCTGGCGGCTCCCCTTCTCTCGTGGTCAGAGGCGCGCGAGCTGAGCCGGGCCGGGTTCACCTTCGGCAGCCATACGCTCACGCACCCCTTTCTGACGCGCCTTGAGCAGGCCGAGGCCGCGCGCGAAATCCGCGAGTCCAGGCTGATGCTACAAGATCGACTTGAGGTCGAGGTCGAGCTGTTTTCTTATCCGTACTCTGCTCAAACCCCGGCGCTTCAGCAGATGGTGGCCGATAGCGGTTACCTCGCCGCCTGTGGGGGCGACCGGGGACGGTGGAACCACTTCAATCTGTGGCGCGCGCAGTGCACGGGCCGGGAGAGTTGGCTCTCGTTCGCCTTTAAGGCGAGCGGGCAATACTACCGGCTGCTGGAACTGAAGCAACATGTGCGAAACCGGCGATTGCTTGGCCGTGCAGAACGGCCACTTGACGCCGCATAGACGCACGACATCGAAGTCCGGATCGAAAGGCGACCGGCATGGGCTTGAAGGAGGTAGGGGGTGCCTGAATTAGCCGTAGTGCTCATCACGAAAAACCAGGCGTGGAATGTGCCTCGGCTGATCGAATCGGTCTTGAGACACACCTCAAGCGCCGCGTCAAGGGAGATCGTGCTGGTTGACTCCGCTTCTTCAGACGCCACGGTGGAGCTAGCGTGCAACTATCCGATCCGCGTGCTCCAGTTGAGCCCCGATCAGCGATTGACGGCTGCTGCCGGTCGCTACACCGGCTACAAACACACGTCGGGAGATATCGTGCTCTTTCTGGACGGCGACAATGAGCTATGCCCAGGGTGGTTGGACGCCGCCATGGAGGTGCTCCGATGCAACGATGATATCGCTGCCGTCGCGGGCCAGATCGTCGATCTCCCCAGGTCGGCCCAACATCACGACCCGCCCCCTGACAACGGAGCCTCAGGGGACATCCAGATCACCGACGTGCGGCATGGCGGCGGGGCGGTCGCTTACAAACGGTCGGTGCTGGAACAGGTAGGAACGTTCAACCCCTACATCTATTCGGACGAAGAACCAGAGCTTTGTATTCGCATCCGCCACGCCGGGTATCGCGTCGTCAAGATCAACCGATGCTCGGTCTATCACTACACCGACCCTTCCGAGAAGCTTTCGACGCTGATCGGGCGGTGGAAGCGCAACCTTTACGTGGGCTCCGGCCAGAATATCCGTTTCCACGCCCGGACCGGCCTGTTGTGGCCCTATGTCAAAGAGCGCGGGCACGGGCTCGTTCCCGGCGTTGGCCTCATCGCAGGGCTGGCTGCTCTGATGTGTAGTCTGCTCTTTCGCCAGCCTATCTGGTTCATTCTCTGGGTTGCGGCCGTCTTTGCGGCCATCGTCGCCTACGCCATACGCAACCGCAGCATTTACCGGACGGTCCATAGCCTGCTCAAGCGCATGTTAATTCTGCACGGGACGATCAAGGGGTTCCTGCTCGAACCGATGGAGCCCGACAGCTATCCCGCAAAAGTCGTGGTCATCAAGTAGTCGACCCGATACTGGGAACGGAGTTGACTGGCATCGCCACTGCCCTGCCAGGAGTGTTTTGATGGCTCAGGTTACTGCGACCCGCCCAACTGTGAGAGAACTGGCGCGCGATCGCCAAACTGAGGTAACGCTGCGGCGATTTCCTTATCCGTATCGGGCTGCGCTGGCAATCTGCAGCGACATCGACGAAACCAAAACGGCTGAGGAACTTCTCGAAATACACCGCTTTTTGAACACGACGCAGCCGACTTCGATGGGAGAAGGCGTCGGGCTGGAGATCGGGAATAGCGTCTATTTTTACGATGGCAAGCGCGAGGTGTCGTACTTCACTCAGGGCGAGGAAACCCGGTCTTTGCTTGTCGATCTGATCCAGGCTGGATACATCGACTGCCTGCATTCGTACGGCGATGTGGCGTTCACCCGGGACCAGATCGAGCGCGCGCTGGATGTGCTGCACCGCCTCGACTGCAAGCTCGACGTCTGGACCAATCACTACGGTTCTCGCACTAATGTAAGCGACAAGTTTGAGTATTTCTTTGGCGAGAGTTGCGGGGATGTTCCCGGCGCAGAAGTCTACCATACCGACATTACATTGGACTATGGCATCCGCTTTGCGTGGGTAGGGGCGTCTACGCGCCTCGTCGGACAGTCGCCCGCCAATCCGGTGCCCCTGCACACGAGAGTCTTCGACCCGCAATATCCCCGCCAATCGTGTATCAACCTCGCTAAAGAGATGCGCAAGAAGTTTCTCGGCCGGTTGGGCGATGAGCGTTTTGTGTTGCTCAGCCGAAACCAGCTTATCCAGCCGCTGCCCCTCAGAGACGGGCGGACGGTCTACGAGTTCATCCGGTACTGCAACCATCCCGTGAGCGTTTCCCGGGGAGCTACCTCGCGCGGGCTGGCATACGCGATCTCGGCGCGCGCCCTGGCGCATCTGAAAGCGAGCCAGGGATACATGATCGTGTACACCCATCTGGGAAAGAACAAGGACTGCAACCAGGTGATTGCTCCCGAATCCCAGGATGCGCTGCGAAACCTGGCGCGCGAGCAGGATGCCGGAAACATCTATGTGACGACGACGTCGAAGCTCCTCAATTACCATCACGCGTGTGAGCACCTGGAATGGTCCTACCAGCAGGTGCAGGGGCAGACCAGGATTTTCATCGAAGCGCTCAACGATCCGGTAATCGATGGCTGGCCGGTGACACCCCGGCAGCTCCAGGGGCTGACGTTCTACGTTCCTGATCGGAACGCGGCCGCAATCTACTTGCAGGGGGTTGAACTGACGACGCTTCAGCGCAACCCCGCCGATCACACAGGTACGGAGAGCGTATCCATTCCGCTCAGCCGCCTGAGCTTCCCGTATTAGCGGCGGGGGCTGGGCTGGCTCAAGGCCACACGACACCAGGAAGGAGCGATGATGATACCGGCTGACACACTGTTCGAGGCGGCGAAACGCCTGCACGGATACCTGCTCAAGTTCGCATGGGATGGTCAGGCCTTGGCGGGACCCGACTCCGGCGTCCGTTTCAACGCTCGCGTAGGACGGTTCGTCAAGAGCTACCTGAGAGCCATTCCCTGGTCCGACCGTCGCATCTATATGCAGGCGCAGGGATACTGGATTCTCGACAACTGGCATCTGTTCGAGCTAACCGGCGACGAGCGCTATCGGGATATCGCCCTTGCGTGTTCGAACTACCTCCTGGCAGCCCAGCGCCCGGAAGGCTATTGGGAGTATCCCGATCCTGAATGGCGCAACCGGATTGCAACCGTCGAAGGGGACTTTGGCTGTCTGGGGCTCGTGGAGAGCTACCGGCAGACCGGGCAGGAAGCATATCTGGCGGGCGCGAAAAAGTGGTACCGCTATCTGATCGACGAAGTCGGCTTTCAGGGCAGCGACGGGATGCTCGCCATCAATTACTTCTCGAACGTGCGTGGCAGCATGGTCCCCAACAACACGACGCTTACGCTGTTCACGCTCGCCCGGCTGGCCGACGCTACCCAGGATACTCAGTATCTGACGACCTGCGCGGCGATGGTTGCCTGGCTTAACCAGGTGCAGTTGGAGAGCGGCGAACTGCCGTATGCCGTCACCGGCTCGCAGGATGGGCGGGACCGAGTTCACTTCCTCTGCTACCAGTACAACGCGTTCGAGTTGCTCGATCTGG
>Ga0134095_1001817_pt1 | contig 13199 bp, 7 predicted proteins | sample 6_2taG_FD_94449 | JGI IMG/M metagenome (GOLD analysis project Ga0134095, IMG submission 94449) | Switchgrass degrading microbial communities from high solid loading bioreactors in New Hampshire, USA - 6_20_20_110_A2 metaG | ecosystem: Engineered > Bioreactor > Semi-continuous > Anaerobic >... | reverse complement strand
TGGTAGATGCCGCCGAACACTTCGGAGAGCTGATTGAGATACGGGACGTGAAATTCCTCGTGCATCTCGGCTGAGATCATCACGCACTCGTCGTTGGAGACGCCGAATCCAAACCCGTCCGGCAGCCAGGGCTGGTGCAGGCTCGGCACGAACTCGCCGCCATATTCCGCGACGATGGCCCGCTGCGCCTGCGCGACCTCGATCGTCAGGTCGGTAACCATCTGCAGCAGGTGATGGATCGCCTCGGGGTGAGTCAGCATCGCCATCAGGAAGTTGTTGTGTCCGACGATCAGCGCGGCGGCGTCGAGCGGTCCTTGCAGGTCGGTGAGGCGGATCGGCAGACGGCCGCCCGTTTGCTCGACGAAATAGCGCGTGTAGTCGAGCATCCGCCCCAGCTCTCCGGCGCGGACGTCCGGGCGCGGTAGGTCGAAGATCTCCTCGGGATCGCTGATCGCCGGACGCACGGCGGGCAGGTCGCGCTCCCACCAGATCACCTCGCAGCCGAACGCCGACGGGATGCCGACCACGCCCAGCGCCGGGCAAAGCGACGGCACGTAGTCGCCGCGAAAGGCAAGCTGACCTTCGATCTCGGCAAGCTGCGCGCGCAGGAATTTGTCTGGGTCGAGCAGGCGGTCGCGGACCGTATCCGGCCCGTCCGTCGAGAACAGCGCGCTCGGAACCGGGCGCCCACCCTTCAGGCGCGGGCCGACATAGCCGATCTGAAAGCCGGGGCGGTCGTTTTCGAGCGCCCACATGCTGCGCAGGAACGCTTTACTCGCTTCGATACGCTCCAACGCCTCGTCCGTCAGGAAGTCGAGCGTGGGGGGAAGGTGTGTGTGGATGGTCATGGCGGCTACTCGTAGCGGCCGTATAGCTCGGCGGCTTCGGTCATGGCGTTGATGTTTTCGATCGGCGTGCCGGGCGGGATGTTGCTGCCGTCCTGGATAATCAGTCCGCGATAGTGCGCCAGCTTTTCGATCACGTTGCGCGTCGCCTCGCGGACCTGCTCCGGCGTGCCGCTGTGGATCAGCAGCGGATTGACATTGCCGAGCAGCACCACGCGCCCGCCCATAACCTCGGCAACGCGGTCAAGATCGACCTGGTATCCGAACCCCTGAAACTCGTGGATTTTCAGATCGTCGCGGAAGATTTCGAGCAGGTGATCGGCCTTGCCGCACATGTGCAGACTGGTCCACCCGTCGAAGTGGAAGCGCAGGCGCTTTTCTTCTGGCAACACGATCTCGCGGAAGGTACGCGCCGAGAGCGACACCGCTAGGTCGTCGGTCCACGACAGGCTGCGCGGCGTGGGCAGGCCCTCTTCCTCGTGGCAGAAGTCCAGCCATTCGATCAGCTTGTCGGTGATGATGCGCAGCAACTCGCGGACGAAGTCGGGGCGCTCCAGCACGTCGGTGAATAGCTCCACCTGGCCGCGCACGTCGCCCGCCACGCCGAACGGCCCGTCGGACGTATGCGTTAGCGACGGGTTCGCGCCGGGGTAGAACACCTCGCCGCCCTGGAAGCGGACCGGGTACTTGTCCGCAACCTCAATCATGCGGCGGCGAAACTCGATCTGGCGCGCGTTGAGCCCGCTGTGTACGAAGTCCATCGCTTCGAGCTTGCGCAGGTCCGCGTCGTCCTTCACCCAGCCGGGGCCAACCCAGGGGATGTCGTCATCAGGGAATACGACCTGCACGCCCAGGCTGCCCGCCTCAAACGTGTTCTGGAAGTCGGTCCACGCGCCGGTCCATGCTCCGGTGATGCTGTAGGCGTCGGTGCGGACATTTTCGAACAGCCACTTCTGGCACAGGATCTGCGTGCGGAGCATGGTTTCGGGGTCGCTGTAATAATCGCGGAAGCTCACGCCGACTTTCGGAACCAGGAAGCGGTGCGAGATGGCTGGAATGACCGGCACGCGATCCGGCGTCTCGAAGCGTTTGGCCTTCTCGACCCGCTCGCGGCGCGCCTCGATTTCCTCAATTGGAACGGCAATCTCGATGATCTCAGGCATAACGGAAACTCACTTTTTGCTGTGAACACTCATGCGCCGAGGAGGCGTCGTCTGCTGCATTCTAACGCTAGATGTATTGCGGCGGGGAGAAAAGTGAGCTTGTGCGGGGGTTTCAACGTAAAAAATCAGGGGCGACACGCCGTTGCGGCCGCCCCTGATGCAGCTTTGGTATGAGTCAGGTGAGGTGACTAGCCTTCGTCAGCGCTGCGCTCCAGCGCCATTTTCTTCTGCATCTTGACCGGCGTGTTCTCCAGCAGCCACGCTTCCATTTTGTCCCGCATTTCGGCCATCGTTTCTTTGTAGCCGTACGTTTCAAGCAAAACGGGCGTCCACTTCTGGCCCCAGCGGATGTGGAAATTCTCGTCGCTCCAGTCGTAGGCGACGGCGGCGGCGGAGATCTCGTCCTCGATCTCTTCCCAGTGCTCGCGGTTGGCGCGCTTCTCGGGCATGCCGTTCGGCTCGATGACCGTCGTCAGCAGGGCGTACTGCTCGACCGCAGGCAGGCGCATCATGACGTTGTAAATCTGCACGACCTGGGGCACTTCCTCGATCTTCAGGCCAAGCTGCTGCACGCGGATCTGCCCAAGCTGGCTGTGACGAAGCTCGTCCCACAGGTGCCGCGACACGTTGTACTGGTATTCCCACGGCATTTCGGGCGTCATCCACAGGATCGAGCCGAGCGTCTCCGCTGCGGTCATCTCGTTGAGGTAGTGCTTGAAGCGCCACAGGCGATGCGCTTCCGGATCGGCCTTGCGGTCTGGCTCGAAGTCGGAATCGGGGTCAAAGATCGGCCAGTGCGGCTCCCGCTGGCATTCTTTCCACGGCAGAAGCAGCGTGTCGTGCCCGGCGGGGCGGGGCAGCGGTTCGGACTTCGCACCCGCGCCGGTTACGCCACCATCCGACGCCAGCAGCGCGGCGAGGTAATCCGCCCACGCCTGCCAGCCGGGGTAACGCTCCGCAATCCCGGCGAAGGCTTCTTCCGCCCAGGCGACCTGCTGCTCCGTGCGTTCCAGCAGGCTCTCGGTTACTCTGACGGTCGGGTTGTCGAACTCGTTCCAGGTCGAATCGGGATGCGTGCGGTACGCTTCGAGAAGTTGCTTCTTGACGATCAGGTAGACGCCCGCGATCACCTCGGCGGTGTTCTGCGCGTAATCTGGCTCTTGCGCGAGTTGTTGCAGCGTCGGGCTGATGCCGCGCTCCGGCTGGTGGGCGCGTAGCTCCCGCAGGCGAGCGCGGAGCGTGTTCGCGGCGTCGGCGCTTTCCCAGACGTGCAGGCCGAAGGCGTTTTTCGCGTCCCACTCCGGCACGCCGGGCAGCCAACCGGCCAGCGTTCGCATCGCGGCACGTTCCAGCCATGCGAACCGCTTGAGCCGTGCGACGTTCTCCTCAATGGTGATGTGCGACGATGGTACAGGGGTGCTCATAGGGTGCTGTGCTCCAATTGCAGGTTCGTGCGATGCGAGAAAAAACGAAACCTATCATCTCAATCACATTTATTCGCCCCGATTGTAGCACAGCGCAAACAAAAAGCGCACGACCAGGCGTGCGCTCTGAAGCTGCAAAAGCGTGCGGACTACTTGACCGCGCCGCGCGACAGGCCCGAGATGATCATGCGCTGGCCGACGAGCACCAGCAGCAGGACGGGAATCACCATCACCACGCTGAGCGCGCTCATCATGTCCCACGGACGGGTGTAAGTCGAGGCGTCGGTGGATAGCTCGATCAACCCTACGCTGAGCGTCTTGGTCGCTTCGCGCTGGGCGAACACCAGCGGGTAGAGCAGTTCGTTCCAGGAGATGATGAAGTTGATCACGGTCATGGTCGCCAGCGCGGGCTTGATCAGCGGGACGATCATGCGCGTCAGCACCTGGACCATGTTCGCCCCGTCGATCAGCGCCGCTTCTTCGATCTCGACCGGCACCTGCATGATGAACGACACCATGATCAGGATCGTGAACGGCAGCATCAGGCTGCTCTGCAAGATGATCAGGCCCTGGTGCGTGTTGATCAGGTCGAATTTCTGGAACGTCTCGAACATGGGCACCAGCACCGCGATCTGCGGCAGCGCGGACGACATGATCAGCAGCATGTAGACGAGGTTGCTGCCCCGGAAGCGGATCCGCGCCAGGGCATAGGCCGCCATCGCCGCCGCGATCACCGAGACGATCGCAGAGCCGATCGCGAAGATCAGCGAGTTCCGCAGATATGTCAGGAACGGGACGGACTTCGCCATATTCGCGTAGTTCTCAAGCGTGGGGTTGTTCGGCCAGTACGACGGCGGGATCTGGAACAGCTCGGTTTTTGGCGTGATCGACGAGATGAAGATGTAGTAGAACGGGAAGCCGACGAACAGCAGGAAGGCGACAAACCCGGTGTAAATCACCAGCGTGCGCCCGTGACGCCGCAGCCACGACGCCTGCGGCCGGATCTCTGCCGTCCTTCCGAGAGTGAGTTGCGCGTTCGACATGGCGATTCCCCTTATCCCTGAACTTCAACGCGGCGCAGCGCGATCACGCCCGCCCCGCCGATCAGCGAGACGACCATCACCATCGCGATGCTCAGCGCCGACGCATAGCTGTAGTTGAGCGAGTTGATTTCCTGGTAGATCTTCTGCGCGATCACCGTGGTCGAGAAGCCAGGGCCGCCACCGGTCATGGCGAAGGGCAGGTCGAACACCGCAAGCTGCCACACCAGCAGGAACATGCTCGTCGTGACGATGATCGGCATCAGCATCGGCACGGTGATAAAGCGAAGCTGCTCAAACCAGTTTGCTCCGTCCACCTTGGCGGCTTCATACAGGTCGAGCGACACGCCTTGCAGGCCCGCGAGCAATAGCAGCGCGGCGAACGGCGTGCTCTTCCAGATGTTGACCATCACCACCGCGAGGCGCGCGTTAACCGGGTTGATCAGCCATGTCTCGTCGTAGCCGAAGAAGCGCCGCAGAAGGTCCGGAATCATGCCGAACTGGTCGTCGAACATCCAGCGGAAGCCTAGCGCCGCGACCACCATTGGCACGGCCCACGGGATCAGGCTGACGGTGCGCGCCAGCCCGCGCAGGCGGAACTCCGCATTCAGCAGGTGCGCGATCGCCAATCCCAGTAGCATCTGGAAGGCGGTCGAGACGAAGACGAAGATCAGCGTGAATTCCAGGCTTTCGCGCACCACGAGGTCAGTAGACAGGCGCTCGAAGTTCCGCAGAGCGATGTATTCGCGTGGCGGGAAGGCTGGATTGTACTTTTGCACGCTCAGGAAAATCGACTGGATAAACGGGTAGAACGTGGTAAAGGTCCGCAGGCCGAGCGCGGGAACCAGCAGGACGACCGCCAGAAGCGTGCGGCGCTGGCGCATCGTCAGGTGGACGCTGGCGCTTTGCAACCGCTCGGCCAGCCCGATCAGCGCCGCGCTGCGCCGCCGCCGCAGAAGCGACGCCCAGACCGCTCCCCACACGATCAGCCCTGCCACCGCGCTGACCGCGACTTCCCAACGCTCCATCTGCGCGAGCGCCTGCTCCGGCGCGACCTCGCGCGGGAGCGCCGCGTACCACACATCAGACACGCCGAGGAGCACTTGCAGCGGCGCCTTGATCACCGAGGCGAGGTCGAAGGCGAACGAGTTCTGGAAGTCGTAATAGCCCATGTATTTGACGAGCAGCGCAACGAGCGTCATGGTCCACGCGGCGACGCCTACGCGCCACGCCGCCAGCGCATAGTTCCGGCGCGGCAGGGTGGCGCACAGCATCTGCCCTATTAGCAGGCCGAAGAACGCCGGGATCAGCGGCATGAAGAACGGCGCCGAGCCGTTCGACTCAAACATCGACGCGGGCGGGCGCGTGGCGTTGTAGCGCATCTGCGCGCCGACCAGGAGCAGCCCCAGCACGGTGATCAGCAGGTTCCGCCGCCAGCCCGGCTCGGTCTTCATCTGGATCGCGGCGAACAGCACGACCAGCGCCACATAGCCGAGCGCCGGGACGACAATCTCGCTGTAGCTCGCTTCGGTCCACAGCCAGAGCGTCACCCACACCCAGATGATGATCGGGAACAGCAGCCAGATCGCGCTGCCGACTGCGCTGGCAAGCGCCTGGACCCGCGTCGACGCGGCGTAGCGATCGCCCCGGTCGTCGAGCGCGTCCGGGTTGGCGTAGCGCGTCAGACGGCGGACCGCGAGCAGCACGCCAGTCACGACCAGCGCCAGCAGGATGGTCAGTGCGGCGTCAGAACGAAACGACGGGTTCGACCACAGAGCATAGGCCGCGCTGGGCCGGGGGCCGGGATCGGCGAGGGGCTCCGGAATAATGCCGCTCACCAGGCCGCGTGCCAGGGCGAACCCGCCCACTCCCGCGACATACCACACCAGCGGATGCCTCTGTCTGCGGTGCGCCAGCCACGCCAGACCCAGCGAGGCGAGCGCCACGATCACCAGCAGACGATCAATCGCGATCGTGTCGCCCAGCGTGACGATCGGTTCGGCGATCCATTCGAGCATAACGCGCATCCTTTCGCGCTCGCAGCGGGGTGGTGAAGCGAAGCCTCACACCGGCAAACCGGGTGGCACTTGGGCGGGAAGAACCGGTTAAAACCAGCAAATTCTTGTCACTCTTTAATACGTACAGATAACAAGAAGTCTTTCCGCAATCGCTGCGCGCCCCGCGTGCAGTGTTGTAATTTCGGTTACTTTACCACCAAACCGGCACCCCGACAGCCCATTTTTTGCGTGTGTGAGAACTTTCACGGACAATCATGCATAAAATCACTTTCTGCGATAATTAGTCGAGATTGCCTGTAGAGGTAGTGACAGCGGTGGTTGGATTGGGTATGATGATACGTATCAAGGCTTATTAACGGTGAGTTTTCAGTCGCAAGCCGCGATCCAGAATAGTCCTCAAGCGTTTCGCTGATTGCTCGCCGTCGATAACTTTTTTGCCGCGCGCCGAACAAAGGACGGGATCCCACGATGAAGTCCTTTCATGCCACGCTGGTCAGCCATACCCACTGGGACCGCGCCTGGTATGTCACTTTTCAGGAATATCGTATTCGCCTGGTACGCCTGGTCGACCGGCTGCTAAAGCTCCTTGAAGAAAACCCCGACTTCCGGGTTTTCATGCTCGACGGCCAGATGAGCGTCCTCGAAGACTATCTTGAGGTGCGCCCGCAGCGTGCCGCCGAGCTTCAGGCGCTGACCCGCTCGGGGCGCGTGCAGGTCGGGCCGTGGTACGTGCTGGCCGACGAGTTCCTGGTCAGCCCGGAATCGCTGGTCCGCAACCTGATGCGCGGGCGCAAGATGGGCGAGGCGTATGGCGGCGTGATGCCGATCGGCTACGTGCCGGACGGCTTCGGGCATATCGCGCAGCTTCCGCAGATTCTGCGCGGTTTCGGGATCGATAACGCGTTCTTCTGGCGCGGGATGGGCGTCGAGGGCGACCGGCTGGGAACGGAGTTCGAATGGTGCGCGCCGGACGGCTCGTGCGTGACCACGATCCTCATGCCGTGGGGCTATCACAACGTCACCAACCTGGGTTATGGCCTGCACTGGGGCGATCACTCGCAGATCGAGTTTGACTGGGATCTCGCGCAGGAGAAGATCGAGCGCGCGATTGAGAAGCTGATCCCGATGGCAAACACGGACGCCCTGCTGCTGATGAACGGCATCGACCACGCCGAAGCCGAGCCGCGCATCCCCGAGATCATCCGCCGCGCCAACGAGCGCCTGAAGAACGTCACGATCCATCACGGCACGCTGGCCGAGCATCTGGAGCGCGTGCGCGCGTCCGGCGTGGAACTGCCGTGCTTCGAGGGCGAGTTCCGCTGGGGCCGCTATTCCGAGATTTTGCAGGGCGTCTATTCCACGCGCATCCATCTCAAGCAGGAGAACCACAGCAATGAGGTGCTGCTCGAGCGCTACCTCGAGCCGCTGACTGCGCTCGCGTGGCTGTCCAGCGCGGATGTGCCCGAAGGCACGCCCGATCTGGTGAACGAGGCGTGGCGCTGGCTGCTGCTCAACCACCCGCACGATGACATGTACGGCAGCGGGATCGACGAAGTGCATCACGAGATGCTGTTCCGCTTCAGCCAGTCGCGCCAGATCGCCGAGGCGCTGGTGCGCGACAGCATCCGCGAGATCGCGCGGCAGGTGGATTTCACCGCGCAGCCCGGCACGCCGCTGATCGCGTTCAACCCGCTCGGCCAGGATCGCGAGGAAGTGGTCAACGGGCTGATCGCGTTCGACTTTGACGATCCGGTCGCGGGCGACTTCCAGATTGTGGATGTCGACGGGAATGTGATCCCGCATCAGGTGGTCAGCGACGAGCAGCGCTTCTGGATGGAAGTGCTGAAGGCGAACCGCAAGCGGGTGGTGCAGGTGCTGTTCCCGGCGCGCGTGCCCGGCATGGGCTATCGCGCTTACTTCGCGCGGCCGCGCGATCCGGCTGACAAGGCTCCCGCGACCGATCTGGTCGTGCACGAGCGCGGCGCGGAAAACCGTTTCGTGCGCGTCGAGATCGAGGACGACGGCGGGCTGATCGTCACCGACAAGCAGACCGGCCACACCTACCGCGACCTGCATCACTTCTTCGACGTCGAAGACACGGGCGACGAATATACCTTCTGCCCGCTGCCGGAGTACAGCCAGACGATCAGCACGGTTGGGCAACCAGCCGAGATCGCGCGCGTCGAGTCCGGCCCGATCCGCGCGTCGTTCCGCGTGGAGCGGCAGATGCAGCTTCCCGCCGGGCTGACCGAAGATCGCAAGCGGCGCTCGGATGCGCGCGTCGCGGTGCCGATTGTGTCCGAGATCCGCGTGTACGCGGGCATGCCGGGCGTGCATATCGTGACAGAGGTCAACAACCGGGCGCGCGACCACAAGCTGACGGTTAACTTCCCAACCGGCCTGCACGTCGAGCACGCGCACGTCGACGCGTCGTACATGGTCGCCGAGCGCGCGCTGGCGCTGCCCGACTCGACCGGCTGGGTTGAAGACCCGACGCCGCTGATGCACCAGCGCGCGTTCACCGATCTGAGCGACGAGACGCGCGGGCTGGCGATTCTCAATCGCGGGCTGCCGTCAGTCGAGGTGACCGAGAACGGGACGATCGCGCTGACGCTGCTGCGCGCGGTCGGCGGGCTGTCGCGAGATGACCTGTGGGTGCGGCGGATCGCGGCGGGACCGCTGGTGCCGACGCCGGGCGCGCAATGCCTCGGCACGTACCGCTATGAGTACGCGATCCTGCCCCACGCGGGCGACTGGCGTGAGGTCTACCCGGTCGCTTACGCCTTCAACGCGCCGATGCTGGTCCGCCGCGCGGACACGCACCCCGGCCTGGAACTGCGCGAGATGAACATTACGCGCGACGATCCGGCTCGCATCCGGGCGATCCCCTGGCCGCGCGGAGGCACGCTGCCGCCGGAGCTGCGCGTCGTCAGCGTCGAGCCGGGCGCGCTGGTGCTCAGCGCGGTGCGGCGTAGCGAGCGCGACACGCTGATCGTGCGCTGCTACAACGTCACGCGAGAGCCGGTGAGCGGCACGATTCGCTGCGGGCTGCCGGTGCGCGAGGCGTATCGCGCCAACCTTGCCGAGGATCGCCAGGAAGCGCTGTCACTGGACAACGGCGGCGTGACGCTCGACGTGCGCGGCGGTGAGGTAGTGACGGTGGAGTTTGTACCGGAAGGAGCGTCGCGCGCATGACTGAGATGACGCCTAAGCAGCGGATGGTCACCGCGCTGGAAGGCGGCCAGCCCGATCGCCTGCCGGTGACGACGCACCACGTTCAGGGCTATTTTCTCGACAAGTACCTGGGCGGGATGGACTACCGCGACTTCTTCGATGAGTTCGGCTTCGACCCGATCCGCTGGGTTGTGCCGTACAAGGCGGACGAGTCGCGCGGCGAATACCATGACCCGACGCAGACGACGGTTCACCCGCTCGACCTGACGCACCGCGTCGTCTCCGACGAGTGGCGCATTGAGCAGGAGCCGATCCCAAACCAGGAATATCGCACGACCCGTTACAACTTCGTGACGCCGGGCGGCACGCTGTCGATGGTGTTGCAGGGCAACCAGTACACCGATTGGGTCGTCGAGCCGCTGATCAAGCAACCGCGCGACATCGACCTGATCGCGAAGTACGTCACGCACCCGAAATGCGACGTCGAGAAGGTCAACGCCGTAGCCGACGAGGTAGGCGAGGGTGCGCTGATTCGCGGGCACATTGCCTATTTCGACGTGTACGGGCAGCCGGGCTGCTGGCAGGATGCGGTTGAGCTGGTCGGCACGGAACAACTGATCCTGGCGACGTATGACGATCCCGAATGGGTGCACGAGCTGTTGAAGATTTTGCAGGAGCGCAAAAAGACGTTTATCCGCTCATTGGAAGGCGCGCGCTATGACGTGCTTGAACTGGGCGGTGGTGCGGCGTCTTCGACCGTGATCTCGCCCAAGATCTTCGATGAGTTCGTCGCACCGTACGACGCCGAGCTGATCGAGCTTGCGCACTCCGTCGGGCAGCGCATCGTCTACCACACCTGCGGCGGGATGATGCCGTTCCTGGAGCGGATCGCGGACATGAACCCCGACGCGATGGAGACGTTCACCCCGCCGGACATGGGCGGCGATACGCGGTTGGCCGAGGCCAAGCAGCGCATCGGGGATCGCGTGTGCATGATCGGCGGGTTCGATCAATACCACTTTTTCATAGGCTGCACGCCGGAGCAAACGCGCGCCGAAGTGCGCCGCTGCTTTGAGGCGGCAGGCGCGGGCGGCGGCTACATCCTTTGCCCGTCCGACCACTTTTTTGACGCCGAGCCGGAGCTTCTGCGCGCCTTCGTGGACGAGGCGAAGCAGTGCCGGTATGGCTAACCCTTTGACCACACGAAGGGAGGTCAGGATCGCGAATTCCGTCGCATGTCCAGGCGGATGAGCAACACACCCGCCGCGCAGTTAATGGTTTGGACGTTTTCTGTTCAGATTAAAAGGAGTAGTAATAACATGACGTCCAAGAAAGGTTTTTCACGCCGTACTTTTCTGAAGGGAACCGGGGCCGCGCTGGCCGGAACGGCGTTTGGCGTTAGCGGCCACTTCAAGACTCAGGGGATCTTTGCGCCGAACGTCGTTCGCGCGCAGGATCAGGTCGTCCTGGCGGTGCAGGAATTCGCGCATCCTGCGCTCGAAGAAATTCTGCCCAAGTTTGAGGAAGAAACCGGCCTGAAGGTCGTGCTCGAAGGCGGCCCGGCCAGCGGTATCGACATGCAGGCGCGCCTGAGCACCGCTTACGCGGCAGGCAACAGCCCGTATGACGTCGTCAGCGACGCGGACGAGAGCGCCCCCGGCTTTATGCGCGCGGGCTGGCTCGAGCCGCTGGACGACGTGATCCCCGAAGAAACCTGGGCGGACTTCCCCGAGAGCATGAACGAGACGATCGAAGTGTGGCATAGCTTCGACGGCGCGCGCTATCGCTTCCCGCACGAGTTCGCGATCGGCTACTTCTTCACCCGCAACGACTGGCTGACCGAGCGCGATCTGCCCGTTCCGACCACCTGGGAAGAAATGGTCGAGGTCGGCAAGGAGATCGCGGATCCGGCGAATGACATCTGGGCGACGACTGACGGCCTCGCCAAGCCAGGGCTGCTGTATGTGTATCTGGCGTATCTTGCGACGCAGGCCGGTGGCGACATCTTCGCTTTTGACGAGCCGACTGCGACCGCGTTCCAGTTCCTGTACGACATGATCCACACGCACCAGATCTTCCCGGAGACGGCGCTCAACCAGGACTACAACGCTCAGAACGAGCTTTACATGGCGGACCGCGTGGCGTTCATGCGCCAGTGGCCGTTCTTCCAGGGCGTGGCCGAGGGGAATACCGACTGGTTCGCGCCGGAGAAGGTCAAGATCGAGCTGCCACCGGCTGGCCCGGCAGGGAGCAAGAGCTGGGTCGGCGGCTGGGGCTGGACGATCCCGGTGGCGGCGCCCAACAAGGAAGGCGCCAAAGAACTGATCAAGTTCATCACCTCGCCGGAGAATGCGCCGATCCTGGCGCGCGGCCAGTCGTGGTTCGTGATGCCGCGCAAGTCGATCCTTGAGGCGATGGCGGACGAGGGCAACCCGCTGCTCGAAGCCATGGGCGTGTACAGTGAGGCCGGTGTCCCGGCGCCGCGTCCGTTCCACCCGCGCATCGTCGAGGCGCAGACGCTGGTCGAAGACCTCGCGTCGCTGTACCTGACCGACCAGGCGTCGCTGGCGGATGTCATGCGCCAGGGCCAGCGGTTGATCCAGGACCTCGAGGTCTAGCAGGGAAGCGCGCTTGCGCGCACTCTGAACAACAACACACGGCGGCAGGAGCAATCCCGCCGCCGTGTGTTTTTGTCTCGATGCCGATTCGCAAACGGCCCTCACCTTAAGTCCCTCTCCCGAAGCGAAGCGCTCAGGGAGAGGGACTTGATGCGCCAGCGCTGGTCCCCTCGCCCCGCGATGAAATCGCAGAGGGAGAGGGGGCAGGGGGTGAGGGGAATGATCTCACCGCTTCACGTCGACTGTCCACCTCTCGCGGACCGAACGCGCACCTAGCGGGATCGTCAGCAGGGCGCTATTCTCGTCCCACGACCACGCCTCGGCAGGCAGCGCGGCGCCGTCCAGCGTGACCTCGCGCGGCTTTTGCGCGAACCGCACCCGCACCATGAAGCTGCGCGTCTCCGGCATGCCCGCGTAGCTGCCCTCAATGGGCTCGGCGTGCAGGTGGAGCGTCTCGTCGTTCGCCGTGTAGTGCAGCGGCAGGCGGGAGAACGCGCCCCGCTCATACGCCGTCGAGTGGCCGTCGTCCTCGTAGAGCGCGAGGGTGTCGCTGGTGGTCGTGCCGGGCGCGTTCGGGAACAGGTCGAGCACCAGTTCTTCGGGCACCGGCAGGGGCGTGCGCGGCGTCGGTTTCTGGCGCGGCAGGATGCTCCCCGCGCGGCTGTACAGCGGGATCTGCGAGAAGGCGGCGTGGACGGTCACGGTGCGGCTTCCGCTCAACAGCGGCTCGCCGCCCCCGGCGTGCGTGCCTTCCGGCAGCCACGCCCACCAGTGCCCCGGCGGCAGATAGACATCCCGCAGCCCGCCCGGCGCGGTGACCGGCGCGACCAGCAGGCGATCGCCGAGCAGATACTCGTTCAAATAGGTGTATGCTCCGTCGTCCTCGGGATAGTGCAGGTACAGCGGGCGGCAGATCG
>Ga0134095_1001812_pt1 | contig 13220 bp, 9 predicted proteins | sample 6_2taG_FD_94449 | JGI IMG/M metagenome (GOLD analysis project Ga0134095, IMG submission 94449) | Switchgrass degrading microbial communities from high solid loading bioreactors in New Hampshire, USA - 6_20_20_110_A2 metaG | ecosystem: Engineered > Bioreactor > Semi-continuous > Anaerobic >... | reverse complement strand
GCCGCGCTGAGGCGGACGGTGTGCTCCGGCAGGCGAACGGCGCCGCCTTCGGCCGGTACGATCACCCCCTCGCGCACCAGCCAGTCGAGCGCCACGGCGAATGTTTCCGGCTCAAGCCGCAGGCGGCTGCGTAACGACTCCGGCGGCAGTCCCAATCGCTGCGGCTCTGCGGCGTGGAAGCGCGCCAGCACGCGCCGCGCCCGGTCGGCCAGCCGCGCCCACGCGCCGGGATGCAGCGCCCACCCCTGTCCGTCGAGCAGCAGTTCGCCGCGTTGCGCCGCCTGCGCGATCTGGTTTTCCGAAAGGCCAAGCGACTCCACCCGCACCGGGCCGCGCGCATCCGACAGCTTGAGCAGCGCGATCGCCAGCGGATCGCCGCTTGCCAGCGTGGCGAACCGGGCGATCACTTCGGGGCGGTGGCGCTTCCAGCGGCGGCCGGGTGCGGTGTCGAGGATCACGCCGCCGCCGACCGTTTCGGCAGGCGAGGCGCGGCGAATAATGTAGCGGTCGCCCGGCGCGGCGACGACCGGACGCTCCAGGCGGATCTGCACCCAGCTTTCCTCGCCGGGCAGCACCTGATCCCGGTCCAGCAGGCGCACGCGCGCCATGACTTCCGCCGCGCCAGTAAACAGCTTGACCTCGTCGTCATGCTCTAGCGGGCGATGCGCCTCGGGCAGATAGCGCAGCCGCGCGTCGATCAACGTGGTGGGATGCCACGCGCCTGGCAGGCCGAGCACATCCCCGCGCGCCAGATCGCTTTTCTCCACGCCGCGCAGATTGACCGCCACCCGCTGCCCGCGCTCGACATACTCCATCTGCTGCTCGTGGGACTGCAAGCCGCGAATCCGCGCCCGCACGCCCGCTGGTTGGATCTCGACTTCCTGCCCGACGCTCAGCCCGCCGCCGGTCAGCGTCCCGGTGACGACCACGCCGAAGCCGCTGATGGTGAAGACACGGTCGATCGGCAGGCGCGGCTGGCCCACGTCGGGACGAGGTGGCAGGTGCTCAAGCAGGTCTGTGAGTGAGGCGACGAGATCGCCCAGCCCTTCGCCGGTGCGCGCCGACACAGGGATGATCGGCCGCCCTTCGAGCACGGTATCCTGCACGGCGTCGAGGATGTCGAGTTGCACCAGTTCCAGCCAGTCGCGGTCGGGCACAAGGTCGATCTTGGTCAGCGCGATCAGCCCCGACGGCACGCCGAGCAGGTCGAGGATCGCCAGATGCTCGCGCGTCTGCGGCATCACGCCCTCGTCGGCGGCGATCACCAGGATCGCGGCGTCGATCCCGCCGACGCCTGCCAGCATATTCTCGATGAAGTCGCGGTGCCCCGGTACGTCCACAATGCCGACCCGCTCGCCGTTGGGCAGGTCCAGCCACGCGAAGCCGAGGTCGATCGTCATCTCGCGCCGACGCTCTTCCTCAAGGCGATCGGTTTGAATCTGCGTCAGCGCATAGGTGAGAGCAGTCTTGCCGTGATCGACGTGTCCGGCGGTCCCGATCACGTGCATGGGCTATAGCTCCTTCAGCGCGGCGAGCAGTGCGGCGTCCTGTTCGGGGAGCACGGTGCGCGGGTCGAGCAGCAGACGGTCATCCGCCACACGCGCGATCACGGGCGGGTCGCACTGGCGCAGGCGCGCGGCGGCGTCGTTCGGCTGGTCCACGCGCGGAGAGAACGCCCATGTCGGGAGCGTTTCGCCCGGCAGGCTCCCGCCGCCCACAGTCGACTCGGCGGGCACGAGGTCGCCGGGGATCGCGTCCGCCCAACGCTCCGCCCGCGCGCGGATCGCGTCGAGCGGCTGGCTGATCATGCGCCAGACGGGCACGCGTTTCAGCGCCTCACCGCGCCGGTAATGTTCTAGCGTCGCGTCGAGCGCGGCGAGCGCCAGCTTGCCGGGGCGGACGGCGCGCGCCAGCGGGTGATGCCTCAGCCGCTCGATCAGATCGGCGCGCCCGACGATGATCCCCGCCTGCGGCCCGCCAAGCAGCTTATCCCCGCTGAACAGTACGAGGTCCGCGCCCGCTGCCAAGCTCTCCTGCACCTGCGGCTCGTGCGCCAGCCCGAACGCGGTCGTGTCGAGCAGCGCGCCGCTGCCGAGGTCGTGAATCAGCACGAGATCATGCTCATGCGCCAACACGGCGAGGTCACTCAGGGGAACGGATTCGGTGAACCCGATAACGCGGAAATTCGACGGGTGCGCGCGGACGATTGCCGCCGTTTCGGGCGTGATCACGTCGGCGTAATCGCTCAGATGCGTGCGGTTCGTCGTGCCGACCTCGACCATCCGTGCGCCGCTCTGCCGCATCACATCCGGGATGCGGAACGCGCCGCCGATCTCAACTTGCTCCCCCCGGCTGATGATCGCCTCGCGGCCCGCCGCCAGCGCGGACAGCGCCAGCAACACCCCCGCCGCGTTGTTGTTGACGACCATGCTGGCGGGCGCGCCGGTCACCTCGCGGAGCAGGCGCTCGCTGTGCAGGTGGCGGAGCCCGCGCGCCCCGCTGTCGAGGTCGTATTCGAGCGTACTGTACCCGCCCGCGACCGCCTGCATCGCCGCGATGGCCTCGTCTGAGAGCGGCGCGCGGCCGAGGTTGGTGTGGATGATCACGCCGGTCGCGTTGATGACCGGGCGCAGGGTCGGGCGTGACGCTTGCGACAGGTGGGCCTCAGCCTGAGCAAGCAGCGTGTCACGGTCGGGGAGCGGGCTCCCGGCGGCGAGCGCCTGCCGCGCCGCCTCGACCGCTTGCCGCAGCGCCTCGACGGTGCGCGCGTGGCCGTAGCGCGCGGTCAGGTGATCGCCAGCGCGCAGCAGCGCATCGATACTCGGAAGGTCGCGGAAAGAGGTCATGGGCGGGATTATACCATCTGACCGAGAACGAAACGCCGGGCGCACCCCATCAACGCCCGGCGCTTCGTTTGCACGGCGGTTAGTGCTCGCCGTGCGCCTCGTGGTTGAACAGCGGCAAAAAGCGCAGCCCCAGCGTGAACATCGTCAGCGCATAGCCGAGCACGCCGATTGCGACGCCCCATTCCGCCAGCGAGGGCGTGTACGGCTGCACCGAGAACAACTGCGCCGCGCCGGGCGACCAGTCCATCGGCACGACCAGCCCGGAGAGCGTGACGTTCCAGCGGTTCGCGATCACGCCGCCGACGGCCAGGAACCCGCCGAGCAGCACCCACAGGTCCTGGCGTCGCAGCGCGGGCGTCAGCAGGATGATCGCCGGGATCAGCGCGCCAAGCACGATCTCCAACCACCAGAACGTGGTTCCGTAGGGCGTGGTAGATTCAAGCAGTGTGTTCGCTTCGACGCGCGCGGGCAGGTGGCTGTAGTAAAACGTCGCCAGGAAGTCCCACAGCTTCAGGTACAGGTACGCCAGCATCATTAGCCCGGCGAACATGGCGATGTGGCCGCGCAGCTTCGAGGAAATCTGCCGCTTGCCGATCACGTTCTCGTAGAAGACGGTCAGCGCCAGGGTGAAGGTGCTGCCCGCCGCGACCGCCGAGACGATGAACATCACCGGCAGCGTGGGCTTGAACCATAGCGGGCGCGCCGCCAGCACGCCGTACGTCGCGCCCAGCGACGACTGGTGCAGCAGCGAGAGGCCCAGCCCCACGACCGACACGACCGGCGTGAAGCGGTGCATCACGTGCGCGATCTGCGGCCCGCGCGGGAAGCGTTTGACGACGGCTTCGCTCTCCAGCACGGCGGGCGCCAGCTCGAAGACCAGCACCGCCGAGTAGAATATCACGCACATCGTCACTTCCCACAGCACCGAGTGGACGTTCCAGTACACCATCGGGTGCCAGAAGCGATCCGGGCGGCCGATGTCCATCACCAGCGCCAGCATCGCGGACGTATAGCCGACGAAGCCGACGAACACCGCCATGCGCGCGATCGGCGCGAAGCTTTTCACACGGAAGATGTAGACGATGGTCGAGAGCGAAAACGCGCCCGCGCCGAGCGCAATGGCGGAGAGATCGACCGTAATCCACAGGCCCCACGGCACGCGGTTGGAGAGGTTCGTCACGTCCAGGCCAACCCACAGCACGGCCGCCGCCGATACCAGCCCCACCAACAGCATCACGCCGAGGAACATCAGCCAGGTGGCGAAGACCGGGTACGCCCTCACCTGGCGGCGCAGCGTCGCGATCGCGGTCGTCATAGCGTCATTCCTTCCGGAGGCACGTAGTAGACATTCGGCTCGGTGCCCAGATCTTCACGCAGGCGGAAGGTGGGCAGCTCGTCAATCAGGCGGGAAATGCGGCTGTTCGGGTCGTTGAGGTCACCAAAGACGCGCGCCTCGACCGGGCAGATGTTGACGCAGGCGGGCGTCGCAGGGCGATCTTCGCCGGGGACCAGTCCCTGCGCCAGCCCGCGATCGATGCGGTGCACGCAGAACGTACACTTTTCCGCCACGCCGCGCGGCCGGGGTTCGACCTCGGCCGCGCCCCATTCCGCCTGATAGCCGCTGTCGCCCTCGCGCGCCTTCCAGTTGAACGTACGCGCCTCGTACGGGCAGGCGACCTGACAATACCGGCAGCCGATGCACAGGCTGTAATCCATGATCACGATGCCGTCGTCGCGCACCCAGGTCGCGCGCGTCGGGCAGACCGCCGTGCACGGCGCGTCCTGACAGTGCATGCACGGGCGCGTCATGTGGAATGGCACGCCGGTCTGCGTCACTTCCGGGATGTAGACGTTCCAGCGCATGTCGTCCGGCACGTTGTTGACGGCCTGGCAGGCGTAGACGCAATACTGGCAGCCGATGCACTTGCGCAGGTCGATCAGCATCGCCCAGTGATGGCGGGCTTTCCCGCGCGCGTGGGCGACTTCGCGCCGCACTTCCGGCAGTTCGAGCGCCAGCTCGCGCTGGATTAACTCGGCCAGCGGTTCGATCTCGGATAGCGCGATCGCGACCGCCGCGCTGCCCCCGATCGCCGTCAGCGCTGTGATGAACTCGCGCCGGGTGAGGAATTTCTCTTCGGCCATCGCTGCTCGCCTCTATTGCTGCATCCGACGGCGGCGGATCTGGTTCCAACGGATCGCCAGCAGGACGACCACGCCGCCCACCACCAGCCCGATCACCGCGCCCTGAATCATCCGCATCACGCTGGTGTTTTGGCCCTGCGCGCGGACGGTATCGACTTCCGCCTCAAGCTCGCGGATCCGCACCTGCGCCGCGAGCAGCGGGTGATCGCTTCCAGCGAGGCCCATCTCCGCGACCGTCTGATCCAGGCTGACAAGCGTGCCTTCCTCGGCGGCGAGCTCCTCGTGACATGAGACGCACGCAACTGTCAGCACTGTGGCTTCGTGCCCGGTCGGGAACTGCGCGCCGCTGTCGTAGTGCGCCAGCAGGTCTTCGGTTTTGGCGCGGTGCATGTGACAGTCGGTGCAGAGCTGATCGGGATGCGAGAGGTGCGCGTAATCGTCGCGCGGCTCTTCGTGGCAGTTGAGGCACAGCGCGACGCTGTCGTTCTCAAACAGAAGTTGCTGCGGGTGCGGGTTGTGGCAGCTTGTGCAGGCGAGTTGCTGCTCGCCATGCGCGCTGTGCTCCCATTCCGTGACGGTTGTCGCGTGGCACTGCTCGCACACTGCGGGGCCAGGGCTGGTCATCGCTGGCTCGTCGGGGTGGTTGGCGGGCGTCACGCCGTGGCACGCCTCGCAGGAAACCCCTTCGTGGGCGTAAGTTTGCGTGCGCGGGTTATAGCCGGTCGTGTGGCAGGCGAGGCAAGCCGGATCGTTGCCCTGGCTCCGCCACGCATCCTGAAAGATCGGATCGCGGTACGCCTGCGCGTGCATGCCGGTTTCCCAGGCCGAAACCACGTCAAGGTGACATTCGGAGCACGCCTGTGGGATGGGCGTGGGGGTCGGATCCTCGCCCGGCTGAGGCGTCGCGTCGGGCGGCGGCGTGCCATCCTGCCGGGGCGGACCCGCCAGCGCGCGGCCGGTCGCGCCGAACAGCGCCAGCGCGATCACCAGCGCCAGCAGACCAGGGATGAAGGCACGAGAATGCGAGGCGTTCAGCATAGAAATTTATCCTTCTCGGGCAAGCGCGGAGCGCAGATCGGCGTTCTCCGGCGCAAAAAGAAACTCCCAAAACATTTGCTGAGCTTCGGACGGCCGATAGCCGGTGTGCCGCACCATATAAAGGTGTTGCACCAGCTTCAGCCCTTCGACCTCGACCCGGACGACCTGCCCGGCTGCGATCGCGGCGCGCGCCGACACGTCCGAGACGAAGGCTGGCCCGATCCCGCTGATCACCGCCTGAACGATCGACTCGGTGTTGCACAGCGTCAGGTTCGAGCGCAGCATCTCCACACTCATGTCGTGCTGCGCCAGCCCGCGATTGAGCGTGACGGTGGTGCCAGACGTCGACTCGCGCAGGATGATCGGAAAGTCGCACAGGTCTTCCAGCCCGATCGTGCCCATCCGCGCCCAGACGTGGTCCGGCGGGGCGATGAGCGAGATCTCGTCCTCGGCGAAGTGACGGTACTCCAGATTCCGGCGCGGGATGCGCAGGCTGCTGAGCGCGATATCGACCTCGTTTGTCTCCAGGCGCTCAAGGGAATGCTCGCGCTTTTCCACCACGCAGTAAATCCGCACCTCGGGGTGCGCCATGAAAAAGCGGTTCATGATCCCCGGCAGGACGTACTTCCCCGAGGTGGTGCCGCATCCGAGCTTGATCAACCCCTGCAACGTCCCTTGCTGGATGGCGACGAGCTCCTCGACGCGCTGCGCCTCTTTGAGCAGGGCACGTACCGATGGCACCAGCGTCGCGCCCGCGTCGTTCAGGCGGATGTTGCGGCCCACGCGGTCGAAAAGCTGCGTGTTGAGCCGCTGCTCTAGCGACTGGATGTGACCGCTGACCGCTGGCTGCGAAATGTTCAGCGCGCGCGCCGCCTCAGAAAAGTTCTCCAACTCGGCGGCTTTTAGGAACACCTGCAATTCGTATAGATCGAGCATGACCGGTCCTCGCTCTGCTATGGGGCACCTGTGGCCACAGGATACGCCCCTTACTTTCTTAGCATTTTTCACAACGCGCCAATATGACCATTTGTCATAAGAAAACCCGATGAATGTTAGTGCCTTTTATCACAAGTCACGATTAAACTGAAGGCTGGTGAGTGGTTCGCCGCTTGACTGGAGTCTGCATTGACGAAAGTAATTCGACTCTTGTGGGTTGCTGCCCCAGTCGCGCTGATCGCGCTGGCGCTGACCGGCTGCGCGCCCGACACGTCCGCTCCGGAGCTTCAGCCGCGCGAGGTCGCGCAGGTGCCGTCGGGCGAGGACGCGGAACCGACGCCCACGCCGACGATCAGCGTGGAAGAGCTCGCTCTGACCGCCGAGGCGGTCGCGCTAGCAAACGCCGGATGCTTGCAATGCCACACCGACGAAGAACAGCTTCGCGCGCTGGCCGTCGAGGAAGAGGTGGAGAGCCTTTCCGAAGGCCCTGGGTGAGGTGGCTCTGTGCCTCCGGTGGAGGCCTGGGCGAAAGTGTGGATTGACGGCGAAGCCTATCAGACCGACGTGCATGCGTACATCGCCTGCACCGACTGCCACGGGGGACAATCTGTCGTGGATGGCGTGCCGGTCACCGATATGGAACAGGCGCACGAGGGCTTGATCCTCGACCCGTCGGCTGATCCTGCGCATGGCTGCACGAGCTGCCATCCGAACTTCGAGCCGCACGCGGGCAGCAGCCTGCACCACGACCTTGCGGGCTACGACACCGCCCTCTACGAGCGCAGCATTCCCGAGAACCACGCGGCGCTCGAAGAAATGCAGACGTATCACTGCAACAACTGCCACGCCACCTGCGGCGACTGCCACATCAGCCAGCCGGACTCGGTTGGCGGCGGACTGCTCGAAGGGCATACCATCGTCCGCACCCCGCCGATGAGCCGGACCTGTACCGCCTGCCACGGCAGCCGTGTCAAGAACGAGTACTACGGGCTGAACGAAGGCATCCCCGGCGACGTGCATCTGCGCCAGGGCCGTATGGCGTGCACCGATTGCCACACCGGCGCGGAGCTTCATGGCGAGGACGGGCTGGCGGAAGTCGGCCACCGCTATGACGGCCCGCAGGGCCCCACCTGCGAGTCGTGCCACGAAGATCAGATCGGGCCAGACTCTGGCATTCCGGAGCATGAGATCCACGGGACCGAGCTGCTGTCGTGCCAGGTCTGCCACAGCGTCGCGTACACGCACTGCACCAACTGCCACGTCGACCGCAGCGAAAACGACGTTCCTTTCTACACCATCGAGGATCATTCGATCGGCTTCTACATCGGGCGGAACCCGATCCGCAACAACGACCGGCCATACAAGTATGTGCCGGTGCGTCACGTCCCGATCGACCCGAACTCGTTTGACCGTTATGGCGAGGACTTGCTGGTGAACTTCCTGAACCGTCCGACCTGGACGTACGCCACGCCGCACAACATCCAGCGGAACACGCCGCAAAACGAAAGCTGCCTGTCGTGCCACGAGAACGACGACGTCTTCCTGACGCCCGACAAGGTGATGGACTCTGAGCGGGATGGCGCGAACCTGAACGTGATTGTCGAGCGCGCGCCTGCCTTCCCCGAAGGCTACGAGCAGTATCTCGAGGAAGCGGCGCCGCCCGCTGGCGAAGCGCCTGATGGGCCGTCCGGCGACGATGCGGGCTTCTGGTCCGACGACGCGAGCGACTTCTGGGGCAGCGACGCGGCGCCCGCTGGTGAGCCGGATGAGGCAGAAAGCTTCTGGGGCGACCCTGCACCCGCTGAGGAACCGGACGAAGCAGAGAGCTTCTGGGGTGACCCGGCGCCTGCCGGTGGCGCGAGCAGCGCCGAAGACTTCTGGGGCGAGCCTGCGTCTTCGGCGCCAGACGCTGCCGACAGTGCGGAGAGTTTCTGGGGCGAACCTGACGTCGCCCCGACTGAAGCTGCGGAAAGCGCAGAGGATTTCTGGGGCTGACGGCCCCGCCTGACTGAGGGGGTAAACGCAGACCGGCCCCGGCCTGCCGGGCGAACTGCGTGAGTGACACACCGTAGCAAGCAAGACCTTTTAACCATGCGTGGAGGACTGACCTAAATGCGCAAGCTCGCTTCCCTCTTATTAGTGTTAACGCTGGTTCTTCCGCTGGCGCTGCCGTTTGGCGTGGCGCTGGCGCAGGAGAGCACCGCCGTTCTGGACGCGCTCCAGGCGTACAACGACAATCTCCCGGCCGGGTTCGGCAACATCCAGGTCGCGGATCTGTCGGTTGAGATCCTCGAAAATCCGGACCTCGTCCTGATCGACGTGCGCCAGCCGGAAGAATACGCCGAAGGGCACATCGAAGGCGCGATCAACATCCCGATCCGCGAAGTGGCGAAGAACCTCGACAAGCTGCCTGCTCTCGACACTCCGATCGTCGTGATCTGCGGCTCGTCCTGGCGCTCTCCGCAGGTGATGACCGCGCTGCAAATCCTCGGCTACACCAACGTCCGCAACATGGCCGGTGGCATGCGCGCCTGGAAAGAAGCGGGCTTCCCGGTGACCACTGAGGTACCCGAAGCTGCAGCGGGCGAAACCCCCGCCGAGATCGATCCCGACGTGCTGGCGGCGGTCGATGCGGCGCTGTCTGGCCTGCCGGATGGCTGGGGCTCCATTAAGGCGGAAGACCTCAACATCGCGCTGATCGAGAATCCCCCGGCGATGCTGATCGACGTCCGCACGCCGGACGAGTGGGCGAACGGCTACATCGCGGGCGCGACGCACATGCCACTGCAGTCGCTGATGAGCTTCGTCGATGATCTGCCCGCCGACAAGGACGCGAACATCGTCGTTTACTGCGCCGTGGGGCATCGCGGCAACATCGCGGCGACCATGCTGCGCACGCTCGGCTACACCAACGTGCAGAACCTGAGCGGCGGCATCGGCGGGTGGACCGGCGCGAATCTGCCGCTGGAAGGCGCGCCCGAAGCAACCGCCGAAGAAGCTGTTGAGCTCGACGTTGCCGCTCTGCTGACCGACTACATCGCCGGACTGCCCGGCAGCTTCAACGCGATCCGCATCCCCGATGTGGCGACTGCGATCGCCGAGAACGAAGACCTGGTGCTGGTGGACGTTCGCACGGCGGAAGAGTACGCCAACGGCCACTTTGAAGGCGCGATCAACATCCCGATCACCGAGCTGACCGATCACCTCGACCTGCTGCCGAACCTGGACGCGGACATCATCGTGTACTGCGGCAGCGGTCACCGTTCGGTGCTGGGCATGATGGCGCTCAACCTGCTCGGCTACGACAAGGCGCTGAGCATGCTCGGCGGCGTGAAGTCGGTGGAAGAGGGCCAGATCCCGCTGGTGACCGAGCCGACCGAGGTCGTGGCTGGCACGGCGCCTGCGTTCGACCCGGCCGTGTTTGAAGCGGTGGACGCCTACATCAAGGCGATCCCGCAGGGCTACGGCACGATTAGCGCGGACGATCTGAATGTGGCGCTGGTCGAGAACCCGCCTGTGGTGATCGACGTGCGGACCGACCCTGAAGTCGCCAACGGGATCATCGAGGGCGCGCAGCACATCACGCTCAGCGCTTTCCTGACCGCCCAGGCTGACTGGCCGCAGGACCTGACCACGCCGGTCGTGATCTACGACTCGGACGGACACCGCTCGGCCATGGCGATGATCGCGATGCAAATGCTCGGCTATGAAAACGTGAAGTCCCTGGCGGGTGGCGTGAAAGCCTGGACCGCCAAGGGCTATCCGCTGGTGACGCAATAACCTCGTAACCCGCGCCTGATCGCGCGATCTCCACACGTATCGCCCCTGGCACGCCGTCTGTGTCAGGGGCGATTTTTGTTGCCAGGAACAGGCGGTCTTGCGGGGCCGCCCGTTTCGGTTTACGCTGGAAGCCGTTTCGCCGCGCACTTTCACGCACCAGGAGCGAACTGTATGGCGCAGATTGCCGCGTATGCCACACCCTCCGGGCCGCGCTATGGCCTGGTGGCGGACGGCGTGCTTCACGAGTGGGACGGGAACCCGTTTAGCGACCGGCCGGTGACGCCGGGGAAAGCGATCGGTCCGCTGGACGAGCAGACGCTCGTGCTGCCGGTCACGCCGACCAAGCTGGTCTGCATCGGCCGGAACTACGCCGCGCACGCCGCCGAGCATCAGGCCGCCGTGCCGGACGAGCCGATGCTGTTCCTCAAGCCGCCAAGCGCGCTGATCCCGCACCGCGCGCCGATCCGCATTCCCCCCGGAATCGGCCGCGTCGATCACGAGGCGGAGCTGGCAGTGATCATCGGGCGGCGGGCGCGGCGCGTGCGGCGCGAGGATGCGCTCGATTACGTGCTGGGCTACACCTGCGCCAACGATGTCAGCGCGCGCGACTTTCAGAAGAAGGACGGCCAGTGGGGCCGCGCCAAGGGCTTTGATACGTTCTGCCCGCTCGGCCCGGTGATCGCGACGGAGCTTGACCCGTCCGCGCTGGACGTGCGCGCGATCCTCAACGGGGAATTGCGCCAGAACGGGAACACGCGCGATATGGTCTTTGACGTGCCGTTTCTGATCGCGTTTATCAGCGCGGTGATGACGCTGGAGCCGGGCGACGTGATCCTGACCGGCACGCCCGAAGGCGTCAGCCCGATCGCGCCAGGAGATGAGATCGCGATCGAGGTCGAGGGCGTCGGCACGCTGCGGAACCCGGTTGTCGCCGAGGAGTGAGCGTCGTCTATTCCCGCGCATAGAGACGCCTGCATCACGCTGTATAATTGATCTGCTGTGAAAAGACCGCGCCGAGGCTTCCCCTTAGCTGAGGCGCGGTTGTCGTGGTGAAAGATTGTGGGGGTGAATCGTGTTTGGGTTGATTGACCAGCAACAGCGGCGGCTCGTGCTGGATTCGCTCTGGCTTGGCGTGGTGGGGGCGGGCGCCGCGCAACTGTTTATGTGGCTGTTGCACCTGGCACAGCGGTTGCTCCTGACCGGGTTGGCGGGGTATACGCCGCCGGGCCTGCCGAATGAAGGCGGCAGTCTGGTGGAGCAAATTGGCCCGCATGGCCTGTGGCTGATCCCGTTGGTGACCACGCTCGGCGGGTTGATTTCTGGTCTGCTGGTGTTCAGCCTCGCGCCGGAAGCGGAAGGTCACGGGACGGATGCGGCGGTCAAGTCGTATCATCGCGCGGGCGGCTACCTGCGGCCGATCGTCACGCCGCTGAAGATGATCACGTCCGCGATCACGATCGGCTCCGGCGGAGCGGCCGGGCGCGAAGGGCCGACCGCGCTGATCGCCGCCGGAATCGGCTCGATCTACGGGACGCTCCGCCGCCGTTCGGACGATGAGCGCCGCTTGCTTCTGCTGATCGGCATGGCCGCCGGGTTATCGGCTATTTTTCGCACGCCGATCGGCGCGGCGATTCTCGCAGTCGAGGTGCTGTACTCCGAGTCGGAGTTTCAGGCGGACGCGCTGCTTTATACGGTGCTCTCGTCGGTTGTTGCCTACACGCTGAACGGTGTCATCGTCGGGTGGGAGCCGATCTTCGATGTCCCTGCGACGTTGGGGATTGAAAGCGCGGTCCAGTTTCTAGAGTTTGCGCTGTTAGGCGTGCTGGGTGGGCTGGTCGCTGCGATCCTGCCGTCGATCTTCTACGGTGCGCGCGACCTGTTCCAGCGGGTGCCCGTTCCGCCGCACATCAAACCGGCGATCGGCGGGCTGCTGGTCGGGCTGATGGCGCTGGAGCTTCCGCAGGTGCTGGGCGGCGGCTATGGCTGGATTCAACTGGCGATGGACGGGCAGCTTTCGGCGGGGCTGCTGGCGACGCTGGTCTTCGCCAAGATCGTCGCGATGGCGCTTACAGTTGGATCGGGCGGATCGGGCGGTGTGTTCGCGCCGACGCTGTTTTCGGGTGCGATGCTTGGCGGCGTGCTGGCGTCGGCGTTCAACCAGCCGCCGACCGCGTTTGTGCTGGTCGGCATGGCGGCGGTGTTCAGCGGCGCGGCGCGTATTCCCCTGGCGACGATGTTCATGGTGACGGAGATGACCGGCGGCTACCGGCTGCTGCCGCTGGCGGCGCTGGTCGTCGCGATCAGCTATCTGACGCAGGTCACTGCGACGCGGCGGCTCAAGTATCGCAGCCTGTACGAAGCGCAGATCCCTTACCGGGCGCAGCGCGACGTGGACTTGCTTGAGAGCATCAAGGTGGCGGAGATCATGTCGACCGAGTTCGACGCAGTGCCCGCCGACCTGCCGGTCGAGGATTTGAT
>Ga0134095_1001811_pt1 | contig 13235 bp, 10 predicted proteins | sample 6_2taG_FD_94449 | JGI IMG/M metagenome (GOLD analysis project Ga0134095, IMG submission 94449) | Switchgrass degrading microbial communities from high solid loading bioreactors in New Hampshire, USA - 6_20_20_110_A2 metaG | ecosystem: Engineered > Bioreactor > Semi-continuous > Anaerobic >... | reverse complement strand
TTATTAGATGGTACTATTGCAGGTACGTTGGCTAATAAATATATAATTAATGTTGATACAAGAATAGATGAAGTGGTTAAATCTATTATTACAGATTTAATTGGTGAAACAAAATACATTATTGATGAATGTAGTGTATTAACTCCATATACAATAGAAAAACCAGCAGGTGATACAATAGCCGATATGTTGTTAGAACTTGCAAATATGGTTTCTTATTCGGTTTATTATAATGAAGAAGGATATTTATGTTTTAAAAATCCACTTAAACCTGAAGATTATGCAATTACTCCACCTGTTTGGCAATATACAACATCTGGATTATATCTACAAAGTACAAGAGAATTGAATTGGAATGATATTAAAAATTCTATAATGGTATACGGCATGACGGAAAATGGCTATCAATATACAGCAACAGCAAAAGATTTAACTGGAAGTGAATTATCTATAGATAAAATTGGTGAAAGAGTTAAAGTAATTGAAGATGATAATATTTACAGCGATGATTTATGTCAACAAAGGGCAAATTATGAATTACAGCAAAGTATAATGGCACAAGAAACAGTAAATATAACAAGTATTCCTAATTTTAAATTAAAGTTAGATGATGTAATTAATGTTGAAGATGAAAATAACGGTACTACAGGAAATTATGTAATTCGTAATATTTCTTATGATTTAAGCTACAACTCTACTATGAATATAGGTGTTTGGGCAATTAGAAATATAGGATAAGGCAGGTGGTAAAATGCCTAATGATATAAACGAAATGAAAAAATTCGTTAACAATGTAAAGAAATTGGTAGAAAAAAAAGTTAATAATGCTAAAACAGATAGAAGTAGAAAAGCCATTGTGCAATCTTTAAATGAAGATGGCACTGTAAATATAATTATAAATGGCGAAGTTTATAATAATGTAAAAGTACGTCCTGGATTTCAACCTCAAATTAATGAGGTTGTTTTAGTTTGTTTACCAAATAATAATTCAAAAGATATGTATGTTGATTTAGCTTCGGTTACTACATTTCAGGGAAGTTTACATACACATTCTAATTTATCAATATTAGAAACTATTACTCAAGCATTAATAGATGCTTGGAATAGTGCAGTATCTCATATATCAGATGCAATTAAGCATATCACAAGTGACGAGAGAAATCTTTGGAACACAGTTGTAAATAAAGTTGATAAAATCGAAGGAAAAGGATTATCTACAGAAGATTATACAAGTGAAGAAAAAAATAAATTAGCAGGAATATCGGCTAATGCAAATAAAACTGAGAGTTCAAATATAAATGGTAATATAAAAATTGATGGTATTGAAACTACAGTTTATACTCATCCTTCAACACATCCTGCAAGTATAATTGTAGAAGATTCAACCCATAGATTTGTTACGGATGCTGAAAAAGATACGTGGAATAATAAACAAGATTCTTTGGGATATACACCTGAAAATATTGCTAACAAAGGTGTTGCCAATGGTTATGCTTCATTAGATAGTAATGGCAAAATACCCTTATCTCAAATTCCAGATGCAACATTTAATACATATACCCATTATCAAATAACGCCTTCCGATAATTGGGTCATTAAACATAATTTAAATAGATATCCTAGTGTTACTATTGTTGATAGTTCAGGGAATGTAGTTGTAGGAGAAGTTAAATATATAGACAATAACACAATTAATATTTCGCTTGTAGGAGTGTTTGCAGGAACAGCATACTTAAACTAGAAAGAAGGTGAACAGTTTGAAATTTTTAACTAACCTTGATTTGTGCAAGAATGAGTTGCAAAATGCAAGGATTCAAAACTTAACTAGTCATCCGTCAAATCCAGTTCTAGGACAAATATATTATAATACTATAGATAATGCATTTTATGGTTGGGATGGCTCTAAGTGGATTAATTTAGGTCTTGAATTAAATTTTCATGAATACACTTCGTTAATTGAAAGTGCGGATAATGATGAATTAGTAATATACGATGTTTCTGATGGGCTTTATAAGAAAATTACAAAACAAAATTTATTAGCTGGTATAGCAAACAATAGTCAATATGTTCTTATAAAGAAAAAAGAAGAATTTATTGCAACAGAAGGTCAAACTGTATTTAACCTTACTCAAGGCTCATATAAAACAGGAACTAATCGTGTAGATGTTTATATATGGGGTGTAAAACAACCACCAACTGCATATACAGAATTATCTTCTACTAGTATACAATTAACTGAAGCAGTAGAAGCAGGTACTAAGGTATTAATTGAATATATACAAGTAGCAAATGTAATGGATTATATTCATGCTGAAAATCATAAAATTGGCGGAAGCGACCCTCTTTCCCCTGCGGATATTGGTGCTGCTAATGAAGTACATACACACTCTATTTCTGATATAACAAATTTGCAAACAACATTAAATAATAAGGTTGACACATCGGAAGTAACAACTACTGCTACTGCTAATAAAATATTGAAACTTAATAGTAGTGGAAAATTACCTGCAAGTATTACAGGTAATGCAGCTACAGCGACAAAATTACAAACTGCGAGAACAATATCAATTACAGGTGATGCAACAGGTTCAACTACTTTTGATGGTTCGGCAAATGCTTCGATTAATGTTACTCTTTCTAATTCAGGAGTTACTACAGGTACTTATACAAAAGTAACGGTAGATAGTAAAGGACGTGTAACCAGTGGTACAACATTATCTGCATCTGATATACCAACATTAACGTCATCAAAGATTAGTGATTTTGATACACAAGTTAGAAAATCAACCCTCAATCAAATGGCTGCCCCTACTGCTGATGTTTCGATGAATAATAAAAAAATAACTAATGTTGCAGACCCTATAAATCCTCAAGATGCTGCTACTAAAAATTATGTTGATACAATAAAACAAGGTTTAGACGTTAAAGATTCAGTAAGAGTAGCAACAACAAGTAATTTAAGTGCCACTTATTCTTCGGGTGTTTTAACAGCTTCTTCTAACGGAGCAATTTTGATAGATGGTGTAACTCTTGCTTTAAATGATAGAGTTTTAGTTAAAAATCAATCAGATGCCAAACAAAATGGTATTTATTATGTTTCTCAAGTAGGAAGTTCTTCTTCTCCTTGGAAATTAACAAGAGCACCTGATGCAGACACAAGCGATAAAGTAACTGCTGGATTATATGTATGGGTGACAGAAGGCAATACTAATGCTGATTCAGGTTGGATTTTAACTACCAATGACCCTATTACACTTGATACTTCAACATTAACATTTACTCAGTTTTCCGGTGCTGGTATGATTACTGCTGGTACTGGACTACAAAAGAATGGTAATACCATTTCATTAACTAATACTGGTGTTACTGCTGGTACATATCCTAAAGTCACAGTTGATTCGCAAGGTAGAGTAACAGCAGGTTCGAGTTTATCTGCTTCTGATATACCTAATTTAAGTTGGACTAAAATTACATCAGATAAACCAACTACTTTATCAGGATATGGTATTACAGATGGTGTACGAAACGCTGGAAATACTCCTTCTATTCAAGCAGGAACTGATTCTTCAAAGCCTTCTGCTGGTACAGCAGGAAGAATTTATATAGCAACAGACACGAGTAAAATATATAGAGATACTGGTTCTTCATGGCAAGTAATTGGTGTTGTTAATTGGTCTGATTTATCTGGAAAACCTTCTTCCTCTGTAGCAAATATAGATGATGCAGTTAATAAAAGGCATACACAAAATACCGATACAACGTTAACTGGCAGTGGGGCTAACACAATAAATACAACTGGTACGGGCAATATAGTTGATTTTAAAGTGAATGGTAGCACAAAATCATCTATTGATAATAATGGTAATTTTACTGGAAATGCTGCTACTGCTAGTAAGTTACAAACTGCAAGAACAATATCAATATCTGGCGATATTACAGGTTCAACTACTTTTGACGGTAGTAATAATGTTTCAATTAATACTACTTTAGCAAATAGTGGTGTAACAGCAGGAACATATTCAAAAGTTACAGTTGACTCTAAAGGCAGGGTTACTTCAGGAAGTAACATAACTTCATCTGATATAACAGGTACATTAGGCTATGTTCCTGCTAAAAAATATGCAACAAATATCGGAGATGGTTCTTCTACTGCAATTACCGTAACACATAATCTTAATACAATGGATGTAACAGTTTTAGTAAGAGAAAATGTAAGTCCATATTCTCAGGTTATTACTGATGTTCAAATAGTTGATGCTAATAAAATAAAATTGCTTTTTGCGACAGCCCCATCTAGTGGACAATATAGAGTTGTAGTAACAGGATAAGGGGGTGTAAATATGAAATTACTAGGAAGAGAATTAACATTTAATAATAACGAAATATGGCACAAAGGTAATCTTGATCCTTCTATTTTTAGAGTAAAACAAAACAAATATGTTACTACTACAGCAGGTACAGCAGCTTATTATAGAGTAGCAACCATACCAATGTCATCAATCTTTAAAAATACAATATTTAAAGTAAAAGCGTATACACCAACAGGCACAACAACAGAAAGTACAATAATAGTGGATATTGCCTATTATGCTGGTAATTATAGCTCTCAAACATCAGCCGTTTCTGCATTGACTTCTCATTCATATAATTCAGATACAACAGCAGAAAATGGTTGGGTATTAAGATATTGTAGAGTGTCTTTTGATGCAGATTATGGTTACATTGATTTGTATGTAAATAAAAATTCAGTTGTAACAATAGAAATAGAGCCATTAGTTGAAAGTGATTGGATTTGGGCTACAGGAAGCCTTACTGCTAATCCTGCTGTGGGTTCTTTAAAAAATGTCCAAGTTACAATGGCTACTGGTTTTAGAGCTAGTAATATAGTTGCTACTTCTGCTGATTCAGCTACATATTCTAATTATGGTACTTTAGGAACGACGACAATTTCTAATACTACTGATAAAACTGGACAATGGGCATACTTCGGATATTTTACAATTTCATATAATGCATCTTATCTGAGAGGACACTGTGCTAATATAAGGGTCAGATTACAAGAAATAAATCATGACGGTACTAAGAATTTGGCTGATTTAGATGATTTTGTATTAATTCTAAAGGCAAGTATGCCTTATCATGCAAATAGTACGGAATTTAATACTAAAGTACCTTCTATTCATATAGAAATAGAAGGGAAAACATCTATTTCTCCAAATGATGTAGCAGGACTTGTATATTCTACTTCTACTTCAACAAAAACAATAAGATTTTATATAAGATTAAAAGAAGCCAATACTGTTTACCAAATTAATCCAGAACAACGGTATGGTAGAAGTTTTGCTACATCTTCTTATTCCGCAACGACTTCTTATTTTTACTTTACATATGCAGGCACTCAAACACCAGTAACATCATTACTAACACCAGCACAAGGTTCTATAGTTTATGCAGTTAAACGAACAATAGATGCTGATACTCTTAATGGAAAATTTGCTGAGGATTTTGCATTAAGAAATCATACTCATACAATAACCAATATAACAAATTTACAATCAACACTCGATGCAAAAGCACCTCTTGCCTCCCCTAATTTTACAGGAGTGCCAACTGCTCCAACTGCTCCCAACGGAACAAATACTAACCAAATAGCTACTACTGCATTTGTACAAAACGCTTTAAGTGCTGGCGGTTATGGGGATATGCTGAAAAGCCAATATGATACTGATAGTGATGGAATTGTAGATAGAGCAGAAACAGCAGATAAATTAACTACAGCAAGAACTATATCATTAAGTGGAGATGTTGTAGGTAGTACTATTTTTGATGGAAGTGCTGACATAAGTATTAACACTACAAGATTAATAAAAAATAATTCGTTCATATTAGATTCATTGTATACCTTTACACGTTCTTCGACAGCATACTTAAGTGATGGTACACTTGTCAATATGAACCTTCCCCGTTTTGAGCAGGGCAAGTTCGGCAAGGGCGTGTTGGTGGAGGAAGGGACAGAGAACAAATATTCAGCAGACCAATCGCAAGGGTTAAATCCAGGTAGACAAGGCGGCTCTACGGTGACTGCAACGCCCGGACAACTCGACCCTTTTGGTGGTACAAACGCAGTACGAATCCAAGCAAGTGGCGGAACATTGCCACTGAAAGTCGTTTATAGCGCATATGCTCCTGCTAGTGGGGTAGCCTGCTCAGGGCAAATTTGGGTGAGAAACAGAAGTATTACTCCGTTAATTGTACATTCAAATATGGGTGGCAGACAAGAAACCGTTTTACAATCTGATGGATGGAAAAAAATTATATGGGAAAATATCATAGGCAATGGAAATGGAGTTGTACAGCATCAATTAAGAGTACCAAATGTCGATGATGAAATAGATTGCGATGTTGCTTTTTTGCAATATGAAGAGAAGCCATACTGTACATCATGGCAAATTGGTGGAACTGCAAGGTCAGCGGAAGTATTGACGATTCCAACTGAGGGAGTGCTGAATCCGCAGGAGGGAACGGTGGAGTGCTGGGCGTATGTTAACAGTGCATCTAAATATCCAAACCGATTTGCAACAATTTTTATAGCTGACGCTGGTGGTTCTGGTAGGGGGATTTGGTTATACCACGAGAATACGGCTAATTACTGGAGATACCAAATTAAAGATGAAAATAATATTAAAATTATTCGAGTACCCGATAGTGAAATTACTGATGGATGGCACTATTTTGCTATTACATGGAATGCGCTAGAAGCAAAATTGTTTGTAGATGGGATATTGAAGGGCACTATAGCGAATCCTCCTTTGCCTTCTACGACTATTAGAATTGATGTTGGGCACTGGAATGGTACAAATCAATTCAATTCCCTCATCGACGACCTCCGCATCTCAAACCGTGCTCGTACGGATGCAGAGATACTGGCTGCGTATCAAAGTAATGAACCTCTGCCATACGATGCATATACGACATGGTTATCTCGATTTGATAATAATTATGGACTGATAGGAAATTCTTCAAATCAAATTCCAGTTTCAAACGGTATTCTTTGTACAAATTTAAATGCAGAAAGAACAAATGGAATAAAAATTACTGCAAGTACAATAGCACCAACTTCTCCACAAATAAATGATATATGGATTGATTTAAATTAATATAAAATTTTAGTTTTATTCAAACATCTCTTGCCTTTTTTGTAGGTGAGAGATGTTTTTATTTTGTGACAAAGGAGATGATATTTTTTTATGGCTAAGATGAAATATTGGAATGGGACAACATGGGAAATTTTGGATGCAAAAGATGCTGATACATTAGATGGAAAACATTATTCTGATATAAAAAATGAAATTGAAATTAAATATGCTGTAGCAAGTGGAACAAACTCCTATACAGTATCTATACCTGGAATTACAACACTTGTAGAGGGCTTGAGTGTAAAAATAAAATTTACCAATGCAAATACAGGGGCAAGTACATTAAACATCAATGGACTAGGAGCAAAAGAAATACGAAAAAGTAATGGAAATGCTTTATCAGGAGGTAACATAAAAGCGGGGCAGATATGCCATCTTGTTTACACTGGTTCGGTTTTTCAGTTATTGGGTGAAGGAGGTGAGTATGGAACCGCCCAGCCCGAACATGTATTACAAGGCTATACAATAGGAACAGAACAAGGAATAGTAGCTGGCACAATGCCGAATCAGGGACAGAAAATTATTACCCCAAGCACTGTTAATATAGCTATTCCACGAGGTTACCACGATGGAACAGGATATGTAGTAGGCGATAGCGATTTAATACCTAGTAATATTAAAAAGGGAGTTAATATATTTGGTGTATTAGGAACGCTTAAAGGTATAAATACAGAACTTTACTCAGATGGAGTAATTGGTGTTGCACAATCACTTAAAAAAGCTAAAATACCAAGTGGAGAATATGAAGGGATTGTAGAATTTACAGATTCATATATCAAGTTAGGTTCACTAAATTATGATTATTATGCTGGCATAGAATTTTTTCATCCAATGGATTTTACAGGAAAATCCACTTTATATATTGAATGGGCGGTGTCAGGTGATATTTATAATATAGAAGCAAAAGTGCATATATCTCCTAATCCAGATAGAGATTTTCATGATAATACTTATATTGAAGAATTATTTAAAAGATTTGGATGGTCTACTTCCAAACAAATAGACACATTAGATGTTTACAATATAAATGGTTCTTATTATCTTAGAATACTCATGCGTCGTAATACAAGTACATCAAATTGGGGATATGTGCAAATTTATAGAATTTGGCTAGTATAAAAGGAGGGCTTTGAATGATAGGAAGAAAAATATATTATGAATTAGCAACAGGAGATGTAATTTTAGAAATCCCAGAAAAACATGGGATTAATGCAACAAATACTACTAAGGAGCAAGACTTTCAAATTTATCCCGTATTAGCAGCCAGAAATCCAGATACAGTGGGGGTTATACAGTTAGAATACGGTCAGTATGCGGCAGAATTTCAATCGGCAAGAAGTATAAAGGTCGACCCTGAAACCAAAGAATTGTTATTTGAGTACCCGAAATACGATCCACCGTTGACTGTACAAGTAGAAAATTTACAGAGAGAAAATGAGTTTTTGAAAATGGAAAATAATGAATTAAAAGAACGAGCAAAGGAATTGGAAAACGCATTGCTAGAAATGACAACTATATCGGCTATGCAAGAGCAAAAAGTACAAGAAAATGAGCAGGCAATACTTGAATTATCAATGTTATTAGGAGGAGGTAATTAATATGTTTACAACTGAAAGTGCATTAGTTAAAATTTGGGCGAGGAATGTGGCAAACGGGAATTACACGAGGGAACAAGTACCGAACTTGAGTAATTTACAAGAGTGTGTATTTGCATTATTAGATGTTACATAAGGACGATTATATGACATTGTTTTTATAAACAAATAAAATAAAAATTTCCATATTTATACTTGAATAAAATAAAAATATGTAATGTAATAGGCATAGTGAATAAACCTCCTTTTTCTTTCACTATGCCTATTGATATTACATATATTGATGATTTATTTACAATAAAGTTTGGGGGTAATTCACGTGAATCTGATGAACGTTATTAATGGTATTAGAGAATTTTTTTTGCATGTATGGAATGCAACATATCGTAATGTGCTATTCCCTATTGTTACTTTAATGGCTTATTTAATTGGATATCCTGCTCAGAAAGCCATATTGATTGCAACATTGGTATTTTTTGTTAGTGATTTTATAACAAGACTTTATGCAATTAGAGTTCAAAATAAAGGTTTGATAAAAGCATTTAAAAATGGAAACTTTTCAAGTCATGCATTTTGGGAAGGGTTTATTACAAAAATCATAGGTTATTTTATTTGTTTAACTATTGCTAATGTTGCCAGCATAACACCACAAATATTCATTGGAAATGCAATAGCAAGTGTACTTTATAGTGCTTTGTTTTTATATGAAACAATTAGCATACTGGAGAATCTCAGGGATGCAAAATTCGCTGAATTTTTTGTGAATGGGTTGTTGAACAAGTTTAGAAAAGAAAGTAATAAGCTTTTAGATATAGATATTGACAATGACACTAATAGCGTTGGTTGATGGTTATCATCGGAAGGAGTTGATAGAAGGTGTATGAAATCCTGAATCCCAAAAAATACATAACAGTGGTTAAAATACCACTTTCTAATATAGAAAAAGTGGATATGATTATGGCAAAGCAACCTACAGAAACTATGTCTAGTTGCTATAATAGACTAACTGAAAAACCTACCTTTTTAATTAATGGTAGTCTTTATAATATGAAAGATGGAGCTACAATTACTACTGTTGTTGATGAAGGAAAACTGATTGCATTAGGATATGGTGCAATGTTTGGATTAAGTATATATAAAGACGGTACATTGAAATTTGAAGCATACAACTCTTCGGCAAATTTGAAGGATTACATCGGTGCTTGCCCTTCTCTTGTGGTTAATGGAAAAATTTCAATAGATACGAGAGGTTTGGATAACGGATTTGTAAACTCAAGACATCCTCGTACCGCTATTGGTATGAATAATGAATACTTCTACATAATCATTGCGGATGGCAGAAATCCAAATCAGGGCTATATAGGTATGACTTTAAATGAATTGGCTACCTTTGCATTAAATGAATTAAAGTGTACCAATGCCATGAATTTAGATGGTGGTGGTAGTACAAGATTAATGTATAAAGACAAAGTAATTAATCATGTTACAGAAAATCGTGCTGTTGATAATTTCTTAGCGTTCTATATTAAGAAACCAAAACCCCTAAAGGTTATGAAAGTAAATGTTGCATCTGCTTTGAATATACGCTCTGCACCATCTACATCTGGTAACATACTTGGAACTTATTCCAATGGTATGGTTGTAAATGTGTACGAAGAAAAGAATGGATGGGCTTTTACTGATGATGGATGGGTAAGTTTGAGTTATTTAGTACCGTATACTACCGTTAAAAAAAATGGAGTAACAATTGTAATTGACTGCGGACATGATTCTGTTGCTGATAATAAAAATCTTGGATATTCAAAAAAGTATAAAGAACATGAAGGCAATTGGGAATATGGACACAAGCTAAAGAAGTATTTAGAAGAACATGGTTTTACAGTAATAATGACACGACCTACAAATTCCACTACCCTATCTCTATCTGAAAGAGCAAGAGTAGCAATAGACAATAAAGCATTGGTATTTATGAGTATTCATTCAGATGCATTGCCTACTAATACCAGTGCAGGTGGCACATCGGTTTATTATTCTATTAATAGACCAAATGATAAGAGTTTAGCTGAGAGAATTGGTAAATGTATTGCTAAATCTTATGGGATTAATTTTAGAGGGGCATTAACCAGACCCAGTACAACAAGAGCGGGATTTGATTATTATACTATAATTGACGTTGCCGCTAATTATAAAAAGTTAATGGATGATAACAATCTGTATGAAGTACCTCATGTGTTCCTTGTTGAAAGAGCTTTCCATTCAAATCCCAATGAAGAAAAACTACTTTTAGATGAAACTATTTCAGATAAATCAGCAAAAGAACTTGCGAATGAGATTAATCTTATTTTTGGGAATGGCGAACCTAAATTGGAGGATGATGATATTATGCTCATTGATAGTTTAATATGCAAAAAGATAATTAATGTAAATACTGCTTTGAATGTGCGTGAATTACCTAATACAAATTCTAAAATACTTGGACAGTTAAAAAATGGCGATATAGTTCAGGTTACTGGCAAGGCTAATAATTGGTATCGTATAAACTATAATGGAAAAGATGCTTTTATAAGTGGTGACTATGTAAAAGATTATGTAGAAAAAGATTATAGTAAAGAAATTCAAGAATTAAAAAATGAAGTTAGCATTTTAAAAGCTAAAATTAAAAGTGCTATTAGTGCATTAAGTTAAGGAGGAGTTAGTTTATGGATTATACGGTTTTTTATGTAATAGGAGTTGCATTGTTTGTTGTTGGATTAACTATAGGTGCAAAGTTTCTAAATACAAGAGGAATTATTACAAATGAACAGCTTTTATTTGTTGCGAAAACATTTGATTTAACTCTTAAAATCATTGACGAGCTAAATTTAAAAAAGGAGAAGCAGCTTTTGACTATCGCAAATATTGTTCAAGATAGTATTGAATATGTAATTGCAATTAATGAGAATCCTAACAATATGGTAGAAGAAGCGTATAAATATGCTGTAGACAAATGCATTGTGTTAGGGATTGAATTGACAGACAACAGAAGAGAAATATTGCTTCAGCTAATTACTGCTGGATTGAATTTAAAAATAGCTAAAGATGATGAAGTAGAGTAATTAAAAAAAGGGCTTTATTCTTCATTCTTCATCAAGTAAATCTATAGCACTATCTTTTTGTTCTTGTATCAAATGGATGTATGTTTGATAAGTAATTCTTACATCTGCATGACCTAATATTTCACTAACGTGTTTTACATCTACTTTCTTTTTGAATAACATAGATGCAAAAGTATGACGGAGAGAGTGAATACCTTTGTGTCCTATATTTGCTCTAGCTAATATAGCATCAAATGTATTTTGTAAATTTCGTGGTCTTATTGGCGTTTTGTTTGCTGTTTGAAAAATATAATCATCTTTATCGTAATTAAATATTTTATTGAGTTCAACAAGACTATTATATGCTTTTTTGCACAATTTAATAGTTCTTTTACTTTTTTGTGTTTTGGTACTATCTTGTTCAATTAAAATATTTTTTGGTGCATTATCATTTACTTTGCGATTTTTAACCATAACTACACTACTATCAATTTTAATGGTTTTATTTTCCAAATTTACATCAGACCATTTTAAAGCTAATGCTTCTGCCATTCTAATTCCAGTATAGAGTATTAGTATAAATCCATATCCTATTTTAAAAACCAATTCTCCATTTTTATGTTTTACAGTACAAGCTTCTTCAAATCTTTTTATTTCATCATCAGTTAGTATTTCGATTTCCTTTTTTTCAAATTTTGTTTCTGAAGGCATGACAACTGTTTCCATAGGGTTAAAAAGAATTTGTCTGTTTTTTGAAGCATATTTTAAGCATCCGTTTAATGCATTGTAGGCTTTTTTAATAGAAGAATAAGAATAACCTTCTGCAAACATTTTATTAATTAATTCTGTTTGAATAATAGAAGCAGTAAGTTCATTTTTAACATCTAATTTATAAAAACCAAGTCTAGGAATAATTTGATTATTAATAGTGGATTCTAAACGGTCATAAGACAATGGTTTTAGTTCATAAAATTTTACATTAACCAACCAGCTAGTAATATAATCTTTAAGTGTAGTAGATATTAGTTTATCAAAACCTTGTGCTTGGAGTAATTTAAATTCATTTAGTTTGTTTACTACTTCTTTTTGTTCTTTTGAATAAAAGTATTTAATAATGGGTTTACCTGATTCGTCTGTACCAATTTGTATTGATGCTGCCCACAATCCATTTTTCCGTTGATATATACTTCCTTCTCCACGACCCCTTTTCTTTTTCTTTTTTTTCTTAACAGAATCACCTTTCATGTATGAAATCACCTCGTAGAAATATTATCACATATTGCAATATAAATCAAGGACAAGTACAGTAATTAGTACAGTAATTATTCAGTAAAAGTTGGTTAAAACGGGTGAAAAAATGCAAAATTTTG
>Ga0134095_1001798_pt1 | contig 13340 bp, 9 predicted proteins | sample 6_2taG_FD_94449 | JGI IMG/M metagenome (GOLD analysis project Ga0134095, IMG submission 94449) | Switchgrass degrading microbial communities from high solid loading bioreactors in New Hampshire, USA - 6_20_20_110_A2 metaG | ecosystem: Engineered > Bioreactor > Semi-continuous > Anaerobic >... | reverse complement strand
TCAGGTCAATCCGCGTCAGCTTGCCCGGCTGCCCAGTGATCTCCTGCGCGGTGGCAATGTCCGCCAGGAGCAGGTCGTTGAGCGCCTCGCCCGCGCCGTCGCGCTCCGGCGCCAGGAGTCCGGCGACCGTCACCTCCGCGGCGGGCTGTGTGCGCGTCCGCAACGTGATCGTGTCGCCAACTGCCAGCCCTTCCTGCGCGGCGAGATCGCGCCCCACCAGCACCGCGCCCGGCTGCGTCAGGAACGCGAACAGTCCTGCGCCGGTCGTGGCGTCGGCTTCGGCAAGGGCATCGGTCGTCAGGTAGCTGCGAAACGGCGCTTCGGCGAAGGGGTCCACGCCAAGCAAGCGGAACGAGCGCCCGCCCAGGCTTTCGGCAGCAACTGACGCCTCAATCACCGGCGCGGACTCTCGCACGCCCGCTTCGACGCGCAGCGCGCGGTACAGGTCAGTGGGCACGCCGCCTGCGCCGCCGACGATCTGGTGCGTCGCGCGGCCGGTGACGCTCTCGACACTGAGCGAAAATGCCCGTTTTGCGGCGCTGTTGGCGAGGTCAATCGCCACGCCGACGGCCACCCCCAGCGCGATCCCGGCGACGAACAACAGGCTTTGCAGCATGCGGCGATCGATGTATCGCCGCGTGAGGCGCAACAGAATCAGATTCATCGATTGCACGCGATCATTGAGACGAGGAACGGGCCGTATCTGGCTCGTGCAGAACGGCAACCAGCCGCGCATTCTCGATGCGGAAGACGCGATCGGCATGGTGGACGATCGCCGGGTCATGCGTCGCCATGAGCAGCGTCCGCCCGGTTTGCCGCGTGAGCTCCAGCAACAGCGAGAGAACCGATTGCCCGGTAGCCTGGTCGAGGTTCCCGGTCGGCTCGTCAGCAAGAACCAGCTTCGGCTCGTGCACCAGCGCCCGCGCAATCGCAACACGCTGTTGTTCGCCGCCGCTCAGCCGGTCGGGGAACTCTTTCGCACGGTCCCGCAGGCCAACACGCTCCAGCAACGCAAGGCCACGCTGCTCGCTCTGGCGGCGCGTCGTGCCGCGTAGTTCCAGCGGCAGCGTGACGTTTTCGAGCACGGTCAGCGTGGGAATCAGGTTGAAGAACTGGAACACGATCCCGATCTGATCCCGCCGGTGGAGAGTACGCGCCTGCTCGTCCAGACGTGTGACGTCCTGCCCGTCGATCAGAATCGTCCCGCCAGACGGTTCGTCGATCCCGCTGATCAGGTTGAGGAGCGTGCTTTTTCCGCTGCCGCTCACCCCCAGCAGCGCCACAAACTCGCCTTCGTGGATGGTCAGATCTACATCGCGCAGCACATCGCAGTCAGAGCAGTCGGGGCGATACGTCTTGCTCAGCCCGTAAATTTCGATCAGCGGGCGACCGTGCGATCCATTTTGCTTCATATGCCGTCCAGACTGGGCTATCGGTAAGAGTATTCGGCACAACCGCCGAACTGAAGTAGATTATAGCAACTGGATTCGGCATGTATGCCGCCGCGAGACGCTTTCCATGCAAGGGTGGGGCGGTCCGGCGGCGCATGGGAGATGGGCATGTCCGGCTCGAATATTGAAGTAATGCTGCGCAACACCAGATTATTTGAGAAGCTCGACGCCGAAGCGCTGGCCTACGTCGCGCGCCTGACCACGGTCGAAAGTTACCAGCCGGGGCAATATCTTTTTCACGAACGGGCGGCGCGCGAGGCCGTCATGGTGATCGAGGAAGGCCGGGTCATCATCACACACGGAATCGGCCAGCAACCTACCGAGCTGATCACGCTGGGGCGCGGCGCGCTGCTCGGAGAGCGGCTGTTGCTCGGCAGTCCAACGCACGTCGCTTCGGCCAAAGCGCTTACGCCGGTGCGCGTGCTGAGGCTGCCGAAAGAGAGTGTGGAGCGCATCGAACAGGAACGCCCGGACATCCACCAACAGCTTGTGTTGGTCGCCGCGAAAACCATGGCGGAACGGCTCGACTACTCCGCTGCGCAGCGTGCGGGAACGCCTGCCCGGGTGGCGACCGGCCGGTTTCGCATCGAGCGGGATTCCCTGGGCGAGCGCCACATCCCCGAAGAAATGTACTATGGCATTCAAACACAGCGCGCCGTCGAGAACTTCCCGATCTCCGGCGTGCCGATCAGCGCGTATCCGCTGTTGATCGCCGCGCTAGGCTGCGTCAAGCAGGCGGCTGCGCTGGCGAACAAAGACCTCGGCCTGCTCGAGCCGCGCGTGGCCGATGCCATCGCCGCCGCCGCTGAAGAAGTTCGCCAGGGCAAATGGTCCGACCAGTTCGTGGTGGACGCGATCCAGGGGGGGGCGGGCACCTCAACCAACATGAACGCCAACGAGGTGATCGCGAATCGCGCGCTGGAACTGCTCGGCTACGAGCGCGGCCAGTACGACATCATCCACCCGCTAAACCATGTGAACCTGTCGCAGAGCACGAACGACGTGTATCCCACGGCGCTCAAGATCGCGCTGCACTTCGCGATCGACGAGTTGATCGATGCCATGCGCACCCTACGCGACGCGTTCGCGGCGAAAGCGGACGAGTTCGCAGACGTGCTCAAGATGGGCCGCACGCAGCTTCAGGATGCGGTCCCCATGACGCTCGGGCAGGAATTCAGCACCTACGCCGTGATGCTGGACGAGGACATCACGCTGCTGCGCGAAGCCGCCAAGCTGATTGTCGAGATCAACATGGGCGCAACCGCGATCGGGACCGGTCTGAACGCGCACCCTGATTACGCGCCGATGGTGCTCAAGCATCTCCGCGCGCTGACCGGGATCGACCTGATCACCGCGCCGAACCTGATCGAAGCCACGCAGGACGCCGGTGTCTACGTGCAGATTTCGGGCGTGCTGAAGCGGTTCGCGGTCAAGCTCTCAAAGAGCGCCAACGATCTGCGCCTGCTGTCGTCGGGTCCGCGTGCCGGGCTGCACGAGATCAACCTTCCGGCAGTCCAGCCGGGCTCGTCGATCATGCCGGGCAAGGTCAACCCCGTGATCCCCGAAGTCGTCAATCAGGTTGCATTCGAGGTGATGGGCAACGACGTTACCGTTACCCTGGCTGCGCAGGCGGGGCAGCTTCAGTTGAACGTCATGGAGCCGATCATCGCCTATGCGCTGTTCAACAGCATAACCCACCTACGAAACGCCTGCATCACGTACGCTTCCCGCTGCGTGACCGGCATCACCGCCAACCGCGAACACCTGCGGCGCATGGTCGAGAACTCGATCGGCATCGTGACCGCGCTGAACCCCTACATCGGGTACGACAGCGCCGCATCGATCGCCAAAGAAGCGCTCGCCACAGGGCGGGGCGTGTACGAGCTGGTGCTGGAGCGCGGCCTGCTCAGCAAAGAAGCGCTGGACGACATCCTGCGGCCGGAGCGCATGACCCGCCCGCAGCCGATCCCGCCGCAGCCGACTGAGATCAACGGCGAGCGATAACCTGGAAGCGCACCGTCATCTGATAACACAAAATCCCGCTGTTCGGCGGGATTTTCGTCTCGTCATGGGGAGTTTCGACCGGCTTTAGCGACGCAGGCTGAGGCCCAGGCGGCGCGCGCTGCCGTCAATGTTCAGGACGCGCGCGCGAACGGTATCGCCCTCGCGGACGACGTTTCGTGGATGCAGGAAGTGCCCCTCGGCCAACTCCGAAACGTGGATCAGACCTTCCAGCCCTTCCTCGATGCACGCGAACGCGCCAAAATCGACCACGTTGGTGATCACGCCCTCAACGATCTGCCCGACCTGATAGCGCTCCTCGACCGTCTTCCAGGGATCGGGCCGCATCCGCTTCAGGCTCAGCGCAATGCGCCCCTGTTCCTGATCAACATGCATCACGTAGACCGTGACCGTCTCGCCGCGCTTGAGCACGTCACGCGGGTGGCTGACACGCCCCCAGCTTAGCTCGCTGATGTGGATCAGCCCTTCCAGCCCGCCGAGGTCAACAAACACGCCGAAATCGCACAGGTTGGTGACCTGGCCGGTACAGATATCCCCCGGGCGGATCGACGTGAGCACCGACGCCCGCGTCCCCGGCTCGACCTGCGCCGCGCGCTCGGAGAGGATCAGGCGGTTCTCAGCGGGGTCGAGTTCGATCACCCGCAACCGGAGCGTCTGCCCCACACGCCGCGCCAGCGCTTCCCGGCGGGCGCGGTTGTCGGCCGTAGCCGGAAAGTCGAGCAGTTGGCTGGCCGGGATGAACCCGCGCAGGCTGTTCCACTCCACCAGCAACCCACCACGGTTGAACCCGGAAACCCGCAGGTCAATTGTCTCGTCGCGGTCGTAGACTTGTTGGATCGCGTCCCAGTCCGGCTGGGAACCGGCTGGTGGCGAGCCATCAGTTAAACTATGTGTCGCTTCATGAATGTCGAAATCTTCCCAATCGAGATCGCGCTGCCGTGGTGACCCCCCTACGGCGACCCCATCTCCTTCCTGCAACAGTGCTTCCCAATATGCTTCGTCGGGCGGAAGAGGGGGTGAGGAACCTGTATTCTGAAACTCTGAAGCCATCGTCTAATTAACCTTCCTCAACCGAGTCGTCTGTAAAGCCGGACTGTTTGCGCGTCACCGAAACGGTGTGATCACAGTAACCATTCCTCGTCATTATAGGAACGGGGAAAAATGTTGTCAAACGACTCACCGCGAGGAAGACGTCGACGCCTGTCCCGCCTGCGTACGCGAAGCGGAATCAGCCGGACGGCGCTCGTCCGGCGGCAGCGCAGATGCTCCGTTGGCGCGCTCTGCCAGCAAGTCGCGCTCCATTTCGGCGATCTGGCGCGCGACCTCTTCGATCGCGATCCGCTGCTTGCGATACAGGTCGGACTCGCTCATCGCAAGGCGCAACGCCACGTCGCGGACCTTCCGCCCCTGCAAGAAGCGCATCTCCAGGATGTTGTACAGCACCCATTCGGTCGTCGTCAGGCTGCGCTGGCCTTCCGGCTTCAGGTTCTCGATGGCGCGGGCCAGCACCGCTCGCAGCGCGCGGACCGGGCTGCTCTCTTTGCCCTCGGCCATCTCGCGCCAGACGACGTTTAGCTTAAGCAGTTCGCTGTCCGTCAGCTTGGGGCCGCCCCAATAGTCGCGCAGCGCGTCCTTGACCATGTCGGAAAACGCTTCCTGCGCGATCAGATCGCTTGAGGGGTAGGGCGCTGGCTCGCCGGACAGATACCCATAGCGCGAGACGCCCTGAAGCTGCTGCATGCGATCCATCTGCGAGGCCAGCCCTTCGAGGATCAGGAAGACCTGCGCCTGTTGCTGCATGTCTTCCAGCACGCGCGCCAGCCGCCCCGCCAGCCGGTAGAAGATGTCTAGCTCTTCTTCGTCGAGATCGGGCTGCGGCGCGCGCGCCCACACGCCGAGGATCCCCAACAGCGGCGGGCGGCCGCCGTTCTCCGCCCCCGATATCGCGCGCAGCGGGACCATCCAATACGAGTGCCAGACGAACATCTCGCCGACCTGCTCGATATCCGCGCCCGCTCCCGCGCCGCCGTTGATCAGATCCGACAGATCGGATGACTCCAGCGCATCGGGTGACGGCGCCAGCGAGCCGACCATCTGCACCAGCCGGGCGCCTGACGGGCCAACTTCCGCCACAAACGCGGTCGGCACGCGCAACTGGTCGCAGAGCGCTGCTAACACCGACTCGAGAAGCTGTTCGGCGTCCGCCTGCGTCATCAGCCGCTCGCCGAGCCGCTCAATGGTGCGCGCCTGATGCTGGTCTTCCGTGTAGACAAGCCAGCGTTTCAGCACCGGCAACATCAGCGTGATCGACCACTGCAAAAAGAGCAGAATCGCGACCGCTGCGAACGGCATGAATGCGTCACCGTCCACACCGAGGAAGTTGGTCGCGCGCGGGATAAACAGGATCGCCGCGAGGATCGCCGCGCCGGTCAGCGGGCCGCGCAGCATGAATTCGAGCAGATGAGACTTTACAACCCGGTCTGGCTCTTGCGCGCCGAAGAACGACAGCGGATAGGCCATGAAGACCAGCATCAGCATAATGACCAGGTTCGCAGCGTTGAGGATGATCAGCAGCAGGGTGGTGCTCTCGTCGCCCAGGCGGCCGAAGAACAGCGAATAGGGGAACGTGCCATAGACCGGCGTCAGGAACACCGCCAGCAGATACGTCATCCGCCGCCGGGTGTAACGCGTCAGGCAGCGACGCCGCGCTCGCGCCACATTGACCACCGCCACCGTTCCGACGACCAGCAGATACAGCGTGTAGACCGCGAAGCCGGGCGCCGGACGCATCCGCGCCATATTGCCCAACGCGGGATCACGCACGACGAGATCCGTCAGCAGCGCCAGCGCCATGAACACTGTGCTGATCAGATAGCTGATGCGGATAACCAGACTGCGCCGCCCGCGCGACGGCCGCCCGGTGGTCGCCAGCAGCGCATCGGACAGGTGAAACAGCGCAGCGGGGATGTAGGCGATGCCGATCCATTGCAGGCGCAGATACGCTTCGGCGTATTTGTTTCCGCCGGGATCGAGCGAGACGAGCACATCCGCCGTGTACGAGATGACGACGCACGCCAGCACGACCGACGCCGCCCGTGTAACCCGGTCGTGCGTGCGGCGGCTGAGGTTGTAAAGCAGGATCGAGGCGGCGACGATCACGATCGTCGTCGTGAGCGTTTCGTTGATCAGCTCAAGTACGCCGCGAAGGAGATCCGAATCAGCCATATTCCCGCGAAAAGCTCGCCCGCTTTATACTGCCCGTCCGAAAAAGAGGGCAATATCCCGGTTGAGGTAATAGTGGTCGTTGAAGCCGCAGAACGCGAACCCGTGCGCCTGGGCAAAGCACAGCGCCGGATAGTTTTTCGTCTGCAAGTCGAGCGTGACGTACGCCACCTCGTGCAGCCGCGCCCAGCGCAGCGCCTGTTCAAGCAGCGCGCTGCCGATCTTCCGCCGCCGCACCCGCTGATCCACCACCAGATCGTGGATCCAGCCGCGACGGCTGGGCGCATCCCAGCGCATATTTACGTAGCCGAGGATGATGTCCCCTGTCGCCGCGACCAGAAAGCAGTCACGCGTCTGCCAGCTCTGAAGGAGCGTCTGCCGGTCGCGCGGGTAGCTAACGCGGACTTCACGCGGCAGGTGCGCCACCCGAAAGCGCACCGACGTTTCGTCGCCTTCTTCGCGCATGTCCACCTGCCAGACGTGGCTCGTCGTGTAGGTATGATCAAGCTGGCTGCAGGCAACGAGGTCGGCATCGGACGCCTGGCGGACAACAAACTGGTTGCGTTTCAGTGTGCTCATGGTGGAGCGCATTCTACCCGATCCGGGGCCGGATCGGCAATGGAGCGTCGGGTAGCGCGCCTACTGGCGGGGAAGCAGGACCTCAGATCGACTCTTAATTGATTTGTGTTGCGTTTCGTGTTCATGTACAATGCAACTCAGTGAGTCAGGTTGGGAACCCATCGCGCTGCCGCCGTGGCGGCGGCCCAAAAAGAAAGGCTAGGCCGTATGGGACGCCTTATCCCCCAATTCAAAATCATGGCAAAACCCGTGCTAAGCACGATGGCTCCGGCGCTGACGCGGCTCGGCTTTGTCTTGCTTGGCGTGATCATCGGTTTGGCCTGGACCTATTGGGGCGCGCCGATCAGATTTTACGACGCCGAGCCAGTTCACCTCGCCGAGGGGTACAAAGACCAGTGGATTAAGATGACTGCCGTCGAGTTGGCCGAATCGGGCGACCGCGAAGAAGCGCGCAGCAAGATCATCTCGGGGGGCGTCTCGCCTGAGATGATCCAGACGCTGATCAACGAGAATCAGGTCACCGACCCGGATCTCGTCGCGCAGCTCCAGCCGCTGCTTGAGATCGCACAGGAAAACGCAGCGGCGGCCGCCGAGCAGGCGACCAAGATCGAGCGCAGCCCGCTTCAAAGCGTCCTCGGCCCGCTGCTGTGTATTGGCGGCACGCTGGTTATCGGCCTGATCCTCGCGCTGTTCTTCTCGTTCTACTGGGCGCCCACCGGCAGGGGAACGCGCGTCGTCGCGGCGCAACCGGCGCCCGCAACCGTCGCGCCGGGCACGCCGCCGCGCGTCACAGCCTCAACCGCGCATGTTGAGCGAGTGACCGCACAGCGCGCTGCTGTCGAGCAGAAGACCGACTTTTCGGCTGCCGGTGAAAAGCCGCCAGTCGGGCAGTTCATGTCCACGTATATTCTCGGTGACGACCTGTACGACGAGTCGTTCAGCATTGAGACGCCGTCGGGCGAGTTCCTCGGCGAATGCGGCTCTGGCATTTCGGAGACGATCGGCGTGGGCGACCCGAAGAAGGTCACCGCAACCGAGGTCTGGCTGTTCGACAAGAACGACATTCGCACTGTCACCAAGGTGCTGATGAGCCGCCACGCCTACAACGACGAGGCGTTGCGCACGAAGCTGGCGCCGAAGGGCGAGGCGATCCTGGCCGAGCCAGGGCTGATCACTACGCTCGAAACGCAGACGCTGCGCGTGCAGGTCCGCATTATCGACCTGCAATACGGCACGGGCGCGCTGCCGCCGGAGAGCTTCTTTGAGCGCATTACGGTCGAACTGGCGGCGTGGCCCAAAGAGGGTGGGGCGCCGTCCGGTCCGCGTAACGACCCGGCCTTTGGCGACACTGCCGAGCTTCTCAACTACTGACTTCCTCCTTATGTTGCCTGCCTGTTGAAACAAGAGGACCCGGGCGCACACCCGGGTCCTCGTATTTCTGGTAGCCAGTGCGCCTGCGCTACCAGTTGATGTCCGTGATCTTGACGGTCCACACGCCGCCCGGCGTCTCGATCTCGACTTTTTCGCCCTTGCGCCGTCCGAGCAGCGCCGCGCCCATCGGGCTTTCGTTCGAGATCTTCCCGCTGCGGGGATCGGCCTCAGCCGCGCCGACGATGCGGTATGTTTCCACTGGCTCGCCTTCAGGCTCGATCGTCACCTCACAGCCGACTTCGACCCGCTTGGGCGGCTTGCTCTTATCGTCGCCTTCGTCAATGATCGTTGCGTGACGCAGCAGGTTTTCCAGATACTGGATCCGGCCTTCGAGGAAGGCTTGCTGCTCCTTCGCGTCTGAATAGTCGGCATTTTCAGACAGATCGCCCTGAGCAATCGCTTCGCGCAGCCGCTCGGCAAGCTGCGGTCGCTTGATCATGATCAGTTCTTCCAGCTCGGCGCGCAGCGCGGCGGCGCCTTCCGCAGTAAGGTACTGCTCTTCTCCCATGATGCGTATCCTTTGACTCTCCAATGCTTAATCATTCGTCTCTGGCGCCCCAGAGAACGTGGAAGGCGTTCTCTTGTGCGTCCGGTGTGAGCTTTACGGCAGCGTGAAGGGATCGTACAGCCGCTGCCACTCTTCCAGTGCGAAGCGGTCCGTCATCCCCGCGATGTAGTCACAGATCGCGCGATGCAGCCCGCGACTGTCGGCCGCCTGGAGCACGGTCGGCGGAAGCTGCTCCGGCTCGTTGACGTATGTCTCGAACATCTCGCAGATCACACGCTCTGCCTTGACGGCCATCCGCACGACCCGGTGATGCCGGTACAGGTTGGCGTACAGGAATGTCTTGAGTTCCCGGTTCAGGCTCGAAAGCGACTCCGAGTGCACCACGACGTTTCGCGGCAAACGCTGGAGCGACTCGGCATCGGGCAGCTCGTACTGCGCCAGGAGCGCGCCGGTCGCCTGGATCACGTCGTCGATCTCGATGCCAAGCATGCGCCGGATCAGCCGGTGGCGGGTTTGCTCGGTGAACACGCGCCCGTCCCAGCCGATGCTGTCGCACAACATCTGCCACAGCTCGATATCGGCAAGCTGCTCCGGAACGATCAGCCCTGATCGCAGCCCATCGTCGAGATCGTGCGCGTTGTACGCCAGCTCGTCAGCCACGTTCGCAATTTGAGCTTCCAGGCTGCCGCGCAACGCCGGGTCGAAGCCGCTCGACGCCGAGTCGCTCAGGTCGTACTCCGTCTCGTGCTTGACAATCCCCTCGCGAACCTCGTACGTCAGATTGAGACCCGGCCAGTTCGGATAGCGCGCCTCAAGCTTGGTTACGATGCGGAGCGACTGCTTGTTGTGGTCAAAGCCGCCGTGATCCTGCATCAGCTTGTTGAGCACCGCCTCACCCGAATGTCCGAATGGCGGGTGGCCGAGGTCGTGGCTGAGGCAAATCGCTTCGACCAGGTCCTCATTTGCGCCGAGCGCCCGCGCCAGGCTGCGCCCGATCTGCGCCACTTCGAGCGTATGCGTCAGCCGCGTGCGGTAGTAGTCACCCTCGAAGTTGATGAACACCTGCGTCTTGTATTCCAAGCGCCGGAAAGCGGTCGTGTGCAGCACGCGATCGCGATCCCGCTGGAACGCCGTGCGATAGTCCTGCTCGTCTTCAGGGTAGACGCGCCCTTTTGATTGCCCGCTTTTCAGGGCGTATGGCGCGAGCGTCTGTTCTTCGATCGCTTCTTGCCTGTCCCGGGTGACAATCATTTCCGCCTCTTGCCGTGATGCGGCGAGCGCAAAGCAGCACAAAAGACCGGCTCGAACCGGCTTCGGTGACATTTGGGTGAGATCAGAAGATAACGTAACTCGGCGGAACTTGCAATCGCGCCCCGGTTACCCCGTTTGATAGGCAACCGGAGCGCGACGGTGGATCGCTAGTTCGGGGTGGGGCGCGGGCGTCGCCCGATACCGCTGACCAGGCTCAGGCTCGGATCGCGCTGCTCCTGGCTTTTCAACACCATCACCTGACGTAGCTCGATAAGCTGGTCGCGCAATGCGGCTGCCTTCTCGAACTCGAGCGCCTTGGCAGCGGCGCGCATCTCCTGTTCCAGCGTATCGATCAGGCGTTTGAGGTCGCCCGGCGGCAGATCGACCGGGGAAGGCGCGGCCTGTTCTTCGGGCGCCTTCGCCGCCTCACGGATGGCGTGCACCCGCTGCGTCAGGTCGCGGATCTCCTTGACGATGCTGGCTGGCTCGATCCCATGCTCCTTGTTGTACGCGATCTGGATCGCGCGGCGGCGCTCGGTTTCGTCAATCGCCGCCTTCATTGCGTCGGTGATGCGGTCGGCGTACATGATCACATGCCCGTTAACGTGCCGCGCCGCACGCCCGATCGTCTGGATCAACGCCTGCTCCGAGCGCAGGAACCCCTGCTTGTCGGCATCGAGGATCGCCACCAACGATACTTCCGGCAGGTCAATCCCCTCGCGCAGCAGGTTAATCCCGACCACCACGTCATACACGCCGAGCCGCAGGTCCCGCAGGATCTCGATCCGCTCGATGGTGTCGATCTCGGAATGCAGGTAATGGACCTTGATGCCCATTTCGAGCAGGTAATCGGAAAGGTCCTCGGCCATGCGCTTCGTCAGCGTGGTGACGAGCGCGCGCTCCCCATTCTTGACGCGACGATTGATCTCGCTGAGCAGATCGTCCACCTGTCCCTGGGTGGGACGCACATCGATGGACGGATCGACCAGCCCGGTCGGGCGAATGATCTGCTGCACAACCTTCTGCGAGTGCGCTTCCTCGTAGGGGCCGGGCGTCGCGCTCATGAAGATCGTCTGCCCGATGCGCTCCTCAAATTCCTCAAAGCTCAGCGGGCGGTTGTCCATCGCGCTCGGCAGGCGGAAACCGTACTCGATCAGGATCTCTTTCCGAGAGCGGTCGCCGCCCCACATGCCGCGAACCTGCGGAATGGTCATGTGGCTCTCGTCGATCACGTAGAGCGAATCGGCCGGGAAATAGTCCAGTAGCGTCCACGGCGGGCTACCGGGTGGTCGCTGGTCGAGGTGGCGGGAATAGTTCTCGATCCCGCCGGTGTAACCCAGCTCGCGGATCATCTCGATGTCGTAGCGGGTGCGCTGCTCTAGCCGCTGCGCTTCGAGCAGCTTTCCGGCGCGCTGAAACTCCGCGACCCGCTGCTCGAGCTCCTGCTCGATGTCGATCAGCGCCTGCTTCATCTTCTCTTCTTCGGTGATGAAGTGCTTGGCCGGGAAGATGCGGATCTCGTCGTGCTCGGCCAGGATCTCGCCGGTGAGAGGATCAAATTCCGTCAGCCGCTCGATCTCATCACCGAACATCTGCACGCGATAGGCTGTCTCGCTGTAAGCAGGCCCGATCTCCAGCGTGTCGCCGCGCACGCGGAACGTACCAGGGCGCAGCTCCAGATCGTTCCGCCCGTACTGAATGCCGACTAGATGCCGCAGAATCAGGTCCCGCCGGTGGATCTCCCCGGCCCGTAGCTCCAGAATGACCTTACCCCACGCGGATGGGTTGCCGATCCCGTAGATGCACGAGACGGATGCGACGATGATCACGTCCCGGCGGCTGAGCAGCGCCGCCGTCGCGGAAAGGCGCAGCCGGTCGATGTCCTCGTTGATGTCCGTTTCCTTCTCGATGTAAAGGTCATGACGCGGGACGTACGCCTCGGGCTGATAGTAGTCGTAGTAGCTGACGAAATACTCGACCGCGTTGCGCGGGAAGAACTCGCGAAACTCCGCGTAAAGCTGCGCAGCGAGCGTCTTGTTGTGCGCGAGGACGAGCGTTGGCCGCTGCACCTGCGCGATCACGTTGGCGATGGTGTACGTCTTACCGGTACCTGTCGCGCCTAGCAGGGTCTGAAAGCGATAGCCAGCCGAGAGTCCCTCGACCAGCTCCTCTATCGCCTGCGGCTGATCGCCGGTGGGGCGATAATCTGAGACCAGTTCAAACTGCGGCATCGCGTCCTCCAGCATCAAGCGAACGGACGTTCTGGCAACAGGTGGATTATAGCGTATTACAGGCGCTGCGTCGAGGAATTAGCGGTCAGCAGTTAGGGGTGAGCAGTTAGCCCAAGAGCAAAGCTATCGAGTCGCTTTGTACCATCGCCGCGCAGGGCATAGGGCAAACCGCGCGCACCAGCGCAGCCCTTTTCGCTTTTGCCTTTAGCTAATCGCTAACTGCTAACCGCTAACGGCTCAATACCTCAGCCGCGTCGTGCTGGGGACCACGTAAATCGGGTTGCTGAAGATCCACGCCCGCTCGACGCCTTCGTAGACGCGCCACGCCTCGGCCCGGTACGCGCCCGGCTCGCGCACGACGTGGGTCAGATTCTCGACGTTTGTTTCTTCGGCCACCACTTCGCCATCGCAGATCACGCGCAGCCGCGCCCGTGCCGGAGCCCGCACCTGAAGCGTCACACCATGTCCCAGGTGGATCTGCTCGCCCATCACGACCGAGGCATTCTGTCCCTGCCCGGTGAAGCGGAAGCCGCGCGTCTCGCCGGGGATTTCGTAACCGACGAACGCCCGCCCGTGTCGCAGCGCCTGGAAGATCAGCCGCCGGTCGGATGCCGCGTCGCCGGACAGCGGGGCTTTCGTCAGCAC
>Ga0134095_1001791_pt1 | contig 13393 bp, 10 predicted proteins | sample 6_2taG_FD_94449 | JGI IMG/M metagenome (GOLD analysis project Ga0134095, IMG submission 94449) | Switchgrass degrading microbial communities from high solid loading bioreactors in New Hampshire, USA - 6_20_20_110_A2 metaG | ecosystem: Engineered > Bioreactor > Semi-continuous > Anaerobic >... | reverse complement strand
GAAGAAGAACGCTTCACCCGCGTCAAGTACTGGGCCGGGTTCCCGGTCAAGGCAATTGAGTTCGTGCTGTCCGAGGCGGGGATCACCGCCTACGACCTCGACCACGTCGGCATCTCGATCGATCCGAAGGCGAACCTGATGCAGAAGGCGCTGTTCGCCTTCCGCAACCGCCCGACGCTCGGCTTCGTGCGGGACCGGCTCAGCCACAGCCTGAAAACCGGCACGCTGAAGACTGAGTTCGCGGAGCACCTGGGCCTCGACGCGAAAGACCTCAAGGCGCAGTTCCACAACGTCGAGCACCACCGCGCACACATGGCGAGCGCCTTCTTCGTTTCGCCGCACGAGCGCGCCGCGATCCTCTCGGTGGATGGCGCGGGCGACTTCGTCACGACGATGTGGGGCACGGGGCAGGGGAACAAGCTCCACGTGATGGACGAGATCCTGTTCCCTCACTCGCTCGGCATCTTCTACACCGCCGTGACCCAGTGGCTTGGGTTCCCCAAGTACGGCGACGAGGGTAAGACAATGGGCCTGGCGCCCTATGGCGACCCGGAGCCGTTCATGGACGCAATGCGCCGGATGGTCCGCCTGCAAAGCGACGGGACGTTCGAGCTCGATCTCGATTACTTCGTCCACCACGCCGAGGGCGCGGATATGAGCTGGGCGGGCGGCGAGCCGACACTCGGCACGTTGTTCTCGTCTAAGATGGTCGAGCTGCTGGGGGAGCCGCGCGTGCCGCGCAGCGAGATCACGCAGCGCCACATGGACGTCGCTGCGTCGATGCAAGCGATGCTCGAAGAGGCGGAGTTCGCGATCGTCCGCAAGCTCCAGCGCGAAACCGGCGAGACGACGCTCTGCATGGCGGGCGGCGTGGCGCTCAACAGCGCGTTTAACGGCAAGGTGCTGCCGCAAACCGACTTCACCGAGATCTTCATCCAACCGGCGGCAGGCGACGCGGGCACCGCGCTTGGCGTGTGCTACTACATCTACCACCAGCTTCTCGACCAGCCGCGCACCTACGTGATGAACGACGCCTACACCGGGCCGCAGTTCGATAACGCCACCATCGAGGCCGCGCTGAAACGCTATAACGTGGCGTATCAGACGCTCGACGAAAGCGCGCTGGTCGCGCGGGCGGCGGAGATCGTGGCGAATGGCGACGTGCTCGGCTGGTTCCAGGGACGGATGGAGTGGGGTCCGCGCGCGCTGGGCAACCGCAGCATCATCGCCGATCCGCGCCGCGACGACATGAAAGACATCCTCAACGCGCGTATCAAGCACCGCGAGAAGTTCCGCCCGTTTGCGCCGTCGGTGCTGCTTGAAGCGACCGGGGATTACTTCGACCAGAGCTACCCCGACCCGTTCATGATCAAGGTCTACAACGTCCTGCCGGAGAAGCGCGAGGAAATCCCGGCGGTGACGCACGTCGACGGGACGGGGCGCTTGCAAACGGTCGAGCGCGAGCACGCGCCGCTCTACTGGTCGCTGATCCACGCGTTCGGGGAAAAGACCGGCACGCCGGTGGTGCTGAACACCTCGTTCAACGAGAACGAGCCGATCGTCTGCACGCCGGACGAGGCGATTGACTGCTTCCTGCGCACCAAGATGGATGCGCTGGCGCTCGGAAACTTCCTGATCGAGAAATAACCGGCGGCGCGGCACGCGCCCGGAGCTCGGATTCGCGCTTTCTACCGGATCGGCGGATGATGGACGCATGACTGCGCTGCTTGTCTATGCGATCTTTCTCGGCTTGCTGCTCGGCGCTGGAACGCTCGCTGCTTCGGGGCTGCCCGGGCGCGGCGCGCGAATCGGGCTGGGCGCGGCGCTGACGCTGGCGCTCGCGATCGACGCGATATGGCTTTTCGCGCCGCTGGCCGGGTGGTCCAGCGCGCTGGCGGACGCGGCGTGGGTGGGCGTCTTCGCGCTGATCGTGCTCATTGCGCTGAGCCGCTCCTACCACTACCAGAGCCGCCCCAATCTGCCGCGCTGGACGTGGCCGAGCGCTCGCGACTTCGCCGCGCTGGGGGTGATCGTCGCAGTCTTCGGCGCGATCGTCGCGCTGCTTCCCGTCCCGCTGGACACGGACGCGCAAGGCTTCGGCTATCTGGCGCTGATGCTGCGCGAAGGTGAAGACTATACCTCGCTCGCGCCCTGGCATCCGGAGATCTCCTACCTCTATTCGCCCGCCTATCCCGGCCTGATCGCACACTTCAGCGCGCGGGTTCCGGTCGGAATCCACGTGCTCCAGCTTGCGTTCAGCGCGGCGACCGCAGTCATTTTCCTGTGGATGGCGTACGACCTCGGCGCGGAGCTGCGCGACCGGCGGCTGGGGCGCGCGTTCCTCGTGGCGGCAGTGATCGGTCTGGGGCTGATCACGGCGTTCCTCGACTCGCACTATACCGCGCTGCTGGCGCTAGTCTGCGCGCTGGCGTTCATCACGTTCGTGCTGCGCTATGTGCGGGCGCGGCGCTGGTCGAGCGCCCTGTTCGCGGCGATCTGCCTGGCTGCCGTCCCACTCAGCCAGCCGGACACCACCATCGCGCTGATCATCGGCTATGTGCCGTGGCTGGTGCTGCTCGGGCTGGCGCGCCCACGAATCGGCTGGCGGACGTGGGGCATGGTCGCGCTCGTGATCCCGCTGACCGCGCTGGCGCTCACGCTGCCCTGGCTGGCAAGCATCCGCGACCTGCTCGGCTCGGACATCGAATCCCCGTTCGAGGTGGCGCTGGAGCACTGGCGGACGCTGGTGCTGATGCACGGCGGGGTGATCGTCGTCCTGGCGCTTGGTGGCGCGCTACTCGGTCTGCGAGAGCGCACGCCCGCGCAGCTTCTGATGATCGTGTGGCTGGTTGCGATTGTCGAGTTCTCGACGCTCGGCCTGCTGGAGCGTTTCTTCCCCCAGGTGATGGCGCCACTGCTGAAGTACGATTACCCGTTCAGCCTGGCGTGGCACGGGCCGATCATCCCATACTTCGTGCTGGGCGGCACGGCGCTCGCGTGGCTGGCGGATCGGCTCGGCGCGGATCGTACCGACCGGTGGGTGCGGCGGCTGGCGTATCCGGTGATGGCGCTGGCGCTGGTCGCGCTGGGGCTTGGCGTGGCGTTTTTCGACGAGGTGCTCGACTTTTCGCGCGAATACGTCTCGTTCTACGGCGCGTTCTCGTCGCGGGCGGACGTCGAGGCGATGGAGTGGCTGCGCAACAACACGCCGCCCGACGCGCGCGTGCTCAACCACCCCGGCCCGCACGAAGGCGACTGGGCGCCGGTGATCGCGGAGCGCGACACGGTCTACTTCCGGCCGCAGCCGTTTTTTCGGGGCGTCGCCGAGGCCGAAGCTGAACAGCTAGCCTTCCGCCCGCTGTGGCGCGAGCCGGACGACCCGGAGCAGGATTTTGGCGCGCTGCTGGCAGATTTCGGCGTGGATTACGTCCTGCTTCCGCAGGTGTTTGGGGAGCCGGACGCCTTCGACGATATGCTGCGCTGGCGCCCCCCGCTGCCTGAAGCAGCTTCGTACCTCACCCGCCCGCTGAGCGAGGCGAGCTACCTGCGGCTGGTGCACGAGGTCGACGGCGCGCGGATCTACCAGGTCGTGCCCCAGGCGGCAGTAGACGCCACCAGCCCGGAATAAAAGCCCGTCTGTACGTCGAATGAGCATACAGACGGGGCCGTTGGGATGATGCGCGCCGCATCAGCCGGTTAAGGCTGCGACGCCACTATTGTAACCTGAATCCACAGGCGAATGTCAAGTTTTTCTTAGGGCGCTGTCAGGTGCGCGTCAGGTTTTCGCTTCAGGTCTGCCGTGCGGGCGGCGCTCAGTCTGGAAAACGGCCCCCTGGCGTGGTACACTACTGCCCCGTGCCCCCGTAGCTCAGGGGATAGAGCGCAGGTTTCCTAAACCTGGCGTCGGCGGTTCGAATCCGCCCGGGGGCTTGCAGGAAAACGCGAACAGGGCAGCGCGCGCTGCCCTGTCGTTGTCTCTACGCCTGGAACGGCGCGCTTAGAAGAACTTGACGACGATGTCGTCGAGCGTGTTGGCGGCGTCGCCGATCCGCCCGGCGGCGTGGAACAGGTGCCGGTAGATCTCGCGCAGCTTCAGCATCTTCACGACCGACTCTAGCTGCTTCGGCGCGCGGAACAGGTCCGCCAGCGCCCGTGCGTAGAGCGTCTCCATCTCGTTGGTGACGGCGCGAGCGCGGATCGCGTGCGAGCTGGCGACGTTCGGATGCTCGGACAGGCGCGCCATCGCCTGCGAGATCTCCTCAGCGCCGCGCTTGAGCAGCTCCGCCATCTCCGCCAGAAACTCGTTCGGCTCCACGTCGAGAATGTCCATCTCGTTGATCGTAAACCACGTGTCGTCCAGAATGTCGTCGATCGCGCGGGAGAGAATCGAGATGTCCTCGCGGTCGATCGGCGTGACGAACGTGCGGTTTAGCTCGTCAATGAGGATGCGGCGGATCTCGTCGGCGTCTTTCTCAAGCTGGCGGACGCGCCGGGCGTTTTTCTTGCTTGGCTTCGCCATGTAGTCGACCAGCGCCTCGGCGCCCTGCACGCTCAGCGCGCTTTGCTCTTGCAGCCGGGAAATGAACAGGTCCGGCTTGCGCTTGAAAAGCGCTTTCGTGCGCTTTGGAATGCTCGTAAAAAAGTTAACGGTCTTGGCGACCATACAGGCATTACCTCAACGTTCGGGATGTGCGAATAGTCTCGTTCCGGCTAAACAATCTATCGAAACGAACTGGCAAATGCGGAAAAACTTCACCCCTTAACCCCTGTCCCCTTTTTTCCCTTTCCATTGAAGGAGGGGGGCTGGGGTGAGGTTCTACGCGCGGCGGGATCTGCTAATTGCTTTCGATAGATCGCTGAAACAATCCTTATCCTATTTGTTGGCTATTGTAACGGCTGAACGGCGTTACTGCCAGAGCGCACACCGCGCCGAAGCAAAGGCAGCCTCACGCGCCAGCGCGCTGCGCCGTGCAGTGAGGCTGCCTGCTCAGCCGAATCGCTTTTCGCGCTGGCTACCCTGACGTCTGGCAGGTCGGGCAGCCGAACTCGTTCAACTCGCAGGTGGCGTTCGGGCAGACACCCCCCTCGCACGGAAAGGCCGCGATACACTCCTCGCAGGTCGCAAACACGCACTCCCCGCCGGTCGGGATCGATTGCGCCGGGACGTCGAGCGAGGTGGTGGTATCGGTCGCGCCGCTCGGGAAGGTACACTCGCAGGAAACGCAGCCAAACTCGTTTAGCGAGCTGGTGCACACGCTACAGTTCGGATAGCAGTCGATACTCTCAAAGCACTGCTGGCTGTTCGCCACCAGGCAGCTAGTGCCCGTGCTGGTCAACTGCTCGTCGGTGGCCGCTGCGGTCCCTGCGCCGGTCGTCGTGCCGGTCGTGCCCGTGCAGTCCTGCGCGCAGGTAGTCGCATCCTCACCGATTTCGCAGACGGTGTTGCCGCACGTTGCCGGGCAGTCCGACGTGCCGAGGTCGGAACGCACCCAGGTATCGTCCGCGCTCTGCCACCACACGAAGCCGTCGGGCCCCGCGTCCTGCCCGACCACGTTGAGCGTATCGCCGTCGTTGAGGAACCCCACCCGCGAGAAAGTCGTGCCGGGGCCTGAACGCAGCAAGACGACCGGGAAAGTCACCGTGAAGGTGCAGTTGAGCGTCCCGGTCACCTGAGCCGCGCCGCCTGTGGTCGCCCCGCCGGTGGTGCTGGTCGCACCAGTACAGTCCTGCGCGCAAATCGAGGCATCCTCGCCGATTTCGCACACGTTGTTGCCGCATGTCGCAGGGCAGTCCGACGTGCCGAGGTCAGAGCGCACCCAGTTGCCGTCCTCGCCCTGCCACCACACGAAACCGTCATCTCCGGTGGCCTGTCCGACGACGTGCAGCGTATCGCCGTTGCTCAAGCTTCCGGCGGTCTCGAAGCTTGTCCCCGCGCCGGTGCGCAGGGTCGCCACCGGAACGGTTACGGTAAACGTGCAGTCCATCGGCGTAGCCTGAAATGGATCGCTCGCCGTCACGTCGACTGGGGTGGGCGCGAACACGACCGACGCGAGCGCAAGCGACAGAAGTAACATGCTCCACCGAAAAATCGCTGACCTTTTCATCGTCACTTCTCCCTCAACCATCTCTGACACGCGTGAACAGGTAACTCAGCCACCGAGTAATCTTCCTATACAGAGTCATAGCAGTTCCGGCGCAAAACTGGCGGACATTCGCAGCGATCCAACAGGGAGTGTGACCATTGTACGCCCCGAAGCATCGCTTATAATGGGCAAAGTTTCTGCAGCGGCGCCTGACGGGCAGCCGCTCCAGCCTTCGGGAGACTACCATGCGGCAATCGATCGTCCTGTTGCTGGCCGTGCTCGTATTGGCGGCGTGCGGCGGCGAGGACGCCCCTACGATCCATCCCGGCGCGGTGATCGCGACCGACACCTTCGACACTGGCGGCGCGTGGGAAGAAGGCGCCTACCCGGCAGACGCGGCAACGCCCGAGTCGGTGCTGAGCATCAGCGAGGGGCGCTACGTGCTGGAACACCGCGCAGGCCGCACGGCCTCGTTTACGTGGGGTGTCGGCGGTGACCCGCTGGAAGACGTGATCATCGAGGTCGAAGCAGAGCAGCTTAGCAGCGACGACGACAATCTCTATGGCGTCGGCTGCCGCCTGACCGGCGACGATCCAAGCTCGCAAACCGGCTATGTGTTCCTGATCAGCGGGGATGGACACTACGGCATCGGAGAGCTCCGCAACCAGATCATCACGTTCGACGGCCTGCTGCCCTGGCGACAGACCGGCGTGATCCGGCAGGGCGCGGCAACCAACACGATCCGTGCGGCGTGCCTGGGCGACACGCTCGCCCTGACGGTCAACGGGGAATTTCTCGGCAGCGCGACCGACAGCGCATACCGTCGGGTGGGGCAGATCGGCTTCTTCGCCGGGGCGGACGCGGAGCAGTCGATCCGCGTGGCGTTCGACAACCTGACGCTGCTGGAAGGTAGCGTGTCAGCGGCGAGCGAGTAGCGGTTAGCGAGAGCAAAGGTACGGCGCGGGCAGGGTGAGACGGGCCGTTATCATACGGCCGGGGAGAAACCTCACCCCTTAACCCCCAGCCCCTTTTCCTCTCTCCACGCGTGGAGAGGGGCCAGGGGTGAGGTTCTTGGCTGCTTTTAGCTGTTTTTCGCTAATCGCTTGCTAACCGCTAAAAGCTCTGATAGCTCCACGGGTTCACCGGGACGCCCGCAGCGCCGCGAATCTCGAAGTGCAGGTGCGGGCCGCTCGACCGGCCGGAGTTGCCCGTCACGGCGATGTTCTGCCCTGGTGTGACAACCTCGCCGCAGCCGACAAACGCGCCGTTGAGGTGGCCGTAAATCGACAGCGTGCCGCCGTGCGCGATCACGACCGTGTAGCCATAGCCCCAGGTGCTCCACCCCTTGAAGATGACCGTGCCACCGCCCGCCGCGAAGACTGGCGTCCCTTCCGGCACGGCAAGGTCAATCCCGCCGTGCGTCCAGGAATAGTCTTGCGTGATGCGATAGTTGCGGTAGATCGGCGGGTTGACGGGAGCCGAGCCGCCCGAGACGATCTGCTCGCCACACGAACCGGGATCGCCCAGTGCGAACAGCGCCCGCTGCGTCCCGGCGACGACGCCCGATCCACGCACCTCGGACTCTCCGCTCGTCATGACGATGCCGGGGTCCCAATAGATCGGCTCGGTGGAACCGGTTCCGCCCGGCACGACGACAAACAGCCCTTCCGGCAGGATCACGTCTGGCGTGACGCCATAAAGGTTATTGAACTCGGAGTCGATGATCGCGTAGGGATCGACCTCGTACATCTCCGCAATGGAGCGGATCGTCTGCGGCTCGTCGACGCGGTGATAGACGCCATCGACCGGCAGGATGTTCAGCTCCAGCCCGATCCGCATCGCGTTGACGTAGAAGCGATCGTTCGACCAGATGATCGTGGATTGCTGCAAGCCGAAACGTTCGGCGATCGATTGGAGCGTGTCGTTCGGCTGAACGGCGTAGGTGATCACCTCGCTGCGGCTGCGCGCGGGCAGGATCGTCAGAGGGCTTGGGTTGCGGCGGAGCGTACCGCTCCCCCCGTCGACCGGCTGTGACAGCGCCTGCGCGACAAGCTGCGGATCGGCGGTCGGCTGCACCCAATCCACTGGCTCGATCACGCGCGGCGGGTCGGTCGGCAGCGCTGTCGGATACTCGACTGCCGCGATCTCCAGCGGCGGGACCGTCGGCTCAAGCGTTGGGGCCTCGGTGGCCGTGGGCGGGGGAGCGACTGTTGTTGGGCGGGGCGGCGGGGGATCGGGCTCGGCCTGCTCGCGCAGCGCCATGATCGTCATCGTCAGCCCGAAGATCAGCCCGCCTGCAATCACAACACGGGTCAGCCAGCGGCCCCAGCGCCCGTCTGCGCGGCGAGAGCGTCGCGCCTTACCGGCAGCCATCGCTTTCCGTCCGCGACTGAACGATCATAAGCTGAGCGACCATACGATACTCCTGCCCCGTGCGCGTCACAGTAAAAATCAGCAGCGGCCCACTTTACCGCGCAGCGCCGCATTTGACAAAGACGCTCGCCCGGCGCTCCCCTCACGCCGGTTGACAGCCTTTCCCCTCGCGCTATACTTTCAGCCAATCGCAGGCGGAAGGGTGAGCACCCCATGACGATCAGCGCGCGACTCCGACATCTTCTGGCGCTGGGCGTGCTGCTGGCGGCGTTGGCGCTCAGCGCGGCCCCCCGGATCGGCGCGCAAACCGTCCCCGGTGCGATCTGTGTTGCGACGTTCACCGACCTCAACGGGAACTCCATCCGCGACGAAGGCGAGCCGCCGCTGGCGGGCGTCACCGTCAATCTGTCGACGGGCGAGCAGGTCGTCGCGACGCACGTCATGGCCGAGGGTGAGGCGCAATATTGCTTCGAGAACCTTGCCGCCGGAACCTACACGATCACCTTCCAGAACGACCCCGCTATGCGCAGTACCACCGCTAACGAGGGAACGTTCACCCTCGACGAAGGCCAGCGCCTGACGATCACGGATTACGGCGCGATCCCCGCCGCGACTGCGCAGACCGATCTCGCGGCTGAAACGAGCGCGGTCGTGCTCGAAACCAGGACCGACGAGCCAGCGTTGCGCCAGCCGGTGCGACTGGCGATCTCGGCGGCCGGAGCCGTCGCGGTGATGGTGTTTATGATCGGGCTCGGCGCGATTGTGCTCGGGATACGCGGGCTGGGTCCGCGCCGCCGTGCGCGACCCGTGCCGCGCTATTCGCAGAACTATCCCCCGCCGCCACGCCAGATCACCCCGCCCCGCGCCTGACCCGCTCTAATCTCTGGTATAATCCGCGCCATGCAGCCAGCAGAGCACCATATCGCCCTGAACGCGCACCTGCTGACCGCGCAGGCAGGCTATCGCAGCGCCGGGATCAACGGCTACATCGCGAACCTGCTGCGCGCGCTGCCGGATGCCGATCCGTCGCTGCGCTACACCGTGTTCGCGGGGCCACAGGCGACGGTTGCGAGCGGGCCGCGCGTCCGCGTGCGGCGCAGCGCGTGGAACACGACGCACCCGCTGGCGCGGATCGTGTGGGAGCAGTTGGCGCAGCCGCTTGCCCTGGCGCGCGCCCAGCCAGACCTGGCGCACCAGCTTGCGTTCGTCGCGCCGGTGCTGAGTCGCGCGCCGTTCGTGCTGACGGTCTACGACCTGAGCTTCGTGCGCTATCCGGAGCGGCTGACGGCGGCGCGGCGCTGGTATCTGCGGCTGCTGACGCGGCGCTCGTGCCACCGGGCGCGGCGGGTAATTGCGATCTCGCGCAGCACCGCCGCCGACCTGACCGCGCTGTTCGGCATCCCGGCAGAGCGGATCGACATCGCCGTGCCGGGCGTGGGCGAGGCGTTCCGCCCGCTGCCGCGTGATGAGGTCGAAGCGTTCCGCGCAAAGCAAGGGCTTCCGGCGCGCTTCTTCCTGTTTCTGGGCACGCTGGAGCCGCGCAAGAATCTGCCGCTGTTGCTGCGCGCCTACGCCGCGCTGCCCCCATCCGACCGGAAAGCGGTGCATCTCGTTCTGGCGGGCGGGCGCGGGTGGATGACGGACGAGATCGAGCGCACGCTGGCGCAGCACGATCTGGCGGCGACGGTGCACCTGCCGGGGTACGTTCCGGCGGACGACCTGCCGCTGTGGTACAACGCCGCCGAAGCGCTGGTCTACCCGTCAGTGTACGAGGGCTTTGGGCTACCGGTGGTCGAGGCGATGGCGTGCGGGACGCCAGTGCTGGTCGCGGATTCGTCCTCGCTGCCCGAAGCGGCGGGGGACGTGGGGCGCTGCGTTCCGCCGCACGACGAGGCCGCCTGGACCGATGCGCTGGCGCAGACTCTGAACGACAACGCGTGGCGCTCCGACGCGGGAGAGCGCGGGCGCGAGCACGCGAAACAATTCACCTGGGCACGTACGGCGGCGCAGACCGTCGCCAGCTACCGGCGCGCCCTGGGGGAATCGGTGGGGTAACGATTGGGTATGAATGGAAAGACTGTTTACAACCTGCCGAGATGGCTGGTGGTCCTCGGAGACGCCGCCCTGGTGGGGGTCGCGTTCCTGATCTCCTACTATTTGCGTTATGAAGTCCAGTTTCTAGAGCCCGTGGACGAGGCGAACGCCGCCCCGTTCACGCCGTATATTCCTTATGCGCTGCTGTTCGCCGGGCTGATGCTGCTGTTCAACCAGAACGGGCGGCTCTATCGCGAGCGGCGCGGGCGAACGTGGTGGGACGAGCTTTTCGCGATCGGCAACAGCGCGACGAACAGCGCGGTCGTCGTGATGGCCGTCAGCTTCCTGGTGCAGCCGCTCGTCTTCTCGCGTCTGTTGATTGTTCAGGCGGCCCTGCTGGTCATCGCGCTGATCGGGCTGTGGCGGCTGGCGCTGCGTTTCGCCCAGGCGCAGATGCGCAAGCGCGGGATCGGCGTGGAAAAGGTGCTGATCGTCGGCGCGGGATCGGTTGGGCGCTCGGTGCTGCAGACCATCGTCGCCCGGCCAGACCTCGGCTTCAAGGTGATCGGGTTTGTGGACGACGACCCGGAGCGCGGACACACCGATCTGGGGCGCGTCCCGGCGCTTGGCACCGTCGAAAACCTGCCGCATATCATCGAGACACAGCCGATCGACACGGTGATCATCACGCTCCCCTGGCTGGCGCAGCGCCGGATTCTGAGCGTGATCCGCGAGTGCGAGCGCAAGCACATTCGCGTCCGCACCGTGCCGGACCTGTTCGAACTGAGCTTGAGCCAGGTGCAGGTCGAGATGCTGGGCGGGATCCCGCTGCTGGGGCTGAACGGCGAAGTGCGGCTCCATGCGGGCAGCCAGGTCGTCAAGCGCGCGCTTGACCTGGGGCTGGCGCTGCTTGTCGCGCCGTTCGCGCTGGTGATCGCGGCGATCGTCGCAATCGCGATCCGGCTCGATTCGCCGGGGCCGATCCTGTTTGCGCAGGATCGCGTCGGCGCCAATGGCAAGATTTTCAAGGTCTACAAGTTCCGCTCGATGATTCACAACGCCGAAGAGATGTGGGCAGACCTGATCCGCCAGACCGGCGACGACCCGCGCCACCCCAAGCTGGCCGACGATCCGCGCGTGACCCGTGTGGGGCGCTGGATCCGGCGTTTCAGCATCGACGAACTGCCGCAAATCTGGAACATCGTCCGGGGCGAAATGAGCTGGGTCGGCCCGCGCCCGGCCGTCCCGCAGGAAGTCGAACTCTATGAGCCGTGGCACCGCCAGCGGCTGCGCGTCACCCCTGGCCTGACAGGGCTGTGGCAGGTCAGCGGGCGGAGCCAGGTGCCGTTCGAGGAAATGTGCCTGCTCGACATCTATTACATCGACAACTGGTCGCTGGGGCTGGACCTGCAAATCATCCTGCGGACGATCCCGCTCGTCATGCTGGCGCACGGCGCATCGTAAAAGAGCAGCGGTTAGCCGTTAGCAGGAGCAATGACGGGGGGAAACCTCACCCCTTAACCCCCGGCCCCTTTTCCCCTCTCCGTTTACGGAGAGGGGAAAAGGGGTGAGGTTCTACACGACAACGGACGCACAGAAAGAAACAAAACCGTCCAATACGCTGCTCTTGCTAACCGCTAACGGCTAATCGCTAATTGCTGATCCTCAAAAGGAGCGCGCCATGACCAAACAGCAGCTTCTCGACAAGCTCGAAAAGGCGTGGGCAGACCTCAAAGCGTCCTACGCCGGGTTGAGCGAGGCGCAGATGACCACGCCGGGCGTTACCGGCACGTGGTCCGTCAAAGATATCCTCGCGCATGTCACCACCTGGGAAGAGGAAGCGCTTAAATACCTGCCGCTCCTTCGCGAGGGCAAAACGCCCCCGCGCTATGCCGACCTCTACGGCGGGCTGAACGCCTTCAACGCGCAGATGAGCGAGAAAAAGCGCGGGCTGTCGCTGGTCGAGGTACTGTCGCAGCTCGACGCGACCCATCAGCAACTGGTCGAATACATCCAGAATGCGCCGGACGACCTGATCGCGACCGAGACACGCTTTCGCCGCCGCATCCGGCTGGATACCTACAGCCACTATCCGGAACACGCCCGCGCGATCCGTGAGTGGCGGGAGCGCCTGGCTTGATGGAGATTTTTCGCTACACCCAGGCGGAGCTGGATTATCTACGCGCGCGGGATGAGATCCTCGGGCGCGCCATCGACCGCATTGGCGTGATCGAGCGCCCGGTGCACCGGGACATTTTCTCGGCGCTGGTGAGCAGCATCGTCGCCCAGCAGATCTCCGGTGCTGCGGCGCGGACGGTCTGGAACCGGCTTGAGGCGCGGCTCGGCGCGATTACGCCGGAAACCGTCCAGGCAGCGGCCGTCGAAGACATCCAGCAGTGCGGCGTCTCGATGCGCAAAGCGACCTACATCAAAGGCATCGGCGAGGCGGTGGTAAGCGGCGCGCTCGATCTGGCGGCGCTGCCCGATCTGCCGGATGAGGACGTGATCGCGCGGCTGTCGTCTTTGCATGGGATCGGCGTGTGGACGGCGGAAATGGTGCTGATCTTCGCCATGCAGCGGCCGGATGTGGTCAGTTGGGGCGACCTGGGCATCCGCCGGGGGATGATGCGGCTGTACGGTCTCGAAACGCTCGACCGCCCGACCTTCGAGCACTACCGGCAGCGGTACTCGCCCTACGGGTCGATCGCGTCGCTGTATCTGTGGCGCATCGCGGCAGGGGAGTAAAACAGCGGTTAGCAGTTAGTAGCTGCTAGCGATTAGCTAACCCGATGTACAAGTTTGTCGACTGACAAAAAAGGGAGCGCCTTGCTAGGATAGAGGTATCCAAACCCAACCTCCCGACAAGGAGCTCCGCGATGGATCTTAACACGTTTCTGGTGACG
>Ga0134095_1001784_pt1 | contig 13437 bp, 7 predicted proteins | sample 6_2taG_FD_94449 | JGI IMG/M metagenome (GOLD analysis project Ga0134095, IMG submission 94449) | Switchgrass degrading microbial communities from high solid loading bioreactors in New Hampshire, USA - 6_20_20_110_A2 metaG | ecosystem: Engineered > Bioreactor > Semi-continuous > Anaerobic >... | reverse complement strand
TGTGGAGACCATATTCTTCAGTCAAAGTTTTATATAGAAGCTTCCAAAGCTCCTTAAAGACTTCCGCACCACCGGAACCCCACCAGAACCATGCACCCGAACCGTCTATGTTGTTGTAACCTTCCGCTTCATGGAAAGGACGAAAGAGAACGGGAACTTTTGCTTCCTGGAGGATAAGAAGCTGTTCAGCAAGATCTTCAATTGCCATCATCAGGTATGTATGTTCCTTTGATGTTTTGTCAAGGCATTTGGCTGTATTAAAGCTTGCTGTCGGTTTATACGAGCATTTTGTCCAATCCACTTTATCGCCCGGAGTATAACTTGCAAAATCAACGGGAACATTGATGTGCCAGCAAGCAGTTGCAATACCGCCGCGATTTTTTACCCAGTCGATTATACGGTCGGTAGTACCGTCTTCCCATCCGTAGAGGGGATTGTAGTTCATAAAATCAAAGCCTCTGATTGCAGGGTATTTGCCTGTCTTATCATAAATATATTCAAATTCAAGTTCCATATTACCGTTATTTCCGTTACCGTAAATTTCCTGCTGACCGGAAATGACATACTTGCCGTAAACACCGGTAAGATATTCGTAAAGCTTTTTAGTTTCGGGTGTCGCGTTTTTATCACACAGAACCGGTTCGATTTTTAGCTCCGGCATATCGGCATAGTCGAAGGTTATTGTGTCATACAGTATAAAACCCCAGCTTCCCGATGTTCCGATTTCAATGGTTGCGGTACCGGCTTCAAGATAGAAGAATCCGAAACTGTAATCAAACCATTTGCCTTTGTTTGGGATATAGAAATTGCCGAGATGCTTGCCGTTTACGCTGACAGCTTGAAGCCTGGTTTCGTTCTCATTTCCGAGATACATCCAGCACTTGGTGGAAAGCTCATACATACCGTTTTCGGGAACTGTGACCTTGAGTGTTATTATTCCCGAATTGGCTACCCATACAAATCCGTCACCCGAATAGCCGGGATACTCGGTTCCGTAAACATTGGTGGTAATGATGGCACCGTTGCTGAGAGTACAATCTTCGGCTTCCACTTTTATAGGTAGCGAATTTGCGGCTTTAACCAAAACCGGTATTGAAAAAAGAAACGAACAAACAAATGCAAGAGTTGTCAACAGAGACAGCCTTCTGCTGAAAAATCTTTTCATAGAATACACTCCTTTTATGAAAATTATCCATATATTTAATTGGTGGTTCTAAAAAGTTAGTGCCGGAAAGCGTTATACAACTTATATGCACCCAAAATTAAAGAACATTTTTGCAATACCGACAATACATTATTATCGACTGCAAAAATGTAGAATATTTTGGTACGGCACATGCAAACACTTTTAGAGAACACCTTGTTAAAATAAACTAAGCTATTTAAGAAAGCGATGTGGAACATTGCTTTATGGAACCATGCTGTATGGAATAATGCTATAGAGAAAGAGATTTATTGCTAAGGGGAAAATATATTGCTTTCTTATAAAATTGTATCATATTTGAGATATAATATCAATTATTTACAATTCCGCTTATCTTGACTTATATTTCATTTGTGCCTTGGTTTTGTGGAATCTTCAACGAGGGAAATCAAAGGAAACATATCATTGTAGTGCTTTTGAATAAACATGCCGCTCCTCTTTTTGAACAGCTTGTTGGCCAGTTTGTCGGCTATAGGCATCAGTGTTCTTTCATGGGCACATAGGACAGGAGAAACCCGGTCAATTCTGCCGGTAGTTTGTTTGTTAAGACATCCGCAATAATGGTTGCAACGCTCTCTTATGGCACATTGTAGGCAACTTTCTTTTTCTTGTTCATTAATATTATATAGTTCAAGTCTTTTGTTTTCGTCTATACCTGTATTGACATCGCCGATGGAATATTGCTTGTCACCTACGAACTGAACGCATGGGTAAAGCAGTCCGTCAGGACCTACCGATATTTGCTTTTTGCCAAGCTCGCATCTTTCGTGGCAGTACGTATCCTTGTTTATATGTGAACTGATTTTTACCTCGAAGGGACTTAAGTAAAATTTATCTTCAGCAAGGGTCCTTTCGTAATAAAACTCAGCCAGGTCCTTGTATTGCTGTTCTAAAACCTTAATAGACGATTCTGTCCAGTTTCCTGCATAGTTTAATGAACAGATAAGGTATTTAAATCCCCTGTTGTAAAGGTATTTGACCGACTCTGCATAATATTGGACTGTATCATGATTTACAACCATCATGACCGGTGCATAGGATCTTTTTGAAAGAAGAAGATCAATTTTTTCACTAAGACGCGAATATGTGCCCTCACCGTTTTTATCTATTCTGTTCTTATCATGTGCTTCTTTAATGCCGTCATGGCTCATGGCGATAAACAGGTTGACCTTGGTGGAAAAGTCCATGAAATCATCGTCTAAAAGAAGCCCGTTTGTTGTAATTTTGTAGTGAAACATAGTACTGCAGCTCTTTTCCTTCCATTTGCAGTATTCTACCGTTTCATAGATCAGATTCTTGTTAAGCAGCGGTTCACCGCCAAAAAATATTATCCCTACAGAACTTTTTTTACTTTCTGCAGCGATATCCACCACCTTTTTTGCAGTATCAATGCTCATGGTGCATATATTCTCACCATTGACATAGCAGTATTTACAGCACATATTACAGTCATTTGTCAAATGTAATGTGTAGTGCATGAGTTTATCCTCCGGATTAAATATTTTGGCATTTCTATATCACGTTCATTGCCTTAAGCCATTCGATGAAATCAGCAACTTGCTGACGCAGTAATTCTTTTGATGCTTCCTTTCTTTTTTCAGATGCTTTTGATTGGGTGAAATCTACACTAGCAATCGGATCATAGAAAACCCCTATGTATTTTCCGTTTTCCTTCTCAGCAATGCCTTCTCTCAAAGTCTTTGCAGCATCTAATACATGATAACTTTCAACGGAGGACATAATACCCGATTTTCCCTGCCAACCTCTATAGTCATCAACCGATACAAATTCGAAGGCAATCTTCTTGCTTTCATCATAGCCGTCAAGCTCCAAATTGCCGTTTTCTTTTGTCTTTGAGGGATACACCGGAATATATTCATCGGGATTGTCAGGATTGGGCTTATACTCTATAAAGGTATAGGTTACAGGAATTTGTATATCTTTCAGTACCTCGTTGCTTTTTTCAAAGTTAATTCCTCTTTTCTTTGCTTCATCACAAATTACTTGATAAGCCTCTTCCTCCGATAGAAAAGCCGGAGGAGCCACAGAAACACATCCAAAACTACCCCTGCCATCACCGTATTCGAATATTGGAGCAACATAGACTGTTGTATTACCGGGCTCGCTTGTAGGATCAGAGCCAACAATATTGCCTTCGTTGGAATTGTCATACTTCGGTCCGCATGCTGTAAGCATCATAATCAATAGTGAGGAAAAGGCAATTTGTGTATTTATATTTTTTGTCCAACGTTTTGGAGTTAATTTTAACATATCCGGATTGGATAGAATTATCTTCTTGTCGGGGTACTTGGGGACTTTATAGTTTTTTACAGGTTTAAGCTCCATTTTTCATTCCCTCCGTTACATTCCAATGGAATAATTTCATTGTATCATTTTTGTTAGACGCTAAATACATCCTAAAAGTTCCAATGAATCTATTAATTCTGTCTTAATTTGCAATTCTATATATCTTGACTTTGATATAAGCAAAACGTCGTGCAAATTCATATTTATAGTTAAGGAGAGTGAAAAAATATGAATTTATATGAAGGTTTACCCGGCACACCAGTACAACCTAATAATCCAACCGATGCTCAAAGGCATATGCTCGGAAGGTTTGCATTATACCAGAAGGAGAGACCGGAAGATTTTGAATACATAAAAAACTTGACTTCACCGCCGGAAGATATTTCAACCATAGTAAAATATGGAGAGCTGAGAGGCATAAGAATAGGAATAATTGGGGCGGGACTGGCAGGATTGGCCTCGGCTTTTGAATTGAGAAAAACCGGTGCGGACATAACTATATTTGAAGCAGAGGAGAATCACATCGGTGGAAGGGTATATACTTATTATTTTGATAAAAGCAAGCAGCTGTATGGGGAACTGGGTGCAATGAGAATTCCTGTCACCCATGAAACAACATGGCATTACATAAACTTGTTTAAAATTCCCACAAGACCATTTGTACAGACAAATGAGAATGCCTTTATTTATCTTAGAGGTGTACGAGTGAGAAATGATGCCGAAGGAAGAAACGTGATGAAATATATCTATCCTAAGTATTTGCTTTCGGAATGGGAAAGAAGGACTCCATGGCAGCAGTTGGCTTATTACGGATTGGAAAGTCCTCTTCTTCCTGCAACTCCGGTCGAAAGAAGTGAACTGCTTCAGGTAAAGCCGTTTTACAATGCCTTCATCAATTATTGGGACTTTCAAAGCAACAGAAAGTTAATGGAATCCTTGGGATTAAGTCAGGGTGCGATTGATTTAATTTCAAGCTTGTCGCCCCTGGCCGGGCAAAATCTTTACAACAGCTACATAGATATAGCGCAGGCAAATTATCCCGCAAATCTATCCTTTCTTTATGAGATTCCCGGGGGAACTTCAACACTTCCTTATGCAATGTACAATTCATTGCTCAACCCGAATCCTAAAGGGGTCTATCCGGGCATACCCATACACAATCTGGGTAAAGTGACTGTTAAAAACGGAAACTGGGTTTCGGGGATATATTGGGATAAAGAAAGGGGGAAAGTAGTACTCGCTTACCGAAACAAAAGGAGAGATAATCCTGCTTTCGAAGCTTTTGACTATGTTATTTGTGCCATACCTTTCTCTACTCTTAGGACAATTGACATAAATCCGCTCTTCAACGGACTGAAGATGCAGGCTATAAAAGAGGTTAACTATATACCTTCACAGAAGACTCTTATGCTGTGCACACGACGTTTTTGGGAGGAAGGCGGTCCAAAGGAACAAATAATCGGAGGAGGCTCATATACCGATCTTCCCATTACTACCATATGGTATCCGTCAGATCACTATAGTAGATGCATTGCCCAAACCAAATGCATGCAGCGGAGTTTTCCGTATATGAATTTGCTGACAAAAGGGCAGAATCTTTTGGCTAATGAGCCTGGAGTAATGATAGCTTCGTATAATTACGGATTGGACACTACAAGACTTGCAAATCTTAGTCCCGCATTACGCAATGAGGAGATTAAGAGAGAGGTGGAAGAGGTTCATGGTCTTGCAAAAGGTTATTTGGATAGGATAGCAGTCGGCTTTAAAACTATGAATTGGAACGAAAATTTATGGTCGAGAGGGGCACTGCCTTTTTATACCCCGGAACAAAAAAGGCTGTTTTCCTATGTTATGACCTTGCCTGAATATGATAACAGGGTGTTTATGGCCGGTGACCATATTTCGGCAATTCACCGCTGGATGCAAGGTGCACTTCACAGCGGCATGCTTGCCGCAAATCAGCTGGCAGCGGAAGCAAGGAAATTAAATAAAATTTAAGGGACATCGAGCTTGTGAAAACCCTAAGGCTTTCACGACTTCCGAAATCTCTTAAAGTAAGAAAGCCGGCAACTTTTACGTGCCGGCTTTTAAAACAATAATCTTAAGAATTACCCTCTAAAGGGATTTGATTTTTCCTACCAAATAGCTTCTTAATTTTGCAAAATCAAGGGAATTGGCCTCGCCATCCTCATTGATATCGGCATTTTTCAACTGTTCGGGAGTAAGCTGGGTCTTACCTATAAGATACATTCTAAATGCTGCAAAATCAAGGGAATCTACTTTGCCGTCAATTAAGATATCACCTTTCAAGTAAGTAGTCGATGTAGGAGTTGCTGTAGGTGTCGGTGTGGGTGTCGGTGATTTGGGAGAAGTTGGTGTCGGTGTTGTTACAGTTCCGGATGTAGGCTCACCGTATACGATACCTCTTCCGTTGGTTGCAACAAAGACACGACCGTAAACCCTTAAATCACCTGTAATTGAATAATTTATTGAACCGTATTGATGTTGATCGTCATTAACTCTTACCCAGTTTTTTGCCATGTCGTCGGAGCGGTAGACAGCATACAAACCGTCAATTTGACCGCAGATGTAAATAGCCAGGTAATCTTCTCCTGCTTTGGCTTTACCGAATCCTATTACATCACAGCGGGTAATTCCATTAACTTTGTTTATTGTATTACCGCCATCAGTTGTATATGTAAGGCCTGTTGAAGGACCGGGAATCCATACATGGCCTTCTTTGCCGGGTACTGCTTTAATTTTGGCGGTAGGAGACTCAAGACCGGTCTGTACAGGTTTAAAGGTTAAACCTCCATCTTCACTTTTATAGAAAGTGTTTTTTGCATAAGCATAGAACACTTTTGGATTGACTCTGTCGGAACAAACGTCGGCACCGGCGGGAAGAGTATCAACCGCTTTCCAACCTCCGTTTACATAACATATAACTCCCTGGCTTGTACTTGTTGACCATACAAAGGTTGAGCCGTCGGCAGCAACTGCTACTGTTCCGCCTTGGACGATATCATCCTCAGAGGATGAGGGGAAGGTATAGCTGACGTTCGGTTGAACTTCAGACCAGGTTTTACCACCATCTTTAGACATGGCCACGGTTTTCTTTATCATTTCATAGCGTTCTTTATCCCTTGTACCCACTCTTACGATTATATTAGGATTGAGTTCTGCATAGTCAAGACCGGTAGTATTGGTAAACACCGGGTTATTCATCATCAATTGCGGTCCTTTGTTTAAATCGGTATGTACAAAACCGCATATGTCACCAACACCGCTTACAAGCTCAACTCCGTCTACAGGGGGACAAATCAGACTTAAAACTGCAGTTTGCTCAATCCCTGTTGCCATTACTTCAAGATTTATGTACTTACCTTTATCCCAATCGGTTAAATTCTTTGTTCCGTAAATGGTTGCCCCGGTAACATACATCATTTCATCGGAATTAAAGGGATTAATCTCAATATCACCAATCATCCAACCAAGTTTTGGTGAAGGTGAATCCATTATTTCCATTCCGGTTATCAAACCGCCATTTGTTGCATTTAGCGGCTTATCCCATGAAAGCCAAGGTGCTTTTGATATATCCATTGTATATTTCAATTCCCTTGAGGGCCAATTGCCATGCACCCAGAGAGAATCCCAGGTTTCTCCCGCGTCGGTGGAACGGTAAATGTTGTCATCGGGCCACCATGACTCTAAAGTTGAAACTATGATTGTATCCGGATTCTTAGCATCCACGCTTAATCCGCCAAATCCGTAATAGTTTTCGTATTTCGGTGAACCGTCCCAGTTGAAGCCGCTAGGAGGAGTAATATCTGTCCATACTCCTGTGTTTGTGTCATATTTATATACGGCTCCGTCTTGGCACTGATAAGGGCCACCTCTGTCACCGTAGGTGACGAATAAAACACCTTTTTTATTTATAACAGCGTGATGAGGAATTCCAATGGTTAATGCTTCGGCATTATGTCTTTTGAAAGTGCTCTCGGTAGGTTGTCCTTTAACAGGTTCCCAGGTCTTACCTGCATCATGGCTGACATATAAAGGATTCTTCTTATCGGCAACACCTACATAAATATCCTTTGTCGGTGTTCCTTTGGTACCTTTGTCTGAATCGAACACTACAAAGCACAATCCCAAATTGTCGGCTGTATACTCGAAATTGGGATCTTCCACATAATTTCCGACATTCGGGAAGCTTTCAACTTTTGACCAGGTTTTACCGTAGTCGGTACTTTTCCACAGACCATTGCCGCTTCTTGCAGCGAAATACAGTATGTTGTTGCTGTTTGGGTCAATGGCCAGACGTTCGCCTATTGAACGACCCGGCATATTTCCTCCGAATTTGAAGGGAAGTTCTGTTCTTTCCCAGGTCTTGCCGTAATCTTCCGAACGTAAGATATAACCGTTCATTGATGTCCAGCTGTTTGTATATGTACCGGCAGCAATATAGACTCTATTGGTATCCACCGGGTCAGTAGCCAAGCTTTCACATCCGAGCAAATTCCACTCGTCGGGATACACCCAGTCGGTGAGGGGCTCCCATTCCAAAGTCTTTTTGTTTCTAATATAGGCACCGCCCATATCGGTACGTGCATAGACAAGACCCTCTTCGGTGGGGTTGTAAATTATTCCGGTTACAAATCCGCCGCCACCGCCGATTTTAACGTTCTGCCATTTATATGGGACACTTCCGGCACTATTTACGGCAAGATTCGGTGTAAGTAATGAAACACATGCAAAAGCTGCAATCATAAAAAGTATTTTTATGTTTCCAATTTTCTTAATCCTCATTCTAACTATCCTCCCAAATTATTATCTTAATTAATTGAGCATTTTCCAAAAAATAAAGGGTATACTCCTCCTCTCAAAAAATTGATAAAAGTTTTTATTTTTTTCAAAATTCCCCCTTGTCTATATAAATATTTTATAAAAATTGCGAACTTTTTACAATGTCGGGTGATATACAATAGGGTAACGGAGCAACGAATTTCATTCACGAATAAATAGTGATATCTTGCTTAAAATAGATATTCGGATGAAAATTTTTGTTTTGTGTTCATTGGCCGGTTTTTTTAGTCCTATTTTTTTGATTTGTGTAGGAATTACAAAAGTAGTTTATCATTTATTGCAAATTACAAAAAATGATATGTTAAAAGTCGGTTTTATGTGGTATAATATATACAGGATTGATTTTTGTATACAATATACAATATATTTTACAATGCTTTGCGTTGCTCTAAATAAGCCAATTTTAAGAGTATACTTGCAAATAAAATGTAACTAAATCTATATTAATTTGTAACTATTAATGTATTTTGGCGACTGAGTTAAGAAGGAGGTCAAAAATGAGCAGAACTTTTAAACAAGGAAAGTGGAATGCGGAAATCGATGTCCGAGATTTTATACAGAAAAACTACACACCCTATGATGGGGATGAAAGCTTTCTTGAAGGTCCTACCGAGAGAACTTTGAAGTTATGGGAGAAAGTAAGCCTTCTAATGGAAAAAGAACGAAAAAGCGGTGGCGTATTGGATATAGATACTAAGACAATATCTACAATTACTTCACATGAACCGGGATATATAGATAAGGACCTAGAAGCAATTGTGGGCCTTCAAACGGATCAGCCGTTAAAGAGGGCAATAATGCCATTCGGTGGAATTCGTATGGTACACTCATCATTAAAGGCTTATGGACGTGAAATGGACCCCTCTATAGATAATGTCTTTAAATACAGAAAGACTCACAATGACGGGGTATTTGACGCATATACCGATGAAATGAAAAAAGCACGTCATACCGGTATTATAACCGGGCTTCCTGATGCTTACGGAAGAGGTAGAATTATCGGTGATTACCGAAGGGTTGCCCTCTATGGTGTGGATTATTTGATTGAAAAGAAAAAGGAAGCAAAAAAGAACTACGTATTTGACATTATGGATTCGAATGTTATCAGGCAGAGGGAAGAATTAAGCGAACAGATACGTGCCCTTGAGGAATTGAAGCAAATGGCCTCAAGTTACGGTTTTGATATCAGCAGGCCTGCCAATGATACAAAGGAGGCTATCCAGTGGCTGTATTTCGGATATCTTGCCGCCGTTAAAGAACAAAACGGTGCTGCCATGAGCTTAGGGCGTGTGTCTACCTTTTTGGATATTTATTCCGAGAGGGATTTGGAGGAAGGAAAATATACTGAGAAAGAAATCCAGGAGATGGTGGATCATTTTGTAATGAAGCTTAGAATGGTAAGATTTTTGAGGACTCCAGCTTATGATGAACTTTTCTCCGGAGATCCCACATGGGTAACCGAGTCCCTTGCCGGAATAGGGTTGGACGGAAGGCACATGGTTACAAAAATGACTTACCGTTTCCTTCATACACTGACAAATCTCGGACCGGCACCGGAGCCTAATATGACAGTGCTGTGGTCAACCCGTTTGCCGGAGAACTTTAAGAGATTTTGCTCCAAACTTTCGGTGCAAACTTCATCAATTCAATATGAAAATGATGAACTTATGCGTGAAAAGTTCGGTGACGATTACGGTATTGCCTGCTGCGTTTCAGCTATGCGGATAGGAAAGCAAATGCAGTTCTTTGGTGCTAGGGCCAACCATGCAAAGGCTTTGTTGTATGCCATAAACGGTGGGAAAGACGAGATAAGCGGAGAGCAGATAGGACCTATAATAGAACCTATTACTACCGAGTATCTTGACTTTGATGAAGTGATCAAACGTTTTGATTTTACGATGGACTGGTTGTCCAAACTTTATATAAATACATTGAATATAATCCACTACATGCATGACAAGTATTGCTATGAAAGAATACAAATGGCCCTTCATGACGAAGAAATTTTCAGGACTTCCGCATGCGGTATAGCCGGATTGTCCGTTGTGGTTGATTCGCTTTCAGCCATTAAGCATGCAAAAGTTAAAGCTATAAGAAATGAAAACGGACTTATTACCGATTTCGAAATTGAAGGAGACTTCCCGAAATACGGAAATAATGATCCGTCAGTTGATGAAATAGCGGTTAATCTTGTGAAAAGCTTTATGAACAAGCTTAGCAAACATAAAACTTATAGAAACAGCAAGCCTACTTTGTCGGTGCTTACAATTACTTCAAACGTGGTTTACGGAAAGAAGACGGGAAATACGCCCGATGGAAGAAAATACGGCGAACCTTTCGCCCCGGGAGCAAATCCTATGCACAAAAGGGATACAAAGGGATGTATCGCATCCATGGCTTCAGTGGCTAAACTTCCCTATGACTACAGTGAGGATGGAATTTCTTATACATTTTCTATCGTTCCGGGTGCTTTAGGTAAGACGGAAGAGGAACGGGTAAGAAATCTCTATAATTTGATGGACGGATACTTTACCGATGGGGGACACCATATAAATGTAAATGTGATTAACAAGGAAGTGCTCCTAGATGCTATGGATCATCCGGAAAAATACCCGCAACTGACTATTCGTGTTTCGGGTTATGCAGTAAACTTTATAAAACTGACCAGGGAACAGCAGATGGATGTTATAAACAGAACATTCCACGAGAGATTCTGATGGTGTAAAGGAGATTTTTATGAGCACAATGGGATATGTACATTCGGTGGAAACTTTTGGGACTCTTGACGGACCGGGTATACGCTTTGTGGTTTTCCTTCAAGGTTGTCCGTTAAGATGTAAGTATTGCCACAATCCTGATACATGGGGGTGTCGGGAAGGCAAAAAGATGTATTCTACCGAAGTTGTTTCAGATATCTTGAAGTATAAAAACTACATTAAGACCGGAGGGGTAACCGTCTCGGGCGGTGAACCTCTCTTGCAGTCTGATTTTGTGGCTGAAATTTTGAAGCTCTGCCACGACAATGGAATACACACTTGTATTGATACCTCCGGAATAGTACCCGTTGAAGCTTGTAAAAAAGCTGTTGATGAAGCAGATTTGCTGCTTTTGGATATAAAGCATATAGACACCGAAAAGTGTAAGGATGTAACCGGTCAGGGCAATGAAAATGCTTTGAGACTGCTTGATTATTGCCAGCAACACAGCAAAGACGTATGGATAAGATATGTGTTGGTTACGGGATTGACCGACGACAAGGATGATATAGAAAAAATGGCCCAATATTTAAGCGGTTTTTCGGTTGTTAAAAAGACAGAACTGCTTCCCTTTCACAAGATGGGAGAATTCAAATGGAAGCAGCTGGGGTTGGACTATACACTGGAAAACACCTTAGAGCCAACTAAGGATTTGATAAATGAGGTAAAAAATATTTTTTCAAGATATGGATTGGTTTAATGGTATTGTGATGTAGCGGTTAAACGGTTTTTGAAACTTTTATACAGGTTAAAATTAAAATAAATGAAGAGGGAGAATTTAGCTATATGGACTGTTATTTAAGCCCAGAGCAAATTAAAGGATATACGGTGGAAACCGGGGTAAGAAAGGCTGAGAACAGCTTTAGAAAAAGTTTTTTACTGTCGTTTATGGGAGGAATGTTTATCGCCCTTGCAGCTGTAGGTAGCTTGATTGCATCATGTACAATCGATAATTACAGTTTATCAAGCCTTATTGCGGGTATAGTATTTGCGGCCGGATTGATAATGGTGGTAATTGCGGGAGGAGACCTGTTTACAGGAAATGTGTTAATTGTTTTAGCCGTTCTTCAAAAGAGGGTTACTGCTTTAAAAATGTTGAGAAATCTTGTCATCACTTTTTTGGGCAACTTAATGGGTGCTTTATTTATAGTGTTTCTAATACAAGGGGCGGGAATTCTTCACAGTGCAAACGGTGTTTTAGTTCAAAAGCTGGTTTTGAAAGCGGCACACAAGATTGAATATCCTTTCTATCAGGCATTTATATTGGGTATATTATGTAATTTGCTGGTTTCACTGGCTGTCTGGATGACTTATTCCGCAAAGGATACCGGTGGGAAAGTACTTGCGAGTGTATTTCCCATAATGCTGTTTATCATGGGGGGATTTGAGCATATTGTCGCAAATATGTACTATATTCCTGCCGGAGTTATTGCGGTAATGAGCGGCAGCTTCGATTCTTTGTCAGCCGTTTCCTCCGAGGTCCTTTCCAATCTCAATCTAAATGGAATTGTTCAAAATTTCATTCCGGTGACTTTGGGAAATCTCATTGGAGGCCTGGTGATAGGTTGCACATATGCAAGTATATTCAAGTCAAAGAGCAGTATTGGTGAAGTGATTGGTAAATTTAAGAGAAGTGCATAGTTACTGTTACTTTTAATAACGATTTTATATTTTATTGCCGAAAAGCAAGAAAAGCTAGGAGAGCCCGAAAGTCAAACTCCTAGCTTTATTTTTTACCTATACCAATCCGAGCAAGCGTACTGTGTTGGCAACAACAAAGCATACTATAATTCCCACTGCAGTGGGTATGGCAAAGGAAGCAAAGGTCCATTTTATGCTTTGGGTTTCCTTGCGAATTGTCCACAAGGTTGTGCCGCAAGGAAAGTGTAATAGTGAGAATAGCATTACACATATACCGGTAAGCCAGGTCCAGCCGTTAGAAACCAAGATTTGTCTTAGGTCTTCCAATTCCTCTATTTCAACCATTGAACCCGAAGCCATATAACTCATAAGAATGATGTGTATTACAATTTCGTTGGCCGGTAATCCGAGTATAAAAGCCATCAAAATGTAACCGTCCATTCCCAACAGCCGGCCGAAGGGATCTAAGAAATTGGCAGCATAGGTCAACAGGCTTGCATCTCCGACAGTTATATTGGCCATGAGCCAAATTACAAGTCCGGCAGGAGCTGCGACAGCCACAGCACGACCAAGAACGAAAAGCGTTCTGTCAAATACCGAACGGACAATAATTTTTCCCACTTGCGGTTTGCGATATGGAGGAAGTTCCAATGTAAAGGAAGAAGG
>Ga0134095_1001780_pt1 | contig 13478 bp, 9 predicted proteins | sample 6_2taG_FD_94449 | JGI IMG/M metagenome (GOLD analysis project Ga0134095, IMG submission 94449) | Switchgrass degrading microbial communities from high solid loading bioreactors in New Hampshire, USA - 6_20_20_110_A2 metaG | ecosystem: Engineered > Bioreactor > Semi-continuous > Anaerobic >... | reverse complement strand
AGATGATGGCAGTATAGGCATATGTAAAAAATTTCCTCTCTCCCCCTAGGGGGAGAGACAGATATTATCAACATAGACATAACTGGTACAAAATGGTGGGCATTTAAACTTGCAATTTAGAATATTACGCCGTCTTTGCTTTGCATTCTTGACAGGGGCCTGTTTTGTCGTATATAATTAAGTTTAAACATTTTAACGGCTGTGATCGGAACGAGTAAGCAAAGTGTATCCTCAAAGAGAGCGAAGGTTAGGTGAGAGCTTCGCAGGTAAGCTTGCTGAAAATCCTCCGGAAGCCGCAACCCGAAACGAAAGGAGTAAGGAAGCCGGGTGGGACCGTTATATCCCGTGAGAGTGGCGGGCTTATTGTCCGCAATTTGGGTGGTACCGCGTAAGTATGCCTTTCGTCCCATGAGTGACGAAAGGCTTTATTAATTTTGGAAACAATATAAACAACTAAAATAAAACGGAGGCTGTAAGGAAATGGATTATGGAAAAACGCTTAATCTTCCTAAGACGGATTTTCCGATGAGGGGGAATTTACCGCAGAAAGAACCTGAAATCCTTAAGGAATGGAAGGAAAAAGATATATACCATAAGCGCCTTGAAAGAAACAAAGGCGGAAAAAAATTCATTCTGCATGACGGTCCGCCATACGCTAACGGGGACATTCATATGGGTACCGCGCTTAATAAGGTGCTTAAGGATATTGTTATCAGGTACTATGATATGAAAGGGTATTATACCCCATATGTACCGGGCTGGGATACTCACGGGCTGCCTATAGAAAACCGCGCTATAAATGAACTGGGGCTGAACCGTCATGAAGTCGGGCCGGTAAAGTTCAGAAAAGCCTGTGAGGAATTCGCGCTAAAATATCTTGATATCCAGCGCGAGTCATTCAAGCGCCTTGGAGTTGTTGGTGACTGGGATAACCCGTACATTACGCTGAAGCCTGAATACGAAGCGAAACAGATAGAGGTTTTCGGCAAAATGGCGCAGTGCGGCTGCATATATAAAGGATTAAAACCGGTATATTGGTGCCCTGACTGCGAAACGGCGCTGGCAGAAGCCGAGATTGATTATATGGATAAGCGCAGCAGGTCGGTTTATGTGAAGTTCCTGCTTAAAGACGATAAGGGCAAGCTTTCGAAAATGGGTATCGACCCCGAAAACACTTATATTTTGATATGGACAACAACAATATGGACACTCCCCGGTAATGTCGCGATTTCGGTCAACCCGGACTTTGTCTATTCAATTGTCAGAGTCGGCAGCGAAAAGTATATTGTTGCAAAAGAACTGCTGGAAAATGTTATGAAGGTTGCGCAAATCAGTGAATATACCGTGCTTGGCGAAATTCTCGGTGCAGAAATGGAATACATGGTAACTTACCACCCGTTCCTGGACAGGGATTCGCTTGTTATAACGGGAGACCATGTTACTCTCGATGCAGGTACGGGATGCGTTCATACCGCTCCGGGCCACGGCGTCGAAGACTTTGACGTGTGCAAAAAATACGACAGCCTTGAAGTTGTAGTCCCCGTTGACGGAAAAGGCGTAATGACAAAAGAGGCGGGACCTTTTGAAGGGCTCACTTATGATGAGGCGAACAAGGCAATATTAAAGCACCTGAAAGAAGCAGGCGCGCTGCTTGCCGACACCGATGTTGATCACCAGTACCCTCACTGCTGGAGATGTAAAAGCCCGATATTGTTCAGGGCAACGGAGCAGTGGTTTATTTCGGTTGAGAGCTTTAAAAAGGAAGCCCTCGAAGCGATTAAAGAAGTCAATTGGATACCGGAGTGGGGCGAAGAACGCATATCAAAGATGGTCGCGGAAAGAAATGACTGGTGCATATCGCGTCAGAGATTATGGGGCGTTCCGATACCTATTTTCTACTGCAATGAATGCGGCAGGGAATTGATAAACGAACAAACAATTGAAGCGGTAAAGGAACTGTTTGCAAGGGAAGGTTCAACCGCGTGGTTTGAAAAAGACGCTTCCGAGATCCTGCCTGAAAGCGTTAAATGCTCATGCGGTCACGGTACATTCAGGAAGGAAACCGATATAATGGATGTCTGGTTTGATTCAGGTTCCTCGCATGCGGCGGTGCTTGAAACAAATCCGATGCTTTCATGGCCTGCGGACATGTACCTTGAAGGAAGCGATCAACACCGCGGCTGGTTCCAGTCATCCCTGTTGACATCCGTTGTGACAAAGGGAAGAGCTCCATACAGGGAAGTATTAACTCACGGATATGTTGTGGACGGCCAGGGCAGAAAAATGTCAAAGTCCCTCGGAAACGGAATAGATCCTATGGATGTCGTAAACCAGTACGGCGCGGATATCTTAAGGCTTTGGGTGGCTTCTTCGGATTACAAGACAGATATAAGGATTTCGCACGACATCATTAAGCAGCTTTCAGAAAACTACCGAAAGATAAGAAACACAGCCCGCTTCATCCTCGGCAACATAAGCGATTTTGACCCGGAAACGATGATGGTGCCGTACGATGAAATGGAAGAGATCGACAAATGGGCGCTAATGAGGCTGAACAGCCTGATCAGGAAGGTCGAGGATGCATTCAGCAAATATGAGTTCCACGGCTTTATCCATAACGTCCATAATTTCTGCGTAATAGACATGAGCAATTTCTACCTTGATGTTATAAAAGACAGGATATACACTTATTCTGCAGATGATAAGAAAAGAAGATCGGCCCAAAGCGCTATGTATATAATCCTTGACGCGCTCGTCAGGATGCTTGCGCCGGTTATATCGTTTACGAGCGAAGAAATATGGAAATATATTCCGCACAGGAAAAATGACAACCCGGAAAGCGTGCAACTGAATAGCTGGCCTGAGGCGGACGATACTTACGATAACGAGCAGTTGAAGGAAAAATGGGATCACCTGATAGAGGTTCGTGATAAGGTGCTTAAAGCGCTTGAAAACGCAAGGAACGAAAAAATCATCGGTTCTTCGCTTGAAGCATCGGTCACGTTGAAAGCTTCCGGAGCGGAACTTGAATTCCTTGACGAAAACCTTGCGATACTGCCGATGATATTCATTGTATCCGATGTTAGCGTTGAAAGGAATGACGCGGCAAAGGAAATAGAAGTTGATGTTGACAGGGCGCCGGGCAAAAAATGCGAAAGATGCTGGATGTACAGCGAATCGGTCGGGGAAGATCCGAAACATCCCGATTTGTGCAGCCGGTGTTCCGGCGTGCTGGGCTGAAGATGAGCTCCGGCAGCATAACAGGTTTGGAACGATGTCATAACAGGAGTGCCTTTTGCAATGCGGACGGATACTTTGCTTGAACAGCTGTGTAAAATAAACGCGATAGCCGGATTTGAAGCTTCAGCATCAAACGAAATAAAGGAAATTTTCGGCCGATACTGCGACAAAGTATGGGTTGATACGTTTTACAACGTTATAGGTTATAAAAAAGGAAGCTCAAAAAACGGAAAGAAAATAATGATAACGGCCCATTATGACCAAATAGGGCTGATCGTCACCGGCTACGAAAAAAACGGCTTTTTGCGCGTGTCAAACCTCGGCGGTGTTGATACTAAAGCGCTTCTTGCGCGTGAAGTCACGGTTCACGGGGAAAAGGACGTTTTCGGCGTTATTGGCGCAAAACCTCCGCATCTTCTTTCAGGCGACGAAATGAAAAAAAACGTTAAACTCACGGATCTGTTCATAGATACCGGATTGCCCGATGAAGAATTAATAGAAACGGTCGCAGTCGGAGATCCGGTATCTATAAATTCTCAGTTTGTCAGGATGGTAAACGGCTGCGCCGCCGGGAGAAACCTTGACAACAGATGCGGCGTTGCGGCTTGTGTGCTTGCACTCGAAAAACTGAAAAACATTGAACACGAAAACGATGTTTATGTAATAGCTACAGTCCAGGAAGAGGCAGGGCTTATCGGCGCGATTTCGTCTTCATATAATATTGAACCCGATATAGCCGTTGTAATAGATGTCTGCCACGGCGATATGCCTGAAGCGGATAAAGCGAGTACGTTTACCCTCGGAAAAGGCGTACCGGTCGGCGTAGGTCCCGCGTTTAACAAAAATGTTACGCAGCAGTTGCTCAAACTTGCTGATCAGGAAGGTATCCCGACGCAGCTTTGCGTCGAAGCGGGAGATCCCGGAACCGAAGCATGGGCGATACAGGTGTCCGGGATGGGGATAGCCGTCGTTGAAGTTTGTATTCCGTTAAGGTATATGCATACGGGAGCGGAGCTTGTCAACCTGGAGGATGTGGATACAGCGGCCGCTCTTGTATCAAAGTTCGCTGCCGGAAGAACCGTTAGGCTGTCAAAGGAGGATGCCGATGATACGGACACTGATTGAGCTTACGAAAATTGACGGGGTTTCCGGAGACGAAGAACAGGTCAGGAAGTATATAGAGGAACGCGTTGAAAAATACGGGCTGGAACACATGACCGACACTATCGGTAACCTTATCGTAAGGGCCGGGGAAAATAGCGGAAACCTGAAGGTGATGCTTGCGGCCCATATGGACGAAGTAGGTTTGATAATCAATCACATTACCGACAACGGAAAACTGAAATTTGCCGCTGTCGGTGGTTTTGACACAAGGATTCTCACAGGACAGCACGTCAGGATCGGGGATTCGAAAATACCCGGTGTTATCGGTTATAAATCGATACATCTTCAGGAGAAAAAAGAGCGCGAAAGCGCGGTAAAACAGAAAGACCTTTATATTGACATCGGCGCGAAGGACAGGGAAGACGCGGAGAAATATATTAAGTTAGGCGATTTCGCCGCCTTTTCGAGTGAACCCGTATTTTTCGGCAAGAACAGGCTGAAAGCGAAAGCGTTGGATGATCGGGCCGGATGTGCCGTGCTTCTTGAACTTGTAAAGGAGAAATGGCCCTTTGAACTGTATGCGTGTTTCACTGTACAGGAGGAAGTCGGGCTGAGGGGAGCGACAGTTGCCGCAAAGAGGGTGGCTCCCGATATCGCTGTCGTTATTGAAGGCACAACCTGTGCAGATGTCCCGGAAGTCAGCGGGCATGAAATATCGACAGAAATAGGCAAAGGGCCTGCATTGACGTTTATTGACAGGACAGCGATAGCGGACAGCATACTCTTAAGGCACTTTGAATCAACGGCCAAAAAAGAATCGATACCGTTCCAGTGGAAGCAAACCGTGTCAGGCGGCAATGACGCGGGGAAAATACAGGTTTCTGGTTCAGGCGTGCGAGTGATTGCGGTTTCGGTTCCATGCCGGTACATTCATTCGCCTGTTTCGGTGCTTGATATATATGATCTCGAAAACACGAAGGAATTGGTTAAAAAGGCTTTGCTTACGCTGCCTTTGGTGTTTGATGGGAGGCAAAAAAATGATTGAACTTGTCAGGGAACTTGCCGGTACTTACGGGCCTTCAGGCCGTGAGGATGAAATACGCGGTGTTATACGCAAAAAGATATCGGGAAAGGTAGACGAATTGTATACCGACACGCTTGGGAACCTTATCGCCGTGAAAAAGGGGAACGGCAAACGCATAATGCTTGCGGCACACATGGATGAAATAGGCGTTGTCGCAACATATATCGAAGAAAACGGTTTTATACGTTTTTCGAATATAGGCGGTGTCAGCCCGGTTTTCTCACTCGGGCAGAGGGTAAGGTTTGCCAACGGCGTATGCGGCTGTGTATGCTACGAAGAGAAGCTTAAAGAACCGAAAGATCTGAATTTTTCAAAAATGTTTATAGATATAGGAACAAACAGCAGGGAAAGGACAATGGAGTATGTTTCTCCCGGCGATATCGCGGTTTTTGAAGCCGGCACAATTGAACAGAACGGGAGATACATTTCAAAGGCTCTTGACGACAGGATAGGCTGCGCGGTGTTAATAGAGCTTATCGGGCAGTTAAATGAAGTAAAAAACGAAATCGCATTCGTATTTACGGTTCAGGAAGAAGTCGGACTTCGCGGAGCGGGAACCGCCGCATATGCGATAAAACCGGATCTCGCAGTTGCGGTGGACGTTACAAATACCGGCGACACCCCCGGATGCAACCCGTTGTCGATTGAACTTGGCAAAGGCGCCGCGGTTATGATCAAGGACGGAAGAACAATATCACATCCGCTTGTAAAGAATAAACTTATTGACCTGGCAAAAAGATTTGATATTCAATACCAGCTGGAGGTAATCGAAAAGGGCGGAAATGACGCGGGCTCAATCCATACAACAGCGGGCGGGATACCGTCGGGAGGAGTGTCGATACCATGCAGGTACATGCACAGCCCATGTGAAATGGTCGATGCCGGTGACGTAAACAATGTGGTTAAATTGCTGAAAGCATTTATTCAGTCTGAAGATTAGCTTTCTTTTTCCGTTTTGAAAAAAGAATAAAAAAGGATATTATATGGATTATCGCTGTTATAGTCCACGAAACAGGGTATGACAAATACAAAGTTCTCAAATCCCTGTTTTTTGCGAACACGGTATATACCCACGTGATCCTGATTCCGCAAACGCCGATCACGGACACAATCATCGGTATCAGCGATGTTCCGAGGCCTCTCAGCATTCCGACCACAACATCCATAAGACCGCATGTGAAATAAGTTCTTGCATATATGGAAAGCCGTATCATGCCGTAACCTATCACTTCCGTATTACCGGGCGCATAGATACCTAAAAGCTGTTCGCCGAACAATACCGCAAATGTGCCTAATCCGAACCCGGTTATGCAGACAAGAAGCGAACAAATCAGGAATATACGATTTATACGTTTGTAATTTCCGGCGCCGTAGTTCTGGCCGGTAAAAGCCAATGCCGCATGGTGGAATGAATTCATTGAAACATATATAAACCCTTCAATATTTGAGGCTGCGGAATTTCCCGCCATAACAGCCGAACCGAAGGAGTTTACTGACGATTGGATTATTACGTTTGACAGTGAGAAAACTGCGCCCTGAAGTCCGGCCGGAACGCCTATTTTTAGAATTTCAACCAGTTTATCGTTATGAATCCTGATATCCTTCAACACCAGTCTGCATGCGCCGTTGTACTGTATAAGGCATATCAATACAAGAGCAGCCGAAATAATCTGGGAAATGACGGTTGCAATGGCAACTCCGGCAACCCCCATATGAAAAAACACAACAAATATAAAATTAAGGGTAACATTAATAAGCCCTGAAACAGTCAAATAAAAAAGAGGCCTTCTTGTATCGCCTACCGCTCTTAATATTGCGCTTCCGAAATTGTAGACCATTTGAACAGGCATACCTGCAAAATATATTCTGAGATATAATGTTGACAGATCAATTACATCCTCGGGCGAACCCATTGCAATTAGGATGTTTCTTGCCATAATTATTCCTACAGTGCCAATAAAAATACCGCATATTACGCTTGAGGCAATCGATGTATGTACGACACGGCTCACATTTCCATGATCACCCGCGCCGTGGTACTGCGCTACCAAAACACTTGTTCCTACAGACAGGCCTATGAATAAACTGACAATAAGGTTTGTCATCGAAGCTGTGGATCCCACTGCAGCAAGCGCGGTACTGCCGGTGAAACGACCTACTACGATAATATCCGCAGCATTGTATAATAGCTGAAGTATTCCCGACAGCATGAGCGGGATGTAAAATCTTATTATTTTAAATAATAAAGGGCCGTTCAGCATGTCGATTTCATAGTTTGCCGGCCTGTGCGATTTTAGTTTTTTCATTGTATCAAGTCCGTTGTTCCATATATTAACGCAATAAAAAAGCGCATATTTTGTCAATTATTATACAATTATAACTCCTGGGGAATAATAAAGCAAACCGAAATAACAGGCAGATAATTTTTCATTCCATTCCGAAAACTGGGTACGTGCCGAAATTTATCGAATTTTTTACGTTAAAACAGGTAAAAATAAAACTTAAACCGAACCTGACTTCAGGTTTATCTGCGGAATTGATTTGGCGAAATATCCTATCATAAACGGCATTATAAAAACGCATACTAGATATGATTAAGAACAAGACAGGAGGGAAACAAAAACATGAGCATCTTGGACAACGTTTTGGAACATGATGCGAAAAAGAATAAAGGGAATAAGCGTTCGACGGGCTTTCACGTAAGCAAGCAGGCAGGTAATAAATTCAAGGAAGAATTCTCCGAAAATCTTGATATGAATGATTATCAAAGGTATCAGCAAAACGGGGTATTCTTCACAAAGGTTTCCGATAATACAGCGACATTAAAATATGAAGGCCTTCTTGCAAAGTGCGGCGCTGATGACGTGTATACCGTTATCGGTTTCGGAAGCAATACAAACTGGGAAAATGTCCAGACAATACGGATGAGCAGGTCCGGGAACTCATTCCATGCCGATATTCCCACAATGCATGGCAAAAATGTCAATATTGCTTTCAAGGACAGTGCCAACAACTGGGACAACAACAGCGGAATGAACTACACTTTTATCTAAAAGCCCGACTGTTCCTGTTTTTCCGCAGGGGAAGCAGGAACAGTTCCCTTCTGCTTGTTTCTTATCAAAAATCCCGTCATATTCAGCCTTGAGAAAAATATTCCGGCAGCCAGACAAAGAAGGGGTATAACAGGGTAGTGGTACCTGCTGTGGACTTCCGCGAGCATATGGGCGGCAACCGTTCCAAGGATGTATAAATAAAAAACATATGATCCGCTGTTTATTTTTTCTTTATCATTGTTTTTTACAAAGAAAAGAGCCGCGAAGGACAATGCCAGAAAAAGAAAATAATACGCGTCAGCGGCGAAGGTCAGCCAGACCGCATGTTTAGATATATTTACGCGCGATGCCGGCGAAACCGAATTCTGGATATATGTAATGCTTTTATGGTCATTTCCCCACATATGCTTGTTTTTATTTACCTGAAGCTTGATAAATGAGAACAAATCCATTTCTTTAAGCCGCTTTAAGCCTGTTTCTGCAAGTTGTTCGTGAATTTGATCGGAAGTCAGACCTTCACTGATTAAAGATTCAAGAAAGACCGAATCTTTTTCGCTCCATCTGCCCTCGGATTCAATATTAAGCCCGGCGAGTATGTAAAAGCCCGAAGGCTTTTTCGCCACTTCAATCCCGATCCTGTTCCCGATTCTGCCTGACACAAAAGAGGAAACTGCGGTATACGAAACAATCATTAATACGCAAATGCCGGCTCTTATAAGCAGTTCCGTTTTTCCGTCCTTGTCACGTAAATTATATTTGTATTCCATTAAAAGGTAATGTATCAATAAGCTTATGACAAGGATGACAACTGCCGGACGTATGTAATTCAGGAAACCTGCCGTAATCCCTATGAATAAGAAAACGGCAAATCTCCGGATTATATTATTGATATGCTTTACTGCGTACAGGTAAACAGCGATAAGAAAGAGGAGCCCGAAAGTGAAAAACGGTTCGGTTAATACGAGCGAGTTATAAAATATCTGAGAAGGCCAGAAAGCGTATATAACCGCTGAAACAAGCCCGGTCTTTTCATCATGCAGGATTTTTCCGATGAGGTATATTAATAAAAGAATCCCGATATTCAATGCAATATTGAACGCGACGGCGCTGTCAGGGCGCGGGCCGAAAATCGAGTATACAACCGATAGAACTTTTGAATACCCAAATACGTGAGGGAATAGGGATATAAACTTCGGGTAAAGTATTTCACCATTAACCAATGCGCCCGCAAGGGAGTGATATGTATAAAAATCCGAAACCGGTATCGCTTTAACGAAATATACCCATACAATGCGAAGGAATAACGATGAGGCGGCGGCTGCCAGAAGAAGCGGCCGCGTTCTGTTTATTTTCCATTCGGATATAACGGGAAATTTGGCGTAAAGAACAATCACGGCGGCAATTGCCGCAATTATTAATAATTTCGATGCGGTAATGCTGTCACTTAATACAAATATTAAGAGTGTCAATACGACAAAAACCGTAAAAACGAAAATAATTATCCTTTTCACAATTTTATCCATAAAGAATCTCTCTTTCGCTTCTTCTTCACCCATAATAACATATTTAATTGATGAATGCATAAATGTTTTTGGGATCAGGACAAAAGCCGCCGTAAATCATCCAAATCCGAAACGGGCATTTCACAGGCAAAGTTTTTACACACATAAGCGTGAGTCTTTCCGTCCGGAGCCGTATATCCGGAAATATACGGTATTACGTCTTCCAGTTCTTTGTACTTGCTGCCGTATATCAGAAGAGACGTAAACGGGCGGAAATTGTTCCGCACAATATCAACATACTGCATCAGCGTATTTTCCGGCTCGTTTGAAACAACGATTATTTCCTGCGGGGGCTGCATGTAAACAAGGTACGAGGTAAGCATATGGACATACGCCGAAGGCGACAATGAAACCTGCCCGCTGAAGGCTTTGAGCTGCTTTTCATAGTTTTCAACATACATAATATTTCCTGTCATCCGGAACAGCCGTAGCAGGTTCATCGCCATAACCGAGTTTCCTGACGGCACAGCGCCGTCGTAAGCGTCTTTCGGCCTTGATATCAGTTTTTCCGCGTCATTCCCGTAAAAGAAAAAACCGCCGTTTTCAGTATCGGAAAAAAGCCTTTCGATTTCGTTGTATATTGAAACGGCATCTTTCAGGAATTCGGGTTCGAAAGTTGACTCGTACAATTCAATATAGGCCCACTGGAGGAAAGCATAGTCGTCAAGAAACGCGGGGATATCCGCTTCCCCGTCCCTGAAACGGGCGTAAAGCCGGCCGTCTTCCCTTTTTAGTCTTGTATTTATAAACGATACCGCCTTTTCAGCCATGTTTACAAGGGATTTATCATTAAGAATACGGCCGCCTATCGCACAGGAAGCCGCCATTAACGCGTTCCAGGAAGTTAAAATTTTATCGTCCTTAAACGGATGCACTCTTTTTTCCCTGACGCTTAACAGCTTGCTTCTGCACTTTTCAATGAAATTATAATCAATCTCTTCCGCTCTGATAAGGTTTGGTATATTTCTACCTTCAAAATTGCCCGAAGAGGTAATATCGAACATATCACAGAAACGCTTTCCGTCTTCTTCACCCAATACGGATGTTATTTCCTCAGGCAGCCAGGTGTAAAAAAGCCCTTCGACTCCTTCGGAGTCTGCGTCTTCTGCGGAGTAGAACGCGCCTTCCGGGGATGTCATATCCCTTTTTATATATTCATAAATTTCGTATGCAGCCTGCGCGTACTTTTTGTTCTTTGTCGCCTGGTACGCTTCGGCAAAAGCAATGGAAAGCAGCGCGTTGTCGTACAGCATTTTTTCAAAGTGCGGAACAAGCCATTTCCTGTCGGTGGAATACCGGCAGAAGCCAAAGCCTATATGATCGTAAATCCCGCCTTTGTACATCGAATCAAGAGTTTTTTCAACCATCTCCAGGGCTTTCATTTCTCCGGTTGCGAACCAGTACCTTAATAGGAACAGCAGGTTATGCGGAACCGGAAATTTTGGCGCATTTCCGAACCCACCGTATTCAGGGTCAAAAGAACGTTCAAGCTGCCGGTATGTTTCGTCAATTATTGTTCTGCTTAAGGTTTTTGGATCATAATGGTTATCATTATAAACGGCTTCTATTATCCGGTTTCCGGCATTCTCGAGGTTGTCGCGTTTTTCCTTCCACGCTTTTGTAATGCTGCGCAGTATGCTCATAAGACCCGGGATTCCGTATCGATCATTTTTCGGGAAATATGTTCCGGCGAAAAACGGCTTTTTGTCCGGGGTCATAATTATCGTCAGCGGCCAGCCGCCGTGTCCTGTCATAGCCTGGCAGACGGACATATAAACATGATCGATGTCCGGCCGTTCCTCGCGGTCCACCTTGATTGCGATAAAATGCCTGTTAAGAAACTCTGCAACTTCTTTATCCTCAAAACTTTCCCGCTCCATTACATGACACCAGTGGCAGGTGGAATAGCCGATGGAGAGAAAAACAGGCTTGTCCTCTGACTTCGCCCTGGCAAAGGCTTCTTCACCCCAGGGAAACCAGTCTACAGGATTGTATGCATGCTGGAGTAAATATGGTGATTTTTCGTTTATTAGTCTATTTGGTACTCTTTCGGAATTTGACATGAACATCATCCTCTAAAACAAAAATATATAGGTATTATACCCAAATAAAAAAAGTGAATATGTAAGCAGAATCTTATATTAATAATAGTATTTAAATTCCCTTCAAAATCATTATAATTTTTATGCCGTTCATATATTCATCACCCCTGGACTTGACCAAAAATGAGATTTCAAGTTGGCATTCCGGATGTTATCGAGAATATTTTCATTTAAATTTTTATTGCATTACCTATAATTAACGATTATTAACGTATAGACTCAAAATATCACTTATAATTAACGAATATTAATGTTTTGTATTGACAAAACGTTAAAAAACGGTATATAATATTAACATAGGTGATATTATGAAGGAGTGATATTCAGATGTTTATTGAAGAAAGGCATCAAGCGATACTAAATATACTCAAAGAGAATGGCAGAATCTCAATCGGCGAAATACAAGAAAGATTTAATGTTTCTGTTGAATCTGCAAGGCGTGACTTAAGAATCCTTGAGGAGAAAGGTCTTCTTAAAAGAACGCACGGTGGGGCAATACCCTTAATGCAAGTGGGGGCTATACCTCCACGAATCAGAGAAATCAAAGAAGTATATGAGAACTACGATGCAATTGCAAAAAAGGGAGCCGAGTTTGTCAAAGAGAACGATATTGTATATCTCACGAGTGGTTCTATTGGATTCCTTATGTTGAAATATTTGCCACGAGATATAAAATATACTCTTGTTATCAACTCAGTAGCCCTTGCCAATGAGTTAAAATTATGGGACAACGTGGATGTCTATATTGTCGGGGGTAAAATGCGCAAGCATAGTACGGCTTCTATTGTTGATAGCCTTGCAACCTCATTTGTAAAAAATATGCATTTTGATTTAAGTCTTATGACTGCCGGAGGAGTTGATGGAGAATTTGGTGTGTCGAATGGAACTGACGAAACAGCAACTTTTCAAAGAGCTATTATTGAGAATACCAGAAGAAACATTCTGCTAATGCCTAATCAGAAGATAGGATTTAAGGCATTTATAAAGGTATGTGATGTTAATATGTTTGATACATTGATAACTGATTGGGATGCATTAGAGGAGGAATTGGTTAAAATCCAGGAGGCCGGTGTTGATGTAATCGTTGTTGAGAAGGAGAATGTTGGCAAACCTTCCGATGAATGAAACTATCGAAAACGTCACCATGTTAAAATTAGTTGATTTGAGTTGCTCATTCCTTATATCCAAGCAGGAATTCCATTTATTAGGCGGGTAGTGTAAAAAATTTTGTGTATTGAGATGAATGCTGCCTTTCTGGCAAGTAATTTAACGTTGTTTTACTGCAATGTATCTAGTAGTTTCTGATATTATTATTTCCAATATATGCTTATTT
>Ga0134095_1001771_pt1 | contig 13542 bp, 10 predicted proteins | sample 6_2taG_FD_94449 | JGI IMG/M metagenome (GOLD analysis project Ga0134095, IMG submission 94449) | Switchgrass degrading microbial communities from high solid loading bioreactors in New Hampshire, USA - 6_20_20_110_A2 metaG | ecosystem: Engineered > Bioreactor > Semi-continuous > Anaerobic >... | reverse complement strand
TACAGATAGATTTAAGAATTATATGAAGTAAGAAGAATCTTACCTCAGACTTTACATTGTGTAGTTTTGAGGGTACATGGAGTACCCAATGAAGAATTGAGAATGCAAAATGCAGAATGAAAGCAAGGTATGTAAGAATGAATTTCCATTGTGCATTCTTCATTCTGCATTGAACAACATCCGGTGACAATAACGCGGAGGGAACACCCGTACCCATTCCGAACACGGAAGTTAAGCTTTGCAGTGCCGATGATACTTGGAGGGAAACCTCCTGGGAAAGTAGGTCGTTGCCGGAACTTATATGTTACATACAAAAAGAACCATATCAATCTTTGATATGGTTCTTTTTGCTGAGTGTATAATATAATCAAAAATTATTAAAATTATTTGTTTAAAAAGCGAATATTTCTTTGGTTAATAATGTTGTATAATGTTACTAATCATTGTTTTAATTATATTTTAAGTATTGGAGTGTTAAGATGAGGTTGTTAAATTTAACTGCATACAAAATTGCTAAATCAATTGTTGATAGATTTTACTGGAGTAATAAAACAAAAAGAATATATTATTATGTTCTAAGATGCATTTTTGGGACGATTTTTAAAATGGCGGTTATTTTTTCAATAGCAGCTTTACTTGATGTTTTTAAGCCTACGTTATATTGTGCTATTACCTACGGTATTGTTAAAGTATTATCCGGTGGAATGCATCATAGGCCCTTAGGTCGTTCCATATTGTTGTCGGTTATGTTGTTTATTACAATGGGGGTTATTTCAGACACATTTTATTATATTTATAAGCCGTTTGATGACGTATTAACAAAAGGGCCGTACATATATGTTTGGTTATTCTTTATTATTTCTTTGCTTATAACTATATTTTTTGTACCTGTCAGAGTTCGTCATAAAGTATCAGATAGGAAATGGTATAAATATACGTACAAAATGTTGACACTTATTTTTATAGTAGCAGCAATGTATTATACATTACAAATATTAAAAGTACCTGAGCCGGAGCAACTTATTGATGTTGAGATGCCTAAGGCATTGGCAATTTGGACGGGAATCGTTTTTGAATTGTTTGTATCTATTCCGGTTGTATATTTTGCCACTTCAAAATTGAATCAGATTTTAAATTATAAATAAGAAAAATAAAAAAAGGGGCTGTTATAGAAGCCCTTTTTTTAATATATTTTAGTAGATAATATATTTTAGTTATGTCAATAACGGAATTGATTTATGGTTATTTTTGTATTACTATAATACTTGAGGTGAATATTATGAATTCTTTAGAAAGAAGGAATAAAATATTAGAGATATTGAGTCAGAGAGACAGCCCTATCAGTGGATCAAAACTGGCGGAAATGGTAAAGGTAAGTCGCCAGGTTATTGTTCAGGATATTGCATTATTACGAGCGGCAGGATCAAATATTATTGCTACACCTCAAGGGTATTTCATGATATTAAAAGATGAAGAAAATGTGCGCAAAACAATTGTAAGTAAGCATGATAAAAGTGATATAAGAGATGAACTTACAACCATTGTGGATGAAGGTGGGACTGTAGTGGATGTTATTGTTGAACACAGTATTTATGGACAAATATGTGGAAATATTATGGTTCGTTCAAGGAGGGATGTGGATAATTTTATGGAAAAAATTAATCAAAAAGGTACAAAACCTTTAAGTAATTTAACAGACGGTATTCATTTACATACCATTGAATGCAAGGATGAAGAAACAATGTCCAGAATAGAAAATGCTTTACGTAAAAAGGGATACTTAGTAGAATAATTTGTGAATAACTAAATAATTTATCCACAACCCTGTGAATAAATAGTTTGGTTAACTTCTGATATATTATGGTAACATCAGTTATATCAAGGGATTAGGCTGTTTATTATTTATAGTAATAAATTAACAAGTTATCCACATGGTTGTTTATTATTACTGTTTTATAATTTATAATATTGTTAATAAAAAATATCTTCAATGCAATTTGAAAAATAGTTTTTGTAGTATTAGAAGTCATTATATATGTTGTTTATAATATAATTATTAGTGAGATAGAAATGGAACAAAACGTATAAAAAATAAGTCTAATAATTAATAAATTTATATATGCTATGATAAATGAAAGGAGTCGGCTATGCAAGAGCCTTTAAAACAACAAACAGTAAGGCAGCTATTACAAATTAATTCAAAATACATAAAGTATGGAATCATTTACTTGTTGATAGTACTTGTTATTACGACCACGTTAATAGGATTTGCTGTAAATAATGTATTATCCTATTCGGATATTTATTCAGGAGTATATATTGGCGATATTCATGTAGGAGGATATACAAAAGAATCAGCAATTTCAGCGGTTTTGGACAAATATGAAGGAGAATTGTCACAGAAGAGTTTTGTTATCCAAAGCAAAGGAAAAAGGTTAAATGTTTCTTGTGCGGATATCGGTGCCTATTATGATGTTAATGCTGCTGCGGATAAAGCTTATAAAGTGGGAAGAGCAGGAAATTTTTTTAGGAAAATGAAAGAAATTTATACCGCAAAAACGAAACATGTATTTATTCCGTTAGATATTAAAGCAGATCCGATAAAGCTTGAAAACAAAATTAAAGAGTTATCTGTACAGGTGGATATACCTGTCCAAGAATATAGTACGAGAATTGAAGGTAATTATTTATATGTAAAAGAAGGTACAAGTGGGGAACTTATTATTATAGAAAAAGCAAAAGAAAAAATATTGGAAGCCTTAAATTACGGATATGTAGATGTAATAGAATTAAATCCTGAAGTAGTACAGCCTAAACAAGTAAATGTTGAGGATTTATACAATGAGGTTTGTAAAGAACCTGTAGATGCTAAGTATGAAGTTCAGAATTACAAACTTCAAATTATTCCTCATGTAGTAGGTATTCATTTCAACAAAGAAGAAGCTGCAAAAATTATTGATGAAAACAGAGGTTCAGGACAAGAATATGTCATTCCCATTCAGTTAACGGTTCCTGACAGAACGACGGAAATTTTGCAGAAAATTTTGTTTAAGGATCAGTTGGCACAATATACAACGGTATTTAATCCTGAAGATGTTGACAGAACAACGAATATTAAACTTGCAGCAAAAAAAATCAATGATATTGTTTTGGGCCCCGGGGATGTTTTTTCATACAATGATGTTGTAGGGTCCAGAACAAAAGAAGCAGGGTTTCAAAATGCAAAAGTATATGTGGGTGGAACCGTCGTAGATGGCCTAGGGGGAGGTATATGCCAAGTTTCTTCAACATTATATAATGCAATATTATATGCAGACCTTGAAGTGGTGAGCCGTACCAATCATTCATTAACGGTTTCATATGTACCTTTAGGACAAGATGCAACGGTTTCATATGGTTCCATTGATTTTAAATTTAGGAATAATACAGAGTGGCCCATAAAAATTATTTCCAAAGTATCGGGAAACAGACTTTCATTAGAATTATACGGAGTCAATAATGAAAAAGGGAAAACGGTTTCCATTGAAAATCAAGTTATTCAGACAACCCCCTTTAGTGTAAAGTATACTGATGATCCTAATTTGGAAGAAGGTAAAACAATTGTAAAACAAAAAGGTGGAAACGGATATGTTGTTGATACCTATAAAATTATAAAAAAAGACGGAAAAATTGTAGAGCGAAAAAAAATATCCAGGAGTACCTATTTACCTTTGGAACAACATGTTGTGAGAGGATCAAAAAAGGTAACGGTTCCGGTTTCTCCGAATACACCAAAAGATGATAATAGTAGTAAGCAGTCGGAGCAACCTGTCTCCCCTGTTGAAACCCAAGCACCGCAACAGTCGGAAGATGTTGTCCCTAATATGCAAGGACAAGAAAATTCAGGAGAATTGCCTGTAGTTTCAGAAACAAATCCTGTAACACAATAAAAAATTCCACCTATCTCCTATAGATTTCACCTCTATATTATGTTAATATAGAGGTGGACATTTTTGCGCGTAGAAAATTTGGAATTGAATGTTTTAGAAAGAGAATAGGGGGAATTTTTGTGAGGTCTTTTATTAGATATTTATTTACAATCATTATGATTGCTATTTTTTTTAATAACCCTGTTTATGTGAATGCTTTTCAGGTAGAAGATAGTTTCTATATGAAAGATATTTCAGGACATTGGGCGGAAGATTATATAGAGCAACTTGTATATGCGGGGATACTAAAAGGTGATACAAATAGAAACGCGAATCCTGATCAGCCAATAAACAGAGCAGAGTTTATTGCGTTATTGGTAAGGGCTTTAAATTATGAAAACAGTGGGGCTGTGGCCGGATTCAAGGACGTTAAACCGCAAGATTGGTTTTATGAGGAAGTATCTATTGCGAGACAACATGGTATAACCATAGGGGATGGAAGTGGATATTTTCATCCTAATAATTATATTACACGTGAAGAAATTGTGCTTATGCTGGTTAGAGGGTTGAATACAGAATTATCAGTGTATAATACGGCAATGAGTTTTCGTGACATACCTGTTGACTATAAGTATAAGAAAGAGCTTTCGGCAGCCGTAGATAAAGGAATTATTAAAGGATATGAAAATAATACTTTTCGACCTTATAATAATGCCACAAGGGCTGAAGCTGCCGTTATGATAAAAAATATGCTAAGTGTAGATGATATTGTTGATAAAAATCAAGAACAATCAAAAATAATAATTTTTATTGAGCAATATATGGACAAGTACCTTGAAAAGAAAAATAAAGGACAATCGGATATTGACTTTAATTTTCAATATTCTGTAGGAAGAGAAAATGATTATAACAAAGCAAGAGCAAATGTTATTGAATTATATGGTGAAAAGGGGATTGATGTCAAACAACATATTTCTGACAGACAGATAACGATTGAAAACGTAAACGGTCGTTTTGCCAAAGTAAATGTTGTTTATGATGTTTCATACACCAGGGTATTTGATGACGGAACGGAGAAAACAAAACATTATAAGATGGAAGTAAGTTATCGTTTAAGGAAAATGAATGAACAGTGGGTTGTGTATGATTCTCAAGAAAGATTGTATAGAGATGATAAAATCAGTCTTGTATGGGAACAGATCTCCGTTAAGACACCTGATATGTCAAATGTCGGAAAAATGGAAGGATTAGACGTAATATCCCCCACATGGTTTGAATTACGAGCAAATACCAGCAGTATGGGAGTGAAGTCAAGTGATCCTACTGTATATAGCGACGGACAAAACAGTATTCATATGATTGACATGGGTGACTATAATTTTGTTCAATGGGCTGAAAATAATCAATATGACATATGGGCGCTTTACAGAAATGAGTTTGATATAGATGTAGCCAATAAGATTTTAAATAATAAAGAGGCACGTAAGATTACTATTGAACTTTTATTGGAGTTTACGGATAAATATAAACTGGATGGTATTAATATTGATTTTGAAAACATGTATTATAGTGACAAAGATGCTTTTTCGCAGTATGTAAGGGAAATAGCACTTGTTATGAGAGAACAAGGGGTCATTACATCGGTGGATGTGACAAAAATTGAGCCTACGAGCCTTACATGGTCCATGTGTTATGATAGAGAAGCGCTTGGAAAAGCAGTGGACTATGTAGTATTAATGGGTTATGACCAAAATGGTTCTTGGAGTAAAACCAGTGGTTCGGTAGCTCAATTAAGCTGGGTGGAAAACGCTCTTAAGGGCATCATGGAGCAAGTTCCAAATGAACAAATATTATTAGGAGTTCCTTTTTATACCAGAGTGTGGGAAGAAACAAACGGAAAAGTGACAAAAACGACGGCAATATCTATGATGACGGCCAACGATTTGATTAAACAAAACAATGCAACGTTGGTTTGGGATGAAAAAAGCGGTCAATATGTTGCCACATATTATAAGGACGGTAAGACCTATAAGATTTGGGTGGAAGATGCTACGTCCATTAAATTGAAATCTCAATTGGTCAATAAGTATAATCTTGCAGGTGTAGCAGGCTGGAGACGAGGTTTCGAAACGCAGGATATATGGAGTGTTATTGCAGAAAGTTTAAAATGAACAAGAAGGATTAAGTAACACTCGTAATACAGCTCCCATATAATGATAGTGAAAAATAAAGTAGCACTATCATTAGAAGGGAGGATAAATGTATGTACGGTTATTATAATAATTATATAAATATGTACTATCCTGAAATGATGGATGTAGATCCGATTCGATATCCGGATATCTATTATATTGTATATCCTATGGTTAGAAGAAAATGTGAAATGATGGATATGTCCTATAATCCAAGTATGTATCCATATCCAAGTTATAAAATGATTGAAAAAATGATTGATGAGTTATATGAAGAATGTAAAAAGCAACATCCGGAAATGTTCAAACAATACAAAATAGAATCAGAAAGCGAAACAAAGCAATTTTTCGGCCCCAGGGGGCTGTTCAGAGGACTTTTAGGAATATTATTGATCAGGGAAATACTTGACAGAAGGAGAAGATTCGGATATCAGCCGTATGGTTACGGACCTTGGTATGGTTTTGGAGGATATGGTTATTATTAGAACTGTTGGTCAACTTAATATTCCATATAATGAATACGATTTATATATTTTTAATACCAATATTTGTTATAGGGGCGAACACTGTTCGCCCCTAGATGTTTTCTTAAAACCGTATACCTCTTTTTTTGCAGGATCTGTAATCCAGTATTCTTTTACACTTGTCTGCATATATAAATCCAGTTTTTTCAGCATATCGTTTCTGCGTGTTTTTATCAATGTAATGTCAAAAGGAGCCGTAAGCGGTCTGCGTTGATTTAAATGTATCATAAAAAAATTAAAAAAAAGTTGTATCTTTCTGGATCGAATGATATAATATGAACATATTTACAAAAGTATTAAAATGTTAATGCAGGAGGTAAATATGTATCGATTTAAAAAGGTATGGGTAAGTAGAATTGTTATAGCATTAGCGGTGACTTTAATATTAAATTCTTTTTGTTATTCAGGTTATGATCAAAGTTTTGCTTCGGAAAACAACAAATTTTTTGAAGTGCCGTTAAATCCTGACTATGTTGAATATGTCAACAATAGAAAGAATCATACAGAAGAAAAGTTTGGGTATATTCCTTCTCCGTTTATTATAAAACGTTCTGAATATAACGAAGGAAATAAAAGTTTATTATTTGAAGCAAATTCTTTGCCGGAACAATATAGTTCGATCGAATATCAAACTTCTGTAAAGGATCAGCATATAGACGGTCCTTGCTGGGCTTTTGCAACGCTTTCTGTTTTGGAGTCATATTTGTTGCGAAACAATCGAGGATATTATGACTTTTCAGAAAGAAATATGATGAACAACCATGGATATGATTTGGATTATGATCAAGGTGGTAATTTTAGTATTGCTTCAGCTTATCTGACAAGCTGGAAAGGCCCGGTTTTTGAAGAAGATGATTATCCGTATTACGAACCAGATTCAAACACTGTTGGATATAAAGAGGAAAATGTGAGAATGCATGTCCAAGGCATATATTGGATACCTCCTTTGCCTTCAGGAGAAAACAGAAAGCTTGCTGATCTTGATGAAATAAAACAAGCCGTCATGCAATATGGTGCGGTAGGTACGACAATATATTGGCATGAGGATTATTATGATGCTAATAATTTTTCATATTATTATGACGGTGAAGAATCGCCTAATCATGAAGTGGTGATTGTAGGTTGGAATGATAATTATAATTGGAATAATTTTAATTCATCTATTCAAAAAAACGGAGCTTTTATTGTAAAAAACAGTTGGGGTGAGGATTTTGGTGATAACGGATATTTTTACATTTCTTATTATGATGTTTCCTTGGGACGAGAAAACTGGTGTTTTACCAATGTCGAAGATGTAAACAATTATGATAATATTTATCAGTATGACCCCTTTGGCCCTGTTACTATGCTGGGAACCAATAATTCAGATTATTCGGCGTGGTTTGCAAATGTATTTACATTGGATTCTGACAATGATGAATTTCTTGAAGCAGTTTCTTTTTATACTTCTGTGGCCGAATGTCCTTATGAGATATATATAAATCCGTCTTTTTCAGGAGATTCGATACAAGGATTAAATAAAGTTAAGAACGGTACTATTGCTAATCCAGGTTATCATACAATTAAACTGAATAGTCCTGTGCGTATTAAGAAAAATGAAAAATTTGTTGTAGCAATTAAGCTCATAACACCAGGTGACCGTTATCAGGTTTTTGTTGAAAAGCCTTTTCAATACTTAAGTAATGCCACAGCTTCGAGGAATCAAAGTTATCTTAGTATAGACGGAAATGACTGGATTGATTTAACGTCGCTTAGAATAGGAGACAATAGTTTTGAGAATGCAAATGTATGTCTTAAAGCTTTTACTACAAATTGTAAGCCGGTGATATCATTTGATGCTTCAAACTATTCGATAAATGAGACAGATGGCAGTATTACAATTCATATGGAAAGAACTGAAAATACCACAGATTCCGTATCTTTTAATTATATGACGGTTGACGGTACTGCTAAAGCGGGAAAGGACTATATCTCGTCTGTGGGTACAGTTCGTTTTGAAAAAGGAGAGACAAGAAAAAGTATTACTATTGATATAGTAAATGATAAGGAGGCAGAAGGAGAAGAAACGTTTTTTGTTGTTTTAACGGATAATTCCGACAGCGTAATTTTTCATCAATCTTCCGTAGAAGTCACAATAAATGATAATGTGGTATCTAAATCAGGTTTATTAATAGCTCCGGTATCGCTTAAGATAGGAAATAAAGAATTATCTTCAACGGAAAAATTGAGTGATATTAATATTCCGATAAATGATACCATAACTGCGTCAGTTCATATAAAAAATAATTGTTCAGAAACAAGAGGCATGAAACTGATTGTCGCTTTAATAAAAACCGAAAACGGAATAGATCAGTTAAAACAGGTTTCAATATGTCCGATTGATTTTGTTACCGGTGCTCAAACTTACTTATTCAGTGCAACAATGAATATAGATATAGAAGATACAGTCGGCTATAAGATAAAAGTATATTTATGGAATGACATGGATCAAAGGATTCCGTATATTCCGGTGCAAGAGTATTAATTTACATAGTTAAAAAATATATTTAATAAGAAATATCGGCAGAAAACCTTAAGTTGTTAACTTAAGGTTTTTTGTGTATAATTACATTAATATAACTATGTTTAGGTGGAGTGGACGATGATAAGAGAGTATCTAAAAAATAATATTTTAATAACGGATGGGGCAATGGGGACATACTATGCACAGTTGACCGGAAATACGGTGGTGTTCTCTGAATATGCGAATATTACAGATGCTGATCTTATCAAAAGGATTCACAGACAATATGTCAACGCAGGTGCAAAGCTAATCAGAACCAATACTTTTTCTGCAAATTCCATCACTTTAGGAGTTTCAAGAGAAGAATTAAAAGAAATTATTCGAAAGGGATATGATATTGCCAAAAGTGCGATTTCGCAAGATGATGTTTACATTGCTGCAGATATTGGACCTATCCCGGTTGTGAAAGATAAGGTACAAATAGATAAAAGGACAATAATAGATGAATATTTGTTTATTATTGATACCTTTCTTGAAGCAGGAGCGGATATCTTTGTTTTTGAAACTTTCAGCAGTGTGGATTATTTGAAAGAAGTCACGGAATATATTAAACGAAAAAAACCGGAAGCATTTATTATAACTCAATTTGTTATTATGCCTGACGGATATACCAGACAAGGGATTAGTGCGGCGAAAATTGTACAGAAAGCAAAAAATATAAAATATATTGATGCTTACGGATTTAATTGTGGTTCAGGTCCTACTCATTTATATAACAATATGAAGCAGATTCATTTTGGAAATGATATTGTGGCTGCATTGCCTAATGCAGGCTTTCCCGAGATCATTAACGAACGAACCGTTTATTCTCAAAATGAAGATTATTTTGCCGATACCGTTGTAAGCATTTCAAAATTAGGTGTAAAAATTGTAGGAGGCTGCTGTGGAACTACACCTGCACATATCCGTAAAATTGCGGAAAAGCTGATGAACAAGAAAATCGTCAGTCCGTCTAAAGCTGCTTTTGAGGAAGTAACAAAAATTTATCAGCAGCCTATTTATAATTCTTTTTATGAAAATTTGAAGAAAAAAAAGTTTACCATTGCAGTAGAATTGGATCCTCCTTCTACAAGTGATCTTGGTAAAGTTTTAACCGGAGCGGAGTTATTAAAGGCAAACGGCGTCCATGTTATAACGGTTGCCGACTCCCCTTTGGCAAAAGCAAGAGCTAATTCCCTCATGGTTGCTTCTATTATTCAAAGAAAGGTGGGCATTGACGTAATACCTCATATTTGTTGTAGGGACAGAAACAGTATTGCCTTAAAATCGGATTTATTAGCCGCTCATATAGAAGGGATTAGAAATATTTTAATTGTCACAGGTGATCCTATACCCGGTGCAGGAAAAAGTGAAATAAAAAGTGTATTTAATTTTAATTCGTTGAAATTAATGGAATTTGTCAGTGTAATGAACAAGGAACTTTTTAAGGAGGATCCTTATTATATTGGTGGAGCGTTAAATCTTAATGCCAATAACAAGGACGCTGAAATACTGAGAATGCATAAAAAGATAGAGGCAGGTGCACGTTTTTTCCTGACCCAGCCTATTTATGATGACGATACCATAGAATATTTATCAAAAATACATAAGCCGGATGATATTAAAATACTTGCCGGAATTATGCCGCTTGTAAGCTATAAAAATGCACAATTTTTAAATAATGAAGTACCGGGGATAAAAATTCCGGATAAGTATATTGGCATGTTTAGGGAAGATATGACCAGAGAAGAGGGAGAACTTACAGGTATTCAAATTGTCGTTGAAATTGCTGAAAAAGTAAAAAAATATGTGGACGGTTTTTATTTTATTGCCCCGTTTAATAGGGCGGATATGATCGTAAAAATTATTAAGCAGTTGGATAATAATTGAAAAGTGGTGGCATATTTGAGATAAATGAATATTGTTTGTATAGCAATGTGCATGCTGTATTTATAGGGACGCCATACATGGCGTCCCTATGTAAAAATATACTAATTTTGGACACCATGTGTAATGCCCCTACAAAAATAACGATTTATCCATATATGAATATATATCCTATTGTATATACATTATTTTTGAGGAATTGCGGCACAAAACATTATCTACACATCTTTAATTTGCGTATATCTTCCCCGAAAAACTTTAAAGGGATGTAGTGGCCGATGATTCTGGATACAACCCTGTTAGAATACAGATTCACCAGTTCTTCCATATTTAAATTTGTACTTATAATAGTTTTTCGCTTATCCAGTAAACGTGAATTTAGTATGTTAAAAAATGCAGAACTTGTATAAGTATTCACAAATTCAGTGCCTAAATCGTCAATAATGAGTAAATCTACGTCAAATAAACGGTCCACTTGGGTTTTGGTTGCAGATTCCTCCGAGCGATTAAATTTATAATCTTCCAATAAACCAAAAATTTTAAAGGCGGTTTGATAAAAAACGGTTTTTCCTCTGTCTAATAAATCCTTGGCAATGCAACTGGATAAAAAAGTTTTACCAAGGCCTGGTCCGCCGTACAATAATAAATTATCATCTGTTTTATCAAAGTTTTGCACAAAATTAAAACATGTTTGAAAAATACTTTTTATATTAGTAAGCGGCGATATGCCTTCGCTTTCCACTATAGTATCTGAGTAGTAAGAAAAATCAAAATTGTCAAAATTTTGTGTGTCCAATATAGATGCCAGATTGGATTGAGCATAGGCTTCTTTTATTAATTTTTGTTCAAAACATTTACACATGGTATTGTTTACATAACCGGTATCTTTGCACTTATCACATTTATAATGAATGGAAAGATAATCTACCGGAAATCCGTTCGTTTTTAAAAGTTCGGTTTTTTCCATGTTTAATTCCATTGTCTTTTGCCGAATATTTTTAATAATTTCTTCTGTATCCGCCGTTTTATTAAGGATTTTGCGGGTCAAATTTAAGCCGATTGTTGATAATTCTGTGTCAATTTCTTTGATTCGCGGAATTTTTTTATAGACTTCTGCTTTTTTTTGCTCAAGTTCTTTATAATGATTATTTTGCAGTAAATCATATTCTCTTAAAATCTGAGTATAAATTTGTTTATCGTATGCCATTATTTCACGTCACCTTCTTTCAATTCACTTAATCTTTTTTGCAAAGCAATTTTTTCGATTTCTTCAAAATTATATTTGGTTTGTTTAAAATTAATGAATTTATTACTTCTTTTTATATCTTTTGATGAAGCATGGTTTTTGTATTTTTCTTTATTGTTTTCTTTATATTGTTTTTTTTCTTTTTCAACTTCAGTCACCGTAGTTATACCTTTTTCATGCCATGATTGAAGGATGGAATTAAGATATGGAAACGACAATTTGCCCGTATTTAAAATAGTAAGTTCATATGCCTTAGCAATCATCTCCATATCAAATTTCATTTTATCCGTCCATTGTAATATGTAATTTTCTTCTGTTGATGTCAGTTGACGGTCGGTTATGCCAAAACATTTTTTTATTGCGTATAACTTTGAACGTTTTTCTTCTATCTGCATTAGATGTTGCTCTACTTTATCTACGGTGTTAATTCCTTCATCTGCCCAATGGATGGCCACCTTTTCAATATATCGCATATTTCTTTTATTAATAGAAACACAGTATTCAATCAACATTACGATAACTTCTACAGGAAGGCGAAGCCAGTCATAAAGGCTATAGAGAATACTGATATCAGAAGAGCTAAGCATTTTCCCCAATTTTTCCTGTGCAACATTATACATGTATCGAATGTTTTCATCTTGCTCAATATATATTGAGATTTCTTCGGGGCTGTAGTTAGGCCGGCTGTCTAATACAATACGTGATACTTTTTTCTGTTTTTCCTGTTCCGCTGACGGTAAATCAATAAATTCAATATCAAAATCATCAGTATTATTGGAACGAATTAGTTTTATCGCTCCGACGCTTTCCCAATAGATCCAGGCGTTTACTACGTCGGATTCCAGAATATTTAAATCTTTGGCAACTTGTTTATTGTCAATTTCGTTATTTCCGCTAAAGCAATGGCGTAACCCGTAAAGATACACTTTTACAAAGGTTGCATTGGCTTGAGGCATGTATTTATCTATAAATATATTTGAAACGGGAAATGTCTGCATTTGATTGCTGTTTGATAGTCTGTAAATAGCCATTGTAAAACCTCCGAAGATTTATTCTTTAAATAATTATAGCATATATTTTAATAATATATAATATGGTGATAAAATAAGAAAAAAATTTTTATGTACAAAACACAATGATGGGTGACACTTTTTTTAAAAAAATAATTATCACTCCAACTTTACTTGTCAAGGGGAGGTGTGGAGATTTTTTGAATATACGGTTTCAAAAAATACTACCCGAC
>Ga0134095_1001765_pt1 | contig 13589 bp, 10 predicted proteins | sample 6_2taG_FD_94449 | JGI IMG/M metagenome (GOLD analysis project Ga0134095, IMG submission 94449) | Switchgrass degrading microbial communities from high solid loading bioreactors in New Hampshire, USA - 6_20_20_110_A2 metaG | ecosystem: Engineered > Bioreactor > Semi-continuous > Anaerobic >... | reverse complement strand
GACGCGACTGTTCCCGGGCATGCAGATCCTGGAGTCCCATCCGTTTCGCGTCACGCGCAACGCCGACATGGAGATCGAGGAAGACGAGGCGTCAGACCTGCTCGAAACGATTGAAGCAGGCGTGCGCCAGCGGCGGTTCGGGCGCGTCGTTCGTCTGGAAGTGCAGGACGATATGCCACAATACCTGCTCGACCTGCTACGCGGCTATCTGAACGTCAGCCGAGCGGATACGTACTCGCTCGACGGGCCACTCGGGCTCAGCGACCTGTTCGAGCTGACGGACCTCGACGCGCCGCAGCTAAAGTATCCCCCCTTCGTCCCGCGCCGCCCGCCGGAACTGGCGCCCGGCAAAGACATCTTCTCCGTGCTGAGGGAGCGCGACGTTCTGTTGCATCACCCGTACGACTCGTTTCTGCCGGTGATCGAGTTCATCCGCACGGCAGCGCACGACCCTAACGTGCTGGCAATCAAGACCACGCTCTACCGGGTGGGGAGCAACGCCCCCATCGTCCAGGCGCTGCTCGAAGCGCAGGAAAACGGGAAGCAGGTCGCCGTGCTGGTGGAGTTGAAAGCCCGCTTCGACGAGGAAAACAACATCGTCTGGGCGCGCAAGCTTGAAGCGCAGGGCGTGCATGTCGTTTATGGGCTGCTGGGGCTGAAAACGCACTGCAAACTCGCGCTGGTGGTGCGGCGCGAAGACGATGGGTTGCGCCGCTACGTCCACATGAGCACCGGCAACTACAACGCAGCCACGGCGCGGATTTATACGGATATCGGATTACTGAGCAGCCGCCCCGAACTTGGTGCGGACGCGACCGAGATTTTCAACCGGCTAACCGGCTACGCCCCCGCCGCCCAGTATTCCAAGCTCATGGTCGCGCCGGAACATCTCCGCAAACAGCTTAGCACGCTCATCGCGCGGGAGATTGAGCACGCGCGCCAGGGACGCCCCGCGCGGCTGATCTTCAAGATGAACGCCCTGGTAGATAGCAAATTCATCCGGCAGTTGTATGAAGCGTCCCGTGCAGGGGTCAAGATAGATCTGCTGGTACGAGGAATCTGCTGTTTACGTCCCGGTGTACCGGGTGTCAGCGACAACATCCGCGTCACCAGCATCGTCGGCCGCTTCCTGGAACACAGCCGCGTCTACTACTTCCACAACAACGATTGCCCCGAGGTCTACGTGGGCAGCGCCGACCTGATGCCGCGCAACCTCGACCGGCGCGTCGAAACGATCTTCCCGATTGAAGACGATGCCCTCAAGGACCGCATACTGAATGAGATCCTGCAGATCCAGATGAAAGACAATCTGCGGACGCGCGAACTTCAGCCGGATGGATCATACCGGCGGCTCAAGCCGAAAGATGGTGAGGAGGGCATCGACAGCCAAGCCTGGCTGCTGGAGCACACATCCACGAGCCATCCCTAGCGCGCGGTGTGGATTTCGAGCTCCGTCCCATCGGTGACAATCTCGATTGTCCCGTGGCGATCAGTCCGGTAGAGGCGCGGGCTTCCGATCGCGTCGAGCCGTTCCTGCACAGCAGTGTGGGGCAGCCCGCCCCGATCACCTGCCGGAATGGAGGCGACTACCACCTGCGGGCGCACAGCTTCGAGAAATCGCGGCGTGTTTGCGCGCTCGCTGCCACCGCCCGGCAGGTGAAGCACCACGCTCCCCGGCCACCAGTTCTGCCCAAGTAGCGCCATCCCGTCCTGCGCGCTCAGCCCATCACCCAGCAAGAACAACGCCTCGCCATAGGACACACGCAAAGCAGCAGGTCTTCCGGGTTGCGGCACGACGACTTCAATCTGTACGCCATCATCTGTAGCGATCACATGCCCCGGCGCAAGTTCCACCTGCCGTGCATTGCCTGAAATCCGCGCCACCAGTTCCCGCACTTCGTCGGACGGTGCGGCAAGCAGGAGCGCTTCAGCCGAATACCGCTCAAATGCTGCTGGAAGCGCCGCATTCGCGCTGGCATCCGGTCGCGTCAGGATGACCGCATCCAGTCTGCGATCGGTGAAGGGCAGGGCGCGGCCTAACGCTGCCTGCAATCGGGTCGCGCTGCGCCCGCCATCGACCAGAAACTGCGCGCCATTCGGCGTCTGAATCAGCACGGACGATCCGCCATCCACATCGAGGAACCACACATGCAAGCGACCGTCCGGCTGCTGGAAAGCTGCGACAGCCACCAACAACGCGATCACGCCACCAAAAGCAGCGGGAGCAGTCGGCGGGATGGCGCGGCGCGCTTTCACCCACAGCGCGCGCCGGTCATCAGGATGCATCAGGCGCGCCATACCGTACGCTAGCAACAGCGCATAAAACAACCGCGCCAAGTTCTCTGGCAGGCGCGCGTCGAACGACGCCCACGGCAATCGCGCCAGCGCCTCGACCACGCGCAGCATGTAGGTCAATGGCAGCCACACGCCCCACGCGAGCACCTCGCCGAGCGGCAAGAACACCAGCCCAGCGGCAAGCGCAATCCAGCCGACAACCATGATGTACGGCTGAATCGAGACGATCAGCAGGTTGGCAAGCAGCGAAGCAACGGAGAAACGCCCGAAGTACACCAGGAGCAGCGGCGTCACGGCGATCTGCGCGGCGATACTGATCACCAAGGGCTCAGTCAGCCAGCGCAGAAGCCGCGCCGCCGTCTCTGCCGGGAACACGCGCCGCAGCACCCGATCGAGCAGGCGCGTCAGGTCGTCGGTAAAGAAGATAAGCCCAGCCGTAGCCGCCGCGCTTAGTTGGAAGCCAATATCCCACAGCACATGTGGCGAGCCAAGCGTCATCAACCAGATGGCAAATGCGAGCGAGGTCACGCCATGCGCGCGCCGCTTCGTCTGCACGGCCACCAGCGCCGCCGCGCCCATGATCGCAGCGCGGACAACCGCCGCATCCCCGCCCACCAGCACAGCGTACAGAGCAATCATGGCAATGGAGATCGCGGCCGCGCGTTTGCTACCTGCAACAGGCGCCAGCAGCCCCATCAGCACGCGCAGTAGAACGGCGATGTTCGCGCCGGAGATCGCCAGCACATGCGACGCACCAGTCCGGTTGAACGCCTCGCGCACATCTGCCGGAATCCCGCTTTCGTCGCCAAGCAGAATCCCGGCCAGCAGTGGCGCCTGCGGACTCGGCAGAATACGCTCGATTACGTCCAGCGATCGCTCGCGCAGCCGGTAAATTGTCGCCAGCCAGGGGCGCCCGGCGTCGCGCTCGATCACCTCGACCGATTCGGCGGGGAGCAGCGCGTAAATCCCGCGCCGCGCCAGATAGTCCCGGTACGAGAAGTCTTCGTATTCGGGCGGCACCAGCAGCGGCCCGGTGATACGCAGTCGATCCCCATAGCGGAACGATTGCTCGCGCGGCGCCTGCACCAAAACGCGCCCGCTCGCGGATTCGGTCGCATTCGGCAGCGTGACATGCTCAGCAGAGAAGCGTAGGTTGATATGCGTATCGCGGGGATCGGGTGGAGCGTCCACCACGCCCACGAGCGTAAGCTCGCCGGTACCGACGCGATGAGCGATGTGATCGGCGGGAAGCGGGCGCTGACTCAAGCTGAAGCGAGCCGCGCCCAGAGCAAAGCAGCACAGACAGGCCAGCCCTAGCCGGTCCGGGCGGGATGATCGCAGCACGACCGCCGCAATGGCGCATCCAGCCGCGAGCAGCAGCCACACGCCGGGTGCTGCGCCTGTCCACGATGCAACAAGCAGCCCCGCGATCCATGCGGCGACAAGATAGACCAGAGTCATCGCAAGCGCCAGCCCTCAGCGCGCGAAAAGAATCTGGCTCTATTGTAGCGATCGTGTGAAAACGCGCACGAATGACGCCGTCAACCGGAACGTCGCGCGGGCTGCCAGTTCAACACGATTTGCAGCGCGGCCTCAATTGACTCCTCAAGCGAGAGCGACGTCGTATCAAGATACACCGCGTCAGGCGCGCGCAGCAGCGGCGCAACGTCGCGGTGCGTGTCGAGCTCGTCCCGCTCCGCCAACCCACGCCGGATCGCAGCGAGATCGGCTGGCTCGCCCCTGGCAATCCGCTGGGCGTATCGCCGCTCCGCGCGCTCATCGAGGCTAGCGTCCAGATAAATTTTGAGGTCAGCATCTGGCAGCACGACAGTTCCAATATCGCGCCCAGCCGCAATCACCCGCCCGCGCCCGGCGATGCGGCGCTGCGTATCCAACAGCGCGGCACGCACATCCGCCGCCGCCGCGGTCTGCGAGACGTGTGCATCCACATCAGGCGTGTGCAGATAGGGCGTGATGTCGCGCCCGTCCGCCAGCACGGTGTACTGCCGACCGTCGTTGTCCAGATCGGGCGTCATGTCGAGGTGAACCTGGCGCGCTAGTTCGGCCAGTGCCGCCGGATCATTAAAGGGGATGTTGCGTTCCAACGCGAGAAACGTAATCGCGCGATAAAACGCCCCGGTATCTACAAACAGATAGCCGAGACGCTGCGCGACCGCAAACGATACTGCGCTCTTGCCGGACCCTGCCGGTCCGTCGACTGCGATAGTGCTGGGCAAGGTGTTGTGCTGCTCCACGTGGTTGCTTCCTAGCGAGCCGTTACGCGCCCAACTATACCGCAATCACCGGCCAGTTGTAACCCCGGAAACGTCCGTGATTGCTTGCGACGTGCCAGAGCGTACCGTACAATGGCAGGCATCTGGCAGGCACGCATACTCCGGGAGCGCGAGCGATGACAGCGAGAACGCTGCTGCTGGCATGTCGAGTGTGTATTGTGGCGGGCATTCTGTTGATCGGGGGAGTGGGGCAGGGCGCGCTCGCCGCGCCAAACACGCAAGACGGCCCGACCCTGATCGGCTACGGGCAGACAGTAGAAGGCGAGCTTACGGCTGACCAGCCCACGCAAACCTACGCCTTCGACGCCACTGCCAACGACGTGGTTACGCTCGCTATGGAGTCATCCGGCGGCGACCTGGATCCGTTCATCACGCTGCTAGATGCTCAGAACGTGCAGCTTGCCACCGACGACAACAGTGGCGGCGGGATGAACGCGCGATTGGCGTTTGTGATCCCCACCAGTGGGCGCTACCTTGCGCGTGTGTCACACGCTGCGGGGATGTTCCCGGTCAACGGCGGTCGTTACAGCCTGACTCTGACCGCAGTCGGAGAGGGCGGAGTGGTTGTTGAGCGCACGCCGCTACCCCAGCCGACGCCCACGCCCGAAGCAACCGATCCCGCGCAGGCGTCGGGCGATCTCCAGGGACTCGTAACACGACTGCGTCCCATCGCGCCCGGCACGCCCATTCAGGATGAGCTTACGCGGCAGGTCGCGTTCCACCTGTACTGGTTCCGCGCCAACGCCAACGATCAGGTAACGATCAACGCCACAGGAACCGGGGACTTTACGCCGCTGGCGACGCTGTACGACGCCGCATTCAACGAGATCGGCCGTACGCAGCCGGATCAGCCATCGCTCGCCGCCATCCTCGCTAACTCAGGCGTGTATCTGATCGGCTTATCCCTGCCAGACGCGGGCAATACTGGTGGCGCGTACACGCTCGAGCTGAGCGGCAGCCTGTCCACAACGGACGCTGCCGAAACCGAAGGGGAAGCCCTCGTTCTGCCCGAAGAATTTCAGGACGCAACCGCGATCGAGTTCGGCCAGGCGGTCGAGGGCGCGCTCGACAATCAGCGGTCGATGGACGTCTACACATTCCTCGGCATGGCCGGGCAGACGGTCACCATCGAGATGACCGGGACCGATCCCGAAGCGATCAATGCGCTCGACCCGTACCTTATCCTGCTGGACGATGCGAGCATCCCGCTGGTAGAACACGACGATATTGTGGCCGGGGTGGAGCGCGACGCACGGATCGAGTACACGCTGCCGCGCACAGCATATTACGCCATCGTTGCCACGCGCTTCGACCGCGAGCAGGGCACGTCCGCCGGGCCATACCGGCTCACGCTGAGCGTCGCAGGCGAAGGGGGCGACTCCCCGCCGCTGCTGCAAAGCGAGCCACTCCAACCGAACACGCCCATCCAGGCAACGTTTGATCAAACGCCGGACGTCTATCGCTTCGAGGCGCGGGCGGGCGAGCTGATCGACCTGTCCGTAACCGCCGATCCTGGCGTGGATCCGGTGCTGATCCTGGTAACCAGCCAGCTTCGCGAGGTGGTGTCGAGCGGCACGGGGACGCTCACCGGCCTGCGCGCGCCAATGGCAGGATCGTACTACCTGATCGTCGCGACGCGTTTCGGCCCGGCTGGCCCCACCGGTGGCTACATCCTCGCGCTCAGCCAACCAGACCGGGAAGGCGTCACACCGCCACCACAAGCGAGTGAAACCGAGGAGTCGGCCACGACAACAACCGCCGACGAGGAATCAATTATCCGCTACGGGCAGACGGTCAGCGGGGTAATCGACGACGCAACGCCAGGCCGGATTTACACGCTCGTCGGCGCAGCGGGCGACCACGTCCGCATCTCGCTGCGTGCGGCGGACGGCTCGGCTCTCGACCCGTATCTTGAGGTGCGCGATGCAGACGGAGCGATCCTCGCCAACAATGACGACATTGATCCCGGCGTGATCCGCGATTCGCTGCTGACTCTCACGCTACCCGCAGATGGCGAGTACCAGATCATCGCGTCGCGCTACGTCGGCCCCGATACGGACATCACATCCGGCGCATACGAGCTGACGGTTGAGCAGATCACCGCCGAAGAGGCGGCAGCCGCCACTGCCACCGGATCAGGCGAGCAAACGGCCACCACTGGCGCGACCGCCACCGGCACCAACACCAACGCGACACTGGTCCCGCTGCGCTACGGGCAGACACAGGTCGGCACGATTGACGACGACCAGTTCCTGCTGTTCTTCATCTTTTCCGGCACTGAAGGCGACGTGGTAACGGTTGAAGTCGACCGGCTGAGCGGAAACCTCGACACCGTCGCGCATCTGTACCAGGCGTCAGGCGATAGCTGGGCGCAGATCGCCTACAACGACGACAACCCCAACGGTGGAACATACGACCCGCTGATTAGCGACGTCACGCTTCCGGCAAGCGGCCCCTATCTGATCGCAGTCGGCCGCTACGGGCTGGAGCAGGAGAGCGGCATGACGGGCACATTCGCAATCACGCTGACCCGGCAGGAGCCGCAGGAGCCTTAAGCCCGCGCCCGTTGTACGAGTTCATGATCTCACGGCCGGTCGTCGGCTCGCCAAGAGGTTGACGACCGGCGCAACTTTTTTGCGCCTTGAGCGAATCATATCAGAGGAGTAACATTCTGCCCGTTGCCAGAGCGCGGAAGGAGCTTGCGTGGCCGATCAGATTCTGCTGGACCAAACCGACGAACTCGCACTGGATGAACGCCCCCCAGAGGCCGAGCAAACCGTCCCGTTGTGGCGAACGCTGTTCTATTCGCTGGGTAACGCTGCCGGTCTGCTGACCTACAGCACTTTCAACACGTTCATCCAGTATTTCTACACCACCGTCATGGGCCTGCCGCCGGAGTGGGTGGGGCGAGGATGGTTCGCGTTCGGATTCTGGAACGCCGTCAACGACCCGGTCGCGGGATGGCTGTCCGATCGCACCAGCACGCGCTGGGGACGCCGCCGCTTCTACATCGGGCTGCTGGCGATCCCGACCGGGCTGGCGTTCGCGCTGGTGTGGCTGCCGCCGTTCGACCGCAGCAACCCGACCGCGCTGCTGACCTACTTCCTGGTGATGATCAGCATCTACGACCTGATGCAAACGATCCTCACGCTGAATCAGGACGCCGTCTTTCCGGAGATGTACGAAACCACCCAGGCGCGGGCACAGGGCGCAAGCATCCGCCAGTTGGTCGGAGTCGCCGCCGGAAATGGGCTGGCCGTCGCGCTGACGCCCGCCGTCTACGAAAACCTGGGCTGGACGGCGCTCGCTGTGCTGTGGGGCTCAGCCGCCGCTCTGATGCATCTTCTCTCGCTGATCGGTATCCGCGAGAATCCGGCATTCGCCAAAAAGCGGAAGGTCTCATTCCGCGAGCAGATTCGTGTTGTGGCAACCAACCGGACGTTTGCGATCGTGCTCGGCATTAATTTCATGACGCGCTTCATCATTGCGGCGTTTGTAGTCGTCATGCCGTTTTACGCCGACTACGTGCTGCAGATTGAAGGCGCCCAACTGACGCAGCTATTGCTGGCGCTATTCGTCTCGGCAGGGCTGTCGCTGCTGATCTGGCAACGCGTGATCGCGCGCATTGGCTCGCGCAAGGCGATGATCATCTCGATGATCGGCACCGCGCTACTGGCTCTGCCGCTGATCGCCGTGAACGACCTCACGTCGATGGCGATCGTGCTCGGCGTGCTGGGGCTGGCCGTCGGTGGATCGGGGCTGGGGCCCGACATGCTGTTCGCAGAAGTCGTGGACGACGACTACGTGCGCACCGGTCAGCGCCGTGAGGGGATGTATCGCGGAATCCTCGGCTTCATCTTCCGGTTCCCGCCCGCGCTGGCCGGGCTGGTGCTCGGCGAGTGGCTGGCGCTGGCCGGGTTCGACTCGGACCTTGCGGCGAGCGCCCAGCCCGAAGCAGTCATCACGTCAATCCGCGCGTTTGCCACGGCGTTGCCGTTGCTGGCGGTCGTCATCGGGACCGTGCTACTTTTCATGTACCCGCTGCATGGCGAGCGGCTGAAAGCGATTCAGGAGAAAGCCGCCGTGCTGCGCCGGGATGCCAACGACGCCTATCGAAACGGGTCCGCCGAAGCTAGCTAACAAAAAAACCGGGCGCACGCAGCGCCCGGTTTGCTCTCTCGCGTGTCTGTCGCCCTAGATCGACACGTCGTCGTCGACTGGGGGAACCGGCATCTCAGAGCGCACCACGTCTTCGTAATAGACGTCGTTCTTCAGTTTGCGACGGACTTCTGGCTCTTCGGGAACCACGACCGCCATGATGATGTAGAGCAGCAGCCCGGGGCCACCCATCAGCGTCAGAGCGACAAACGCCAGGCGCACCAGGGTCGGGTCGATATCAAGATACTCCGCAAGCCCGCCACATACTCCGGCGAGATGCCGGCCAGCCGGCGACTTGGATGTTGTGCGGTACAGGCGTTTTTGGCTCACGTTCCTTCTCCCGTCTCCGTCAAACTCGGAACTCAATCTACTCCCTAATACGCAGAGTCTGACCCCGAGTTTCGCGCAGACGTAGTTTCAACCGCCTCAGGCGTCGGCGTTTGCAGGTACGCCATGCTGGTCGCGTGCGCTTTGAGCGTCTTCAACTGCTGCCGGAACATGAAGAAGGTCAATACCTCGGCCAGCAGGTTATACAGCGGCGCGAGCGCCCCATAGACATACGCCCGGCGGCGCGCGATCAGCCGCGTGCTACCGTCTGACCGGCGTTCAATCAGGTAAAGCAGCGTCACGTCTTCGGTGACGCCAAACGACCGTCGCAGGCTAAAGCCGCCAAACAGCAGCTTGCGGACTGGCTCCAACTCCATGATGTGATAGCCGCCGTCCATCTCGTCACCGACCGCAGGCGGCTCAAGATCCTGCCGCAAGAAGGTCACGCTCGGAATGCCGTAATTCATGAGGACGTCCATCCCGTAGTAGCCGCTGCGTTCCCGCCCCATCTGCGCCAGCCACGGCCAGAGGGATTCCGGCGGCGCGTCGATGTCGATCGCGTGGGTCATACGGAAATTCGGCCGGGGGATGATGTCGTCGCCGGGCAACCGGCGCTGCGCTTCGCCCAGGCGCGTGCCCCATTTCAACATCTGCGGGCGCAGGAACATGTAATATCCAAAGGCCAGGGCGCCAAACGCAAGGGCTCGCGGCGAGCCTGCTCGCTTCTGTTTCGTGCTCATAGTTTCTCCCTCAGAGGGCCAATGCTCACGCCCGAACTATACCGCCCCGGTCACGCACGCGCAAACGCGCCATTCCCCTGGCATTTGTATAACAATTATCTATAATATCGGTGGATTAGGACGGCAACGATCGAAACTCTGGCACCGACCACTATCCACGTCTAGCCCCATCCAGCAGGAGTATGAAATGTCTGAGATCACGGAACGCGGCTATCACAAGCCCGAAGTTCTGGTATCAACGCAATGGGTTGAGGATCATCTCAACGATCCGAACATTCGCATCATCGAATCGAACGAAGATGCGCTGCTATACGCGTCCGGTCATATCCCCGGCGCGGTCGAGGTCGACTGGGCAAGCGACCTGAACAATCCGCTGCGGCGCGACTATCTGGACCAGCGTGAATTCGAGGCGCTGATGTCTCGCCTGGGCGTCACGCCACAGACAACGCTCGTCTTCTATGGCGATAAGAATAACTGGTGGGCGACGTACGCTTTTTGGGTGTTCCAACTGTTCGGCCACGAAAACGCCCGGATCATGGACGGCGGGCGCAACAAGTGGCAGGAAGAAGGCCGCCCGATGACGCGCGAAGTCCCCCAGTACGAGCCGACGAATTACAAGGCCCTGCCGCGCGACGACCGGCACATCCGCGCCTTCCGCGATCAGGTTTATCAGCACGTGCAGGCGAACCTGCCGCTGGTCGACGTGCGCAGCCCGGAAGAGTATCGCGGCGAGCGACTGCACATGCCCGACTACCCGAACGAGGGCGCGCTGCGCGGCGGTCACATCCCCGGCGCGGTGAACGTCCCGTGGAGCAAGGCGGTCAACCCGGACGGCACGTTCAAGTCTGCCGAAGAGTTGCGCCGCATTTACGAAGAGGAACAGGGCTTGCAACCCGACGAGGAAATCATTACCTACTGCCGCATCGGCGAGCGCAGCAGTCACACGTGGTTCGTGCTGAAGTATCTGCTGGGCTACGAGCGCGTGCGGAACTACGACGGAAGCTGGACCGAGTGGGGGAACCTCGTCAACGTCCCCATCGAACGCTAAACGACGCGTGATCGCGAGAGGTTATGGCTGACTATCCACAGAAGTTGAAAGACGTCCTGGCCGATTTCGAGTTTGTGACGACCCGTACCGAGCGAGCTGAGATGCTCGTCGATATTGCCAGCCGCTTCGAGCCTGTGCCGGAGCATATCGCAACGCGGCCTTACGCCATCGAGTGTAAGGTTCCGGCGTGCGAGTCGGAAGCGTATATGTGGGCCGATCCCTTGCCGGATGGCACGCTCAAGTTCTACTTTGCGGTCGAGAACCCGCAGGGCCTGTCGGCCCAGGCGATGGCCGTGATCCTCGACGAGACGCTGTCCGGCGCGCCACTGGAGCAGGTCGCGTCGGTGTCGCCGGAGATCGTATTGCAGATCTTCGGGAACGACATCTCGATGGGCAAGGGGCAGGGCCTGATGGAAATGGTGCGCGCCGTCCAGACGAACGCAAAGCGCGCCCTGGCAGAGAAGGCTGGCTAACGCACAGCAAAGAACAGCCAAGAACGGCTAAAGACAGCGAAAAGCAGCGGGCGAGCGCATATAACGCGCCCCGCTGCTTTTCGTTAGAAGCGATTCCGCATCGTATCGAAGTAGCCGGTTAGCTCCGCGTAGCCGTAACCACTGGCATCCCCGCTGATCTGTACCGCGCCTTCCCAGTACACGATCCCCTCGCGCAACTCCTGATCCGCCAGCAACGGCTCAAGCTGCAACGTCAGCGGGGCATCACCATCCGGCGTGATGCGGATCGTCCACCCGGCCGGATAGGTCGTACCAGTGTGCGGGCTGGTCCACCAGTCAACCGGCTCGATGGCAATCGACGCGGCAGGCAAGTAACGTGTGCTACCGTCCGGCTCGATCAGCAGGCCGCCGAACGCCGGTTCCACGCCGCCATCCTGCAACCGAATTTGCCCCACCATCAGGTCGCGCCCGTCGTCCAGGTGCAGGCCGAACCAATCCCATCCCTGAGCGTTTTCTCCGAGTGCGCTGGTGCCGAACTCGTGGTCCATCCAGCTCGCACCCGTGACCTGATATTCCGTCCCGCCGATGCGGATCGTGCCGGACGTCTCCAACCGCGAGAGCGAGTAGTAATAGCTCGCGTTGCCCGGCTCGGCGCTCTTGGGGCTGAGGCCGCGCTCGCCTTGCAGGGCAGGCGGCTTGGCCTGCGCCAGCGCGAGATCGATCGCGACCTCTGGCGTGCTGGCGCGCAGCTCGGTGCGGATCGCTTCGTCGTCCTGCGCTTCAACCGCCCAATCGTCCAGCCAGACGCGATAGCGCGGCTCCACCTCGGCGCCCGCCAGCCCTGCCGTGCCCCGGCTAAACCGCTGCGCCTGGTAAAACTGCTCGCCGGACACATCCGTTACGGTGAAGTGCGCCATATACGCCTGATTCGCACGCCACTCGGACTCCGATTCCACATCCCCAGGCGTCAGCGCGCGGCGGAAGATCGTGAACTGGTAGCCGAAGCGGCGGCCGTCCTCAGTGGCAAGATTGCCGGTGTAGTACCACCACTCGGTCTGGTATTCCGGGTGGGCGCTGTGATCGGCGGGGAAGGCCCACTCGCGCGGCTCGACCGCCCGCGCAAACCCGTCCAGATCAAGCACCGGAGCCACCGGGAGCGCCGCCTGACCGTCCGCAGCGTCCGGCGTATCAGGCGTTGCCAGTGTGGAGGAGACGATCAGCGCGATCGACGCGACGAACGCCAGCGCAATCCCCCACCGCATCACAGCCCGCGCCATAATTTCTCGCCTCTCACCAGCCCAGTCGCGAGATGATCTGCTGCGCCGTTCCGGCGCGCGACAGCATCCCGCATGCTTCCAGGCGGCGGATCAGATCGACCCACTCGTCACGGCGCGAATCGCGCTCGAACACGGGGCGCAGCACCGCAGCCGCTCCGTCATAGTCCTGCAACTCGTCCGCCAGGTTCATCGCCTGCCAGAACGGAATCTCTTCCATTTCGGGCGCAATCTCGCGCGCCTGCTGCCACAGCGCGAGCGCTTCCTCACGCTTCCCGGCCGTCAGCGCCTCGTGCCCGCGCTCGTCCACCACCGCCGCGCGCCGTAGGCGGACCAGCCGCGCCAGTTCGTCCAGCGGGCGCTCGTGCTCGTCCACCCGCAAATCGTAGATCACATCCCACGCTGGCGTGGAGCGATCGCCGGACACTATCTTTAGCGCCGCCGACTGCATCCCGCGAATGTCGCCGTCCTCGGCTTGAGCCGCGTATAGCGCCGCCATCATCCGCACCGCCAGATCGCCGGTCGCGCTCTCGAACGCCTCGACCATCGCCGGAATGACCGTCGAGCGCGTCATCATGTTCGCCTGGACGGTGTACCCCTCGCCGACGTGGTGCGACGCGTACTGGATGCAATTGGCACCAGTGTGAGCGGCAGCGCGCCCCTGCGCATCCACCACCGCGACCTGCCGCCGGTCCGCACCGGGATCGGACGCGACGAGCGCGGCGATAATCTGCTCCGGCTCGATCCCCTCTTCGAGCAGCGCCAGCCCCAGCGGGCCGAACTTGATATTCGCCGACGCCTGGGTCGCCAGCGCGCCGAGGCCGGGCTTCATCCACGGCACGACCCAGCCGACGCACATCTGATGCGTTTGCACAGCGACACCCAATTCGCCGGTTTCGGGGTCGCGCGCCACGATACTGTACGTGCTAAACAGTTTCGAGAAATGTTCTTGCATGAGACTATTCACTCCTTAATGCCTGGGCCGTCACCAGGCGGCTGAG
>Ga0134095_1001754_pt1 | contig 13653 bp, 7 predicted proteins | sample 6_2taG_FD_94449 | JGI IMG/M metagenome (GOLD analysis project Ga0134095, IMG submission 94449) | Switchgrass degrading microbial communities from high solid loading bioreactors in New Hampshire, USA - 6_20_20_110_A2 metaG | ecosystem: Engineered > Bioreactor > Semi-continuous > Anaerobic >... | reverse complement strand
GAGGTCCGCAATACACATTATGTACTATTCATAGTTAAAAAATATCCCGGTCAAAACCGGGATAATAAACTATCAATCAGGAGGATTAATTTGCCTTGGCATTGTATACTTTAGTAATCAATTCCGGCAGATACTTAAATATCTGCAGTTGTCCGGTCCCTTCAAGTTTTGCAATATTAACAATCAGCTCTATACCCTGTTTCCATTCTCCAGGATGATCAGTTGCTTTTTCTATAATCTCCTGCCAGGTTAAGCTATTCTCAACATATTGAATATGGGGATGCTTAAACCAATGAGTCCAGTTCGTACTGTTTAAAGCTGTTTGGACAACACCGTACATTGTCCCTTTTGATTCTATTACCAGTCCGTTTCCGATATACACTCCAACATGTCCTTTTTTATAAACGCATATTCCTGGAATCTCAGGGAGTGTATTGATAGGTCCTTTTTCCTGTGCAAGCTCAAAGGTACCGTCAGCACTTTTGTCCGTCCCGGCATCATAAACAGGATCCGAACCATCCCACCACAGGTACGATTTTATAAGGCCAATACAATCTGCGGTGCGTTTTCCGATGTAATTTTCACGAATAAAGTTCTCATATTTTTTAAAATTATCTGGGTATTGATTAAGTTTACGTTGCAGGAGATCAGGTGTGAGAACTTTTCCGTATGTACCGTACACATACCCCCAGCTCTCAGCCAGGGCTTTCTTACAATGTTCTACTAACCCTAAATTGTTTTTCATGTTTATGCACCACCAACAGACCCATTAATGTTGCCGTCATCGGCCCAGTCTTTAGCCATGTTAAACCATTCCTGCAGCTTTTCCCGGAGCAATTCTTCCGGAACAAATATCTTAAACCACGCAGGTATTAAATCGTATACGGTCCGGAATACTGCTTCAAATTTCTTTTTACCCTCTCCTGATGAAAATGCCATTTCGGCAGCAAGCATCATTTTGTATGCAAGCGTCCTTAATGCTTCCCATTTTTTCTGAATAATTAGCATTAGTATAATGATCCCGAACACAAGGATGACGACAACCGAATTCCAGTTCTGAATAATAAGATTCTTCATATTATCAAGTCCTCCTTATTCTCCGGCAGTTTTTCCAGCCGGTCAATTCGTTTGTGCGCTGATTTTGTGGAGGCCTCAACTAATGCAAGGCGTTCCGCATGATATGAAACTGTAGTCTTTAGCTCTTTCATATCCGTTTTAATGTCATTTACATTTCCGGAAATAGTTCTTAGTTCTGTCCGAATTTCGCTCATTGCAGATACCTTTTGCTCACGTTTTGATAACATGGATGATATGCTAACTATAATCGCTGTTAAACCTGATATAATTCCGATAATTACAGTTATTTCAGACCATGAAATGCTTTGCATGTTGACCGCCTCCGCACAAATCATTTTCAATCATAGAATATCAAAAGGTTTTTCATGGTATTGCAACAAAAAAAAAAGAGTGGTATTGCCACTCTATTTAAGCTTGTATTTCTTTTTGTATTCAAGGTATGCCTGGTAGAATTGATAAGCGACCGAATTCATTCCCTGTTTGATGGCGCGCTCAGCATCCTTCCTCTGCTGTATTGATAAACTTTTATCCTTTTCCAGGTCCCTGATTGCCTTTCTTCCTTCTGAGAATTGCTTCGAGAGAACATTATGCGCATCCTGGAACTGTTCCATTAATGTTACAGCTTCGGCCAGTTTTTCTTTGTCAAGATGCTTGACTGCCCTGGGAATCCCTTTCTTCATTTCATTAACATACCGGGTTATTTCCTGGCCCGCAGTATAGAACCTGTCCATTGATTGGTTTGAATAGGCTGCATCTACAATGAATTTTTTGACTATTGGGTACTGGGTCACATCACCAGGATCCATAGCCAGATCCTTACCTATATCCGGTAACCGCCAGAGGAAATCACCAACAGCACCAGTATAAGCTTTAATCAGGTAATCCACTTTTTTAGGAGAAATATCTTTGGATATTTCCCCAAGGGCTTTTGATAATGTGCTGGTTTTAATGTCGTATCTAAGGTAAGGGAACTCCTGTTCATCTGCTGCGGATTCAATTGGCGCACCGGTCCATGACTTGTTTGCCGCAACTTCAACAACCGGAGCTATGGCAGATGGTACTACATCCACTTCAAAGTTTGCTACGAATTGCTCCCATAAGTTCTGCCAGGCATCCGGGTTATTCTCCAGGAGCTTATTAAGGAATATTTCCGGAACGCTACCAAAAATCCAGGCGTAGCCATGAGGTTTCGGTACCATTATGAATTTGCCTTTACCGATCCACACATTCCAGAATAGCGCTTTTCTCCATTCCGGAAGTTGTTCGTATGCTTTCCTTCGTTCATCATCTGATATATTGATGAAGTAATTCACCAGTGTTGGCAGGGTAACATACAGCAAACCACGAAGAATCGTTCGTAACGGATATTTCTTAAAGGTTTCAAATAGTCTGGCATTGCCCTGTACCCAGGCATTAAAGAATGCTGTTATTTTATTGTATTCTCGGCCTAATGTGCCGGCCTGGAGGAAGTCAACCGACAGATCCCTACCCCATGCTGCAGCGGTTTCAGGATTCACTCCTTTTTTCAAGGCTTTTTTAAACTCAGCCACACGCGGACCCAGTTCGGACCATCCAACCGCATCACGGATAGTTCGGAAGGGGAGCCCAAGCAAAGCTTTCATGGAATTCCAGGCTTTGTTTCTGGTACGTTCATTGTTATTGAACTTCAATTCCTTGAAATCAGCGAATATTCGCTGAATCATGGTTCCAATATCATATCCATATCCCAGAAGTTCATCCTCAGTTAACTGAGCATCCTGCCGGGTATTAACATTGAATACTTCAGTCCCGCCACCATGCCGGATAAATTCCCGGTAATGCTTGTCCTTTAGCATTGCGCTGACATAGCCCTTAAATATGTCAAGCGGATTCAGACCGGCTCTTGACTGAATAAGAGAGGTAAGAGTGTCCCTGGCCATATTCCGCATCATAAAATCAACTGTTGTCACAGCACCTGCCTGAAGAACCCGTTTTGGTATATTCAGTGCTCTGATAAGGAAATGACTTGCTTGTCGGTTTAAGCCTTTAATGGCTCTGTATAATTCTGGTTCCACAAGATAAAGATGGGGCTTGCCATTCTCATAAATAGTTATATCTCCATCCCGGCCTATAAATAATGGCCTGAAAACTTTCAGGGACGTTTCCATCTGTTCATCCGTCATGCTCTCAAGTGCTTTTTTAAGGTCTTCGTTTTGTGTTTCCTCGGCCATATCAATCAGCTGTTTCTTTATTTCGTCAACAGTAAATTGTGTCATCTTTAACCCAGGAGGAACGGCTTCCATGATGTCCCCAAAACCGTCAATGGTTTCAACAGCTTTTTTCAGATCCCGTAGTATCATATTTGCCTCAGCTGCACGGCGAATTATATATGTATCCGCAATAATGCTTTCCAGTGGATCAATAATTGTTTTCCCGGAACCTATCGCTTTTTTAATAACCCTTTTAGATTGCCCGAGAGTTCTGCCGGAGCCGGGCTTATGCGTCTCAACCGCTTCCATAATACGGTGTAACGGCATATGGTTCGGGTTGTTTTTGCGTATCTGCTCTACATCGCTTTTAGTAAGAATGCCACTGTCTACCAGCAAGTCAAGGTTATTATCTTCCCACTTTCTAAGGCCTTCAAATACCTGTTTGAAGTGCGGATATCTTTCTTCCATCGCCGTAATATTTGCTTTATACACGTAATACGGCTGAGGCATATTTAATTCGCGCTCTTCATAATCCACCGCGCGCCTGGATACCAGGTAAGACAGAAAATCCTGGTGTTCCTGGATGGGATCCCCACCGCGTTTTTTAATGTTTTTTACAGTGATAGGATCAAGTATTTCTCCCAGGGATGGACCAACAACATTATTTTTAAGATCAAGCTGTTTGTCTGTGAACATATTCTGGATTTTCGCTTCCAATCCTGAATATGTTCTTGTGGCCATGTCAATATTACGGCCACGGTACCCGGCCTCTTCAGCTAATTGCTGAATGCGCTTGAACGGGCCTTTGTCATTGATCCAGTTATCGTAAAACCAGTGAGCAACATTTTGGGGGGTTTGCTTTGTCGATTTCCGGCTTTCACCCCTGGAAATATCGGCGTATATACGTTTGTTGTATGGAAGGTGTGTGTATTCGCTGATAGCATAACGGAGCTGGTTGAGAAAATCCAAAGTATCTCTACTCAGCTTCGATTCAAAATGCCCCAGGAAACCAGGTGCTTTTTTTAATAATCCATCAGGATTGGTTAAATATAGCCTGAGGAACTCTGCTATACCTTCAGCACGGATCTGTTCTTTGGAATATCCAGAACGGGATGTAGCGGCTCCCAGGCTTAACAATTCAGAATCAAATTGACTGGATTTGCTGAAGCCATAAAGTTTATCAAAATGATGCCCTAATTCATGAGAAATAACAGGAAGATTATTCGTCACTTTCGTGCGAATAACGCTGCTTTGAGTTTTATATATACCATAAGCGCGTTGCCTGAACCTGCCTGTTCTGATAGGAACGCCGGTATATTTTTCGATTATTTCAACGATATCATCTACTGTTTTTGAACGTTCACTGGTACCGCTGCTTACAGGAATAGAAGCAGCTTGATCCTGAGGTGCATAAGATTGAGTTTTTTCACCACTTATTTGTTCGTATCTTTCAGTTTTTCCTTTATCATTTCTCTCATTCGTTTGCCTGATTCTATCGCGTCTTTTCTCAAGGCTTCGACTTCGGATCTCGTCAGCATTTCTGAAGTTGTTGAGGATGAAAAGTCCTTCTGCTTGGGTGAGTTCAATTGCTTCATTTGCAATCCCTGCCTCTTTCAATACTGTATTTATATTAACACGACCAAATTTTTCATACAAGGCTTTAACAGTTTCTTTTTTTATCGCTATAGTTTTTGGAGACTTTCCGCGTCCCATGGATAGGGTTGTAACTGCTACAACTTTACCACCATGGGATTCAATATATTCTCGCAGCCTTCGTATTGTTCCTCCCTGGGTAATAACATCGTCAACAAGGATGTATTCCTGGCCACCAATCACAGGGCCATCAAAATATATAGGTTGAAATAACCGTTCCTCACTGGACATTGATGTCCGATATGCACGGTTAATCTGTATAATAGGTTCTGCTATATCCAGTCCTGTTATTTCAGAAATAAATTGAGCATAAGCATTGGGTAATTTATTTTTTCCCGTTGATTCTTCAGCATGAACATAAGCTATTTTAGCATTCGGGAATCTTTTACCTAACTCCTTAATTACTGATATTTTTGCAACTCTATATACTAGTTCAACAGCTGCTTTTTCATCTCCTGCCTTAGCTCTATTATGTAATTCAAGGTTACCGTTTTTTTCGTTCTTTAAAGAAGAGAGATTTGTCATGTTAATGAGCTCCGGGAAGTTTTCAGGCCAGGGTAATACCTTTTCCCGTTTTTCCGGAACCGGCATAGGTTCATTTGGATCATAACTCATGGCCATTGCTGATGCTTTAGCTTTCGCCTGTTTATTGAAATAACCTTTCGCCGGTGCAAAGTGCGAAGCATCAGTAAAATTAATGTTACTGTTATTAAGGGCATATGTAGGAGTAGATATTATAACTCCCACAACATTGTTACCTTCCATCCCTATAAGCAATGATGCTTTATCATAAGGTATGATGTGAGCGGTAACTCCCGGTCTGTTCATGAAGTCTACGGCTTTTTTATTGAATGCGTGTTTTTTCCCGTCTTGTGTCGTAAACACAAGGTACCCTTTCTTTAATGCTTTTCTGCCATTAGCTAACTTAACATCCGAAATCACATTCAAAGGCTGGGCAGCCACTTGGTTTTCCGGCGTTGCTTTTTTCCCGAATTCAAAAAAGGTATTTTTAATTTTGGAAATATCATCTTTTCTGACATTAAAAGCTTTACCTATTTCCTGGGATTGATTTTCTGAAATAGAAAACAGCGCATATCCATCAATTAAAATAGCGTCCTTATCAAGTATAGTGTTGGGATTATTACTGCCGCTTACTAATTGATTTATACCCTTCGGCAGCTCTTTTTTTATCTTTATCCCGAGATTATCCAAAACAACGGCTATTTTGGATGGTTTATTAACAATGTCAAAAGTACCATCCCTGGGTATTTCAATATGAATCATATTACCATCGGTCAATTTCTCTTTTCCTAAATACCCTTTTAGCAGTTGTGTTACGAATTCATATTTCTGTTCATAATCAAAGCCTTTATGAACTGATGTCGGGATTTTTAATGAATCCAGAATATCATCAAGGTCAGCATCCTCAGGCATATCATAAAATGTTTCATAAAGTTCCCTCTGATTTTTGTTAAACTCCTTTAGTTCTATATTTGAAGCTGCTTCTCTCAGATTTTCTTTTGTCTTCTCTATCTGTTCAAGGCGCTTTGCAGATATTTTCTCATCCTGAACACCTGTTTGTGTAACAGCTGTCACACCAGGTACTTTGTTAACATCAACTTGAGCGGTATCTGTTACAACCGGCTCTTTTTTAAAATACCGGTTTAATGTTTCATCTTTGTTTATAAGATCTTTTAATGCAGCATCCTGTGCCTGTTCAATTGTGCCAAAATGTTCTGTTCCATACTCATGTTTGCCGTCTGATGTACTGTATTCAAGATAATAATATCCCTGTGGTTCACCTTCAGGTTCTATAGGTTCACCAGTACGATGAAATAAAACTTTTGCTTGAAGTTCACCATTCTTTGCGGTACCGAACTGCTGCAATTCGGATTTAAGCTTTGAAATTTCGTTTTGTGGTTCTGGTCTTGCCTGCTGTACATTACTTACAGCTGCAGCAGCAGGCAAAGAAAGCCGCTGTTGTGTGGAAATAGTTGCAGGTATTTCTTTGAGAGCAGTTATATTTGGCACATTACTTTGACTTTGCGCAGGCGGTGTTGATGCGGCCTCACTGATAAACCTTCCAGGAGCAGCCCCCTGGGCTACACCTTCCACAACCCTCATTTCATTCTGGATATAATTTTTGAGGTTTTCCATCAATTCAAGAGCTTTATTAACCTGGTCCCTAGCTCCAACGTACCTGTTTTGTTTTAATGCCTGGGTGGATGCATCAATATCGTCCAGGATGGAAGCGTATTGTTTTAGCGCTTCAGCAGGATTCTTTGTGGCCTGCATCCTGGCGACATTGTATTTGCCCTTTATATCTGTTTCAAAAAGCTGCATAGCTTTATTCATTGCAGCTTTATTTCTGGTTGCAGCTGCCAATGTGGATAATGTGCTGGATATACCTTCAAACAAACCTGCAACCAAGGCATTTTTCAGCACTTCACTGCCTGACGGCCTCTCTTCTTTTGGATAGGTGGGTAATGTCGCAGCGGTACCAGCAGCACCAAATCCAATACCTCTTAACACATCTAGCCCAATTTCGCCGCCAATGGTATCTTTTAACGGTGTTTTTGCCAGTAACCTTCCTCCTGCCCCACCTATTACACCACTTGCCAGTCCGCCGGCAGCCATATAAAGAGCGTTCCTGCTTGCTTCGGTTGCAATTTCTCCAACGTCACTGCCCCTGCCGAATGCTCTTTCAGCTCCGGTAATGGCACCGGTACCGATGTTACGCACTATATTTTCAATACTTTTTGGCAATCCTGCAGAACCAACCAGTGGGCCCAAAATCTTGTCAACTATAATAAACTTGCCGACAGAACCTGTTATTTCACCTGCCGTTCTGGCCGTGGTATCGCTTTTACCCGGTACCCAATCCGAATCTTTTTTCATCCATTCCCGGTACGCTTTTTCATCATCCTGAACCCGTGCATATTCCAGGGCTGCTTTACGGGATTTTTTAATCTGCTCATCTGTATACCCCTGTTTTTTAAGTTCGGGTTCAAGCTCTTTATATTCGCGTTCAACATCCCCTTCAATACTCCAGCCTTTTGGCAGCTGTTTATTGGCCTGTTTGTTCCATCTGAAAAGTATGTTTTCAGCAAGCCTTGTAAGGACATTAGCGCCTAAACCTTCACTCAATCCGGAAGTGAAGGAACGAATGGTGTCGCCTATTCCCTGTAATGTTTGCCGTGTTTTAATTCGCGCCAGCTCCGCTTTGGTTGGATTGCGTAATACCGGTACATTAGCTTCTGGGGCAGTTTGAGTACCTGTTTTTTGTCCTCCCTTGTCCAGCGGTTCTTTACCCGGTTGTGTTATTTGAGCAGGTTCATATGTTTCGGGGCGCGTTACAGTAGGCTGAGGCATTTGAAATCCTTTATTCTGTTCAAGCCAGTTAAATACCTCTCTGCTTGATTGCAAGGGTGGTGATTGCATCCTTATAGGCTCCGGTTCAGGCGAGGGTGTATAACCTCTACTTCTCTTGATTTCATCCCAGGTCAGGGTAGTCATGGTAGAAGTTTTTTTATTATTTAATTGTCTTTTCTTTTTTATCTCTTCCCATGTCATTGGCATAAGCTTAGTCTCCTATACTTATAAAGAGTTCTTTCAGCATTTCTAACTGTTTTTCTTTTGGGAGCCACTTGATTGCCTGTTTGAGCTCTTCATTAGTCATATACGGAGCGTTTTCTTTTAACCAGGCTTCCGGATCCGGGGCGCTCATCATATCCTGATACATTGCACCTAAGGTTTCAGGTTCAACTTGTTGGAAACCGCTTTGTAAATCAGCTAAAAGCTGATTGTAAAGATTCTCTCCAATTAAGTTAACATATAGGTCTTTACCCATTTTATTTACATACGCCAGCGCATCAGCGGGATTATCAAAACGATTGGTAAGACCATTAAGAATCTGATAGTAATTTGAAAGCTGGCCGGCAGTGGGTGGTGTACTTTCTAACTCTTTTTTCGTATCTTGCTGCTTTCTATATTCAAATTCATCCTTGCGGAGCCCATAATCTCTGTCAGATTCGAGAACGTTACGGTAAAAATCACGGTCAGATTCAAATACACCGCGGTTAAATGTGGTATCAAACTGTCTCACGCCTTCATTAAATGCCCTGTCAGATTCAAAAATTCCCCTGTCAAACTCCTGATTGTATCTCCTGACATCTTCATCAAAAGCTCTGTCGGATTCAAATACACCGCGGTTAAATGTGGTGTCAAATTGTCTCACACCTTCATCGAAGCTCTTATCAAACTGTCTTACACCCTCATTAAATGCCCTGTCAGATTCAAGTACGCCACGGTTATAGTTCCTTTGGTTGATAAAGTCGCTTACGCGGTCTCTATATGCACCGTATTCGGTTTCATAACCGTACTTTGTGTCACCAACTGTATCACGGTACCTGTTATACTCCTGAGTATCCAATCCAAGTAGTGTTTGCAGCATATTATAATCATTTTTAAGCTCATTCAAATAGCGATTATATGCGGCGTTTTCAAGGGTGGGTATTATGTTAGACAATTGTTGGGCATATGCATTTTGGGCTTGTGATGCTGCAGCTGTAGCATATGAGTTTAACCGCCCACCGGTCAATGCAGTAAGGTTTGCGATCTGGTCATTAAATGCATTTTTGCCCTCAGCTGTATACATTTTTTTGTAGGATTGATATGAAGGATCGTCCTCCGGATCATATGAAAAAGCTGGCCTGTTTTGTAGGGCTAATAATAAAGCATCAATATTATCGGAGTATTTACTCTGGTACGGTCCAGGAGCCGTCCAGGTAGGTACGGCATCCGGAAGTACGTTTTTATTCTGAGCCATTTCAGCAACGCCAGCGTTTGTTGGAAATCCTAATTGGCTTAAAAGTAAGTTAACGTCTTCTACAACGTTATAATTATTAACATGGCCAGGAGCCAGACCATACTGTTGGCCTTCTCCGGTTTTAAACTGAATGGTCCTGTTGGCTGCCGGATTTGTTACTGTGACCATTTTGCTTTTTTCATCCCAGTCGATTTGAGCTCCGGTACCGCTCAAAACATTTCGTAATGCGTTCTGCGGCATGGATGGATCAGTAGTGGTTGCTGCTGGTGTTGATATTCCTGCTTTTTCTCTCCACTGGTTAAGCATATCGTTAGCGGTGCGAATTTCCGCATCAGTTTTGAACAAGCCTTTTTTGAAACCTTCTTCAATCTCTTCGATTAGTTTTTTATAATTAACAGTAGCCAAAATAACCACCCCTTTACTAATCTCATTTTGCCACAAAATAAAATAATCCCCTGCAATCAGGGGTTTAGTGTTTCTACTTCAACAAAATAAAAAGGGTTTTTCATAATAATTAATTATTGTTATTATATTTGGTTATTCTTGCTTTTATTGACATTCATAATGTGTTAGAATATGTATAAAATATGTGAATTATAGAAAGGAGAATACATATGTCGAATGGAAGCTCAAGGCCAACACCATCTCCAAGACCGACTCCATCACCAAAACCGACACCACAAAAACCAGTCACGCCACCTGGAAGAAAAAATGAATCCGTAATTCCACCAAGACCACCGATAAATCCGTCAACGCCTAATCCTAAAAGATAAAAACTACATATTATGATTATTCTTTTTCTGATTAAGCCAACTTTCGAAATCTTTAGTATCGTAGTTACGTACTACGATATTTTTTTCTAAATCAATATATGTACTTTTAACTTTTGTAAAGAGTTTTCTAGGATTATATTCAGGATCACATAATAGATCATCATATGTTTCTAATGTTATTTCTCTTTCTTCATTTGGAAGAGAGAATGGGCCTAAAAAACCTTTATACTTTTTACCACCTATTATTACTTCAAGAAACTTGTACTTATTTTCATCAATCAGAAATCTTCTCCAACAACTCTTATCATCTGTCTCCATTTTATTAAGATATTTCTTTCTAAATTTGTTTACAATCCACCTTAAAAATACTTTAACTGGAATATAAAGTATTCCTGTAATAATTGTTGCAATTAAAGTATATAGGCAAATCTCAAGGAGGAAATCCAAATTATCCATTTTTTCAACAATACGTGTAATCTTTGTAAAACAATATTTTTTTCGAATATAGAGTGTCACTGCTAAGAGGATAGGAAAACTCAAGGCTATACCATTAACCGTTTCCAGAAAATCATTTCTTTTTCGTCCAGTTGGAAAATCTACTTTATGACTTATTTTCTCTGCTAAAATTCCTGGTAAAATAAACAACAAAATGCCTATTGCATCAAGAATATTCATTAACTATCTCTCCTTTCTTTTTAATATTATACATTTTTTGTATTGACCTTACAATTTTAACGAATAATTATATTACATGAGAGCTTATTATGTTATATGATATCTAATTATTGCATTTACTTGTTTAAGCAGTCTATTTCTGTTAATATATAGTTGTATTAACAATAGAAGGAGGTGTCATCATGAAGTACTTTGTCAAAAACCTCAAAGTACATAAATATCCAGTACCTTCTACTTGTAAAGTGAAGTATGCCGGCGAAAAGTTATATGATTCACCACCAGCTGGATATGAAAAATGCGACGATTGCTTTAGACTTCCGAGGTAATATGAGCCGGTATTAAATACCGGCTTAGTTGTTCTATTAAACTTCGGAAAAACATGTCAGTGAACCCTTCTTTAAACAAAAATAAGTATCTTACAATTAGCTTATCCTCAACATTTTCAAATCTTTTCGCTATATCTTCGCAATATTTACTCATATTAGGAATTAAATCATTTTCAAACCACTCTTTTATGCCTTTAGTCACCATAACAGATAAATATCCGCCATTTGGATGCCCTTGGCAGCACTGTGTTGTATTGATAAAAGGGAACTCATTTATTTTATTGATATAATCCTCTATTCCCGAGTCGATTATTACATCAGGACTTTTGATCTCGTTTATTAGTGAAACTTTTATTTCTTCAGTCAAATATATCAGTTTCATTGTGCACCTATAAGCTTTATAGATTTATTAATATTAATTATTTTATACTCAAAATAATAGTATTATGTCGCATTAGTTTCCTTATGCGACTTAAACCGTATCTCCATTCGCATATATCCAAACTGGTCCTGCCCCAATGATTGTACGTTCGAACGTAGCGCTAACACCTGTACTTCCCGTGTCTATGGTTGGCGTGGTACTTGTTTCTGGTTTAAGCTTTGTAAAGATAACAACATTAGAGCCATGTTCGCCAGTTATGCTCCAGTTAGGGATAGTTATATCTCTAATCTTATCGCTTATTATCTCAGGGCTATCTCCTTTTTCAACTGCAACAACCATGTTACCCCCTCGGTGTAGCGTGATAGTAATATTGCCGCTACTACTAGCGGCAGATAATATTGTAAGTGTATCTACTTCTGCACGCCCTTTTTCTTTTAAAAATACAGGCTTACCCAAATCTGTATCAAAAACCATGTCGCCCACGCTAAGACCATTGTAAAATAGATTGTTCCGGTCATTAGTTGGTAACGCTGGTCCCCTGCTTATAAGCATCCAATTATTCCATTTTCCATCACTAACGTTCCACGTTCTTTTATAAATAGAGCTACCAGAGTATTTAAAGAATACCTGAAATGCTCCGTAATCACCGTTCCCAATCACAGGTTGTGGTCTATGTGTTTCCACCACTCCACCATTAACGTTGGCAGGGATAGGCATATTGGTATTCAAATCAATGTTTCTGTAATAGATTCGCATAACTCCATACGGATAATCTGTAACCGGAGTGGTAAGATTATACTTTGCACCGTCGCCATCCATAGACGATAAAATTAAAAAGTTTCTCTTTTCAAGTTCACTACTTTTTAGGTTACCGCCCCTGCCTATTTGAACGTAATTTTCAGTACCACCCACATCTATTATATTTTTTTTGATTTCAAATCCGTCTCTTACAGTTACAATCCTTATACCCTGAGATAATATATAATCAATTAAGTCGATTAACTCCTGTTTAGTGCTTTCAGTCCAATCGTTTTTAATATGTTGCTTAAAAATTACCCATCCACCATTTTTTCTAGCTTCATCAACGGCTGATTTACAATATTCGAGAGAGCTATTTGATTCGCCAATTCCGGACACTCTTTTCAAAATCAAGTTTCTAAGGCTGTTTGTGTAATTTATCCCCTCTGTTGACCCTACTCCTATTTTGTGATTTTGTCGTGTCGCCAAAATTACGGTATCATTTACAGCCCCATATGGGTATACCATTATATCTCCATCAAATCCGAGTGCGTTCAAATCTTCGCTATATCCTGTAGTTTCATCGTACAGCATCGAGGGGTCGTCGGCAATTGTAGTTAGGTTAACATGACTCCTTGTGTGAGAACATATATTCCATCCTGCATTTTTTCTATCCTGTAGTTTTGCCAAATTGCCCTCTTCTAATAACATAAATCCGGGTACTGCAACATTAAAAGGTATACCCTTTGTTTGGCACAGGTCAAATAACCAGTCTTGTGCTATTGAGTTAGTGAAGTCATCATCAATAAAAGTTACTATACACTCATTTTCCGTTTTTGTACCAAGCATTCCATTCGCAATATCTGCCAATTGCGAACTAAGCTCTTGTTTATCCCTGTCCAGCCTTGCTTTTAAATTAGCCTCTCCGTCCCTCGCTATTATGACTTCTGCTTCCTGTTGTTTTGCCGTAACAAGGTTGTTAAACTGATTAATAATGTCGGCTATGCTGGCT
>Ga0134095_1001751_pt1 | contig 13676 bp, 10 predicted proteins | sample 6_2taG_FD_94449 | JGI IMG/M metagenome (GOLD analysis project Ga0134095, IMG submission 94449) | Switchgrass degrading microbial communities from high solid loading bioreactors in New Hampshire, USA - 6_20_20_110_A2 metaG | ecosystem: Engineered > Bioreactor > Semi-continuous > Anaerobic >... | reverse complement strand
TTCGGAGAACATCGTCGTGTAGCCTTGCATCACCCAACGGGGAACGTCAACATAGCCTTCCCAGGACGTGTCGGAGACGACCACCCAGCCGTTCCGCTGCGCGTCTTCGTTGACCTGGCGCACAGCGTCGTCGTACGTGCCATCGACCACTACCACCTGCGCGCCGTTGCTCTCGATGGCCCGGATGCGCGCCTGGCTGGTGAACTTGTGCACGTAGATCACCGCGCGGAAGCCCATCGCCTTCGCCGACCATGCCACGCCGCGCCCATGATTCCCGTCGGTTGCGCTGGCGAAGGTGATGTCGCCCACTTTTTGCTTGAACTCAGGAGAGGTCAGCTCGCTGAAGGGGATTTCGTCGTGCTCGTTCAGGCCGAGCATCTGCTTCAAGGTGCGATAAATCGCGTACGATCCGCCCAGCACCTTGAACGAACTGAGCGCCAGCCGCGACGACTCGTCCTTCACCCAGATACCGCCGAGTCCGAGCATGTGCGCCAGATTGGGCAGGCTCTTGAGCGGGCTAATACGATAGCCGGGGATCTGCTGGTGGAAGCTGCGGGTCAGACGAGGGGTGCCCGGCGGAAAAAGCGCCGCGACTGCCGGGCTGCTGCCCATGCTGCGCGCGCGATCGTTGACGATCCACGTGATGGGGAAGTTGCTGGTCAAGGGTCAGGCTTCGCTTTCTTATACTCGGACAACGATAGGAACGTAGGCAGCCGCAGGCGATAGACTTACCGGCGGAACAGGTTGGTCAGCACGAACCAGACATTAGCCGGGCGCTCTGCCAGCCGCCGCATGTAGTAGGGATACCACTGGGTTCCATAGGGCACGTACACTACGACCTGAAATCCGTCGTCGCGTAGCTGCTCCTGAAGCTTCGGGCGGATGCCGTACAGCATCTGGAACTCGAACGCATTGTACGGGATCTCGTTCCGCTTGATGATGTCGCGCGCCGCCGCGATCATCTTCTCGTCGTGCGTCGCGATGCCGAGGTACGCGCCCGCTGCCCGCGCCTCTTCGCTAAGGTACAGCTCCATCAGGTGCACGTAGTTCGCGTCCACATCCGACTTGTCAGGGAAGGCGTGCTCTGGTGGCTCTTTGTACGCGCCTTTGCACAGGCGGACGAACGCGCCTTCGGCGGCCAGCGCGCGGAGATCCGCTTCGCTGCGGTACAGGTACGCCTGGATTACGATGCCGACGTTGTCATAGTCCTGGCGGAGCGTGCGGAACACGCGCAGCGTTGCGTCGGTGTAGGCCGTGCTTTCCATGTCGATCGTGACGTGCCCGCCGGTTTCGCGCGCTTTGTCGAGAATGCAGCGCATGTTCTCAATGCAGAACGCCTCGTTGATGTCCAGCCCAAGCTGCGTCAGCTTGAGCGAGACGGTGGCGCGCACGCCGCTGTCGCGGATCGCCTCGAGCATCCGGAGATAGCTGTTTAGCGCTGCGCGGGCTCCGGCTTCGTCGGTGACGCTCTCGCCAAGCTCGTCCAGCGTGACGCCAATGCCGCGATCGTTCAGCCGCTTGACGGCAACCAATGCTTCTTCGAGCGTATCCCCAGCGATAAAGCGATAGGCTGTGCGCCGGGCGAACCCCAGACGCATGATCAGTTTTTTCGCCCACTCGGCGGAGGCCAAATATAAGAAGAGAGAGCGTAACATGGGGGAAAATCCTTTTCTCTTTGCTAATCGGGGAGCGTTCCTGGCTCCCCACGACATTAATTGTATGCCAGCGTTCCGCCGCTCCCCACTATAGAATTGCAGGCGCGATGACCGTCATGGGTCACTTCTTGCGGCCCAGGGCGAGGCGGATTTCGCGCACTCAGTCGGGCGCGGCGTCGGGCGTAACGTCCGGCGTGGCACCGGATGTCTCGTCAAAAGTGGCGACCGGCCCCTCGCGTGAGTAGCCGGGGACAACGATCGCGACGGTGTACGCCGAGCCGCGCTCCTCAACCTGGGTCGCGCCGTTGGTTTCGCGCGCGCTCTGCCAGATCTCGGCGGCGAGCTCGCCTTCCAGCCAGCGCGCCTGACCGCTTTCGGCCAGCTCTCTCAGCGAAAACGGGGCGTTTCGCGGCCAGGGCCAGCTTGGGCGCGAGATATCGAGCGTTATCGGGTAGGCGCTCACCCATCCGGCGGACGGCATGACCAGCACCGGCGTCGGGCTGAGGCGGCGGCATTCGTCCAGAATGCGCTCAAAGCTATTTTGCGGCCAGTTTTCAGCGCGGCGAACAGTCCGCACGTCGCCGTAGAGGGACACGGTGATCGATTGGAGGATCGGCGTCTGGTCAAGCGACACCAGCGGCTCGTCTTCCCACGTATAGAACCCACGCCCGATGATGCTCTCGATAAAGCCACGCAGCGTGTCCTCATCGATCCGCGCTTCGAGCACGTCGTGGCCGATCAACTCGGCCGGACTGGTCCACACGACGCGCCCATCCCCCCAGACAGTGCACGGCGGCACGTGGTTGAGCGTCTCGGCCGGGCTGGCGGCGGGGGTGTACGCGTCGAGCCGGACGATCAGCGCCCCAGGATCGGTATCCCAGCCGAACAGTCCAAGCGGGTTGTCGCCGTTTTGGGGAGTGGGTGACGGTTGGCGGCAGGCAGCCAGCGCGGCAGCGACGAGCAGCAGCACAAGCAGCAGACGCAGGCGTCGCATCGTTGGGGGTCCTTCGTCGCGCGTAGGCGGTTAAGGCTCTCGACAGATGTCGCGATCATTGTAGCCCGAGCGCTTTCGGGCCACAACCGACCGTAAGTACCGGCGGGGGAGTAGGGAATAGGGAGTGGGGAGTGGGGGAAAGCGTTGCTGCAAAGGTCGGGGTTGTTTTTCTGTAGGGGCGCAGCAAGCTGCGCCCGCTGTCCAACTAGCGACACAGCTACGGGCGGAGCTTGCTCCGCCCCTACGCCCAAACGCCTGATTTTTTTTCATGTGCAATGTTCATAACACCTTCTAGAGGCTGTTATGCGCTTGTGCAGAGAAAAGAATCCCCCCTTCCTCTGCGGCTACCCCCGCTGTCCGACCAACAACCTATCTACGGACGGAGCAAGCTCCGCCACTATTCCCCACTCCCTACTCCCCACTCCCTCTACGGTACGTTGAGCTTTGAGGCTAACTGCGCTATTCTCTGGCGTAATCACCTTCGCCGATTGCACGCATAGGCAGGCTCCATGAGCATATCCGTTACTACCTATGAAGGCGTCATCGGCCTGGAAGTCCACGCCGAGATTATGACCGCCTCGAAGATGTTTTGCGGCTGTCCGGTTGTGGACAGCACCTCAGCCGAGCCGAACACCGCGGTTTGCCCGATCTGCCTGGGGCTGCCGGGGACGCTGCCGGTGCTCAATCGCCAGGCGGTCGAGTTTGGCATCCGCGTCGGGCTGGCGCTCAACTGCACGATCCCTCCGTTCAACCAGTTTGCCCGCAAGAGCTACTTCTATCCTGATCTGCCCAAGGGCTACCAGATCAGCCAGTACGAATACCCGATCGCGGTCAACGGCTGGCTGGACATCGACCTGCCCGACGGCAGCACGCGACGCGTCCGCATCCGCCGCGCGCATCTCGAAGAAGACGCCGGGAAGCTCACGCACGTGGACGGCGCCAGCCTCGTAGACCTCAACCGCGCCGGGGTGCCACTGCTGGAGATCGTATCTGAGGCGGACATGCGCACCGCCGAAGAGGCCGAGGCGTACATTCGCAAGCTGCGCGCCATCCTGCAATATCTGGGCGTGAATAGCGGCGACATGAGCAAAGGTGTGCTGCGGATCGAGCCGAACATCAGCGTGCGGCCGGTAGGCTCGGACGAGTTTCGCACGCGCACCGAGGTCAAGAATCTGAACAGCATCCGCTCCCTGGCGCGCGCCACTGCCTACGAGATCGAGCGGCAAATCGACTTGTACGAGTCGGGCGGCGAGGTGCGGCAGGCGACGCTCGGCTGGGACGAGGCGCGGCAGGTGACGGTTGTGCAGCGGGTGAAGGAAAGCGCCGACGATTACCGCTATTTCCCGGAGCCGGACCTGCCGGTGGTGGAGATCAGCCAGGAATGGATCGAGCGGGTTCGCGCCGAGCTTCCAGAGCTTCCCGACGCCAAGCGCGAGCGCTTCATGCGGGACCTCGGCCTGAGCCGCTATGACGCGTCGGTGCTGACCGCCGATCGCGCGGTGGCGGACTATTACGAGGCGGCGCTGGCGACTGGCGCCGATCCGAAGCAGGTGGCGAACTATTTGACCGGCGACGTGTTCCGCCACATGAACCTCGAAGGGCGCGAGCGCGACGACATCGACGCGATCCGGCTGACGCCGCAGGCACTTGGCGGGCTGGTCAAGCTGGTGCAGGATGGCGTGATCCATCACGGCATGGCGAAGAAGCTGCTGGAAACGCTCTACGAGCAGGGCGGCGATCCGGCGGCGCTGGTCGAGGCGCAGGGGCTGGCGCAGATCAGCGACGAGGGCGCGATCGGCGCGGTCGTGGCGCGGGTGCTCGACGCGCATCCGAATGAAGTTGCGCGCTATCATGCTGGCGAGGAAAAGGTGGCGAAGTTCCTGATGGGCGCGGCGATGCGCGAACTGCGCGGGAAGGGCGATCCCGCGGTCGTGCAGCGTCTGCTGTCCGAGGGATTGGATGCGCGGCGCGTGGAATAGGTCGCCGTGAATCTAAGTAAAACTTGAACAAACGTTCGGATTCTGTTATAATATCAGTATCCCGATCAGCACATTCGGAGACGAATACGGCAGCGGATCGCAGCCTTCAGTGGCGCGGTCCCAATCCCGATTAAGGAGAACACACACAATGGCGGGCTATCAGTACACAGTCATCATCGGGAATGTTGGGCGCGACCCTGAGCTGCGCTACACGCAGAGTGGCGTGGCGGTGTGCGATTTCAGCGTAGCCGTTTCGCGCCGCTGGACCGATCGCAACACCAACGAGCAGCGCGAGAAGACGACATGGTTCCGTGTGTCCGCGTGGCGCCAACTGGCCGAAACCGTTAACCAGTACGTCCGCAAGGGCATGCAGATCATGGTCGCGGGCGAGGTTGACGCCACGGCGTTCATCGGCCAGGACGGTGAGGCGCGCGCCACGCTGGAACTCACCGCGCGGGACATCCAGTTCCTGGGCCAGCGCGGCGACCGCACCGAGGAAAGCGGCGAGTACTACGCGGGCGGCTACAACAACCAGTCAGTCGACGATCTGCCGTTCTAAGCAGAAACCAGCCATCACACAGCAAGGCAGCAGCGAAAGCCAGCGGGGCAACCGCCGGTTTTCGCTGCTCTTTGCTTCTGCTAACCGCTAACTGCTAGCCGCCCCCCTTTGCGGTACAATCTTCCCATGCCTGCCCACCAGCGGCGGCAGAACCGGACGATCGAGCAAAGGGAAGATTATGCCTGAGCCTGCGAACCCGACCCAGCGCCGCCTGAACATTGAAATTCCGGCCGACCTCGCCGCGACCTACGCTAATTTTGCAATCATCACCCACTCGCCGTGGGAAGTGTTCCTCGACTTCGCGCAGATCCTGCCGAATCTGCCGAAGGCGCGCGTGCGCTCGCGGATCGTGCTGGCACCTGCCAACGCCAAGATGCTGCTCCGCGCGCTGCAAGAAAACATCGAGCGCTACGAGGCGCAGCACGGCGAGATCAAGGTCCCGCCACGCCAGCCGTCGCTCGCCGATCAACTGTTTAACTCGATCCGCTCCGATGGCGACGACGCGCCGGAAGGACCGTCCGACGATGAATGATCGCGCGCAATTCGAAGCCATGATCGAGGGCACGCGCCAGTTGTTCGAGGCGAAAAGCGCAGCGCGTGATGCCGCAATTGCACAGTCGCGCACGGTGATCGGGCACTGCGCGAACGCGATCCGCGCCGTCCACCGCCGGGAGTGGGACGTCGCCCGCGAACGTCTGGAAACTGCCCGCCAGGCCGCCGACGAAATGCGCCGCGCCGTGGCGGACTATCCCGACCTGTACCACAGCGGCTATACGCAGGATGCGCTCAAAGAGGTCGCCGAGGCGTTCGCGACCTATGCGCTGGTGCGCGGCGAAACGTTGCCCCTGCCGGATGCGCTCGACATCGAACCGGCGACGTATCTCAACGGGCTGGCGGAAGCGGCGAGCGAGCTGCGGCGGCAGATTCTCGATATCATCCGCAAGGGGCACTCCGACGAAGCGGTCCGCCTGCTAGAAGACATGGACCAGATTTACGATACGCTGATTTCCTTCGACTTTCACGACGCGATTACCGGTGGGCTGCGGCGGCGTATCGACCAGTTACGCGCTGTGCTGGAACGGACGCGCGGCGACGTGACGACCAGCCTGCGCCAGCAACGCCTGCAAGATGCGCTCGCTCAGTTCGAGCAGCGCATGGGCGTGCCGACCGGCGACCTGCCCGCGATCTCGCCGGAGATCGCGGACGACGAGGACGCGTCGTGAGGCCGGTGTCAGGCGCGCGTGGGGCGGACGCAGGGAACGCGACAAGGATCGCGCGGGCGTCCGGCCGATACTGAGGCCAGAAGCGGCACGACACGGGGGTTTGCGATGCCAAGCGTACAACGGTTTCTCATCCATAATGGGGACCGGCCAGGCCGCGCGATCGACCTGGTGACGTTCCCCTTCACGATCGGGCGTGCGCGGGAGTGCGACCTCGTGCTGGATGCGGGCGACGTCTCGCGGTTGCACGCGCAGCTTTCCAGCGACCACCTCAATCTGTATCTTGAGGATCTGGGCAGCACCAACGGCACGTATGTCAACGGGCAGCGGATCGCGCCGGGCCAGCCGCACCGTCTGCGCGCCGGGGATGTGATCCACTTCGGGCAGAGCTTCAGCGTCGTGTTCGACGACCCGGTGACGACCGTCCAGATCGATCCGGTGCAGATCCCACCGCCCGGCCTGGAGATCAACGTGGAAGCGGCGACCGTGACCGTCGGCGGGCAGGTGCTCGATCCGCCGCTGAGCCCGAACCAGTTTACGCTGCTGACGCTGCTGGTCGGGAACGCCGGGCGCATCGTCACGCGAGAGCAGATCGTCGCCGCGATCTGGGGGCCGGACGAGCCGGTGTCGGACCAGACGCTCGACGCGCTGGTGAGCCGCCTGCGCAAGCGCCTGCAAGAAGCCGATCCCGCGCACGAGTATCTGGTGACGCGGCGCGGCTTTGGATTGATGTTTCAGAATCGCACCCAGACGGTTTACTAAGGGTGGCGCATAGCTAGGACGATTCCTTGACGAGCCAATCGAACCCGACTATCCTTTTGGCGTCCGCGTCGCCGCGCCGCCGCGAGCTTCTGGCGCTGATGGGGCTGCGCTTCACCGTCGCGCCGGCAGACATTGACGAGACGGTCCAACCGGGCGAAACGGCCCGCGCTTACACCGTCCGGCTGAGCCAGGAGAAGGCCGCAGCCCTGGTGCCCATCGCGCGGGCATCGGGAGCGGTGGTGCTGGCCGCCGATACGACCGTGGCGGATGGCGACGAGATTCTCGGCAAGCCAGCGGACGCGCAGGACGCGCGCGCGATGCTGCAGCGGTTGCGCGGGCGCGAGCACCAGGTGATCTCCGCGCTGACGCTGATCGACTCGGTGACGGGGCAGAGCGTGACCGAGGTCGCGACGACCGACGTCTGGATGCGGCACTATTCCGACGACGAGATCGAGGCGTACATCGCCAGCGGGGATCCGTTCGACAAGGCCGGGGGATACGCCATTCAGAACTCGACGTTTCACCCTGCCGAGGCGCGCGGGTGCTTCTCGAACGTGGTCGGGCTGCCTCTGTGTCATCTGGAGCGTGGCTTGCGGGCGCTGGGAATCGTCCCGCCGGTCAGCGTGCCGGGCGCGTGCCAGGACTTTTCCCGCCGTGAGTGCGACATTGCCGGGGCGATCCTGGCCGGGAAGCTGTAGCGCGCGCAGTGACAATCGAGCGATGTGAGGGGGCAAGCGCGGGCTGTGGGCGCCGGGTCTTGGCCCCTTTGTTTATGAGCGAAAAGCAGCAAGGGGGGCAGCGGGCAGAACCTCGCCCCTGGCCCTCTCCGCACGTGGAGAGGGGAAAAGGCTCAATCATGTAGCCGGTTCTGCTAATCGCTACTGCTAACCGCTAATCGCTGATTTCCGAACGATCATGAGGCGTATTAGAGTTCGTATGCCATCCAGAATGAAACTGATCGCCGGGCTGCTGGTGCTGTGCGGCGCGCTGCTCTCGGCGTGCGATTTGAACGCGCCAGGCGCGCCGGAAGCGCTGAATATAGACACCGGCCCCGATCTCTCGCTGAAAGGGGCAGAGAGCGCGGTGCAGACCTTCTTCGAGCGGTGGGCGGCAGGCGATTTTGCGGCCATGTACGACCAGCTTAGCCCCAAGAGCCGCGAGATGTTCACCGCAGACCAGTTCACCAGCGAGTACCAGAATGCGGCCTCGCAGATGACGCTGGACACACTGGAAGCCTCGATCACAACGGTCGATCAGCAGGGCACCACCGCCATCATCACCTACGACGTGACGTTTCAGACCAACTTCTTCGGCGAAATCGTCGATACGGGCCGTGTCATGCGCCTGGTCACCACGCCGGACGGCTGGCGGATCGCATGGTCCCGCATGGACATTTTCGACCGGCTGGCGGCGGGCGCCCGGCTGGAGCGCCGCGCTAATGCCCCGGGCCGTGGCAACATCTACGACCGCAACGGCCAGGTGCTGGTGCAGGAAGGCGGTCGCTCCGTCCTGATGCGCGTCGCGCAGAACAAGATGGCGAGCGTTCCGGACTGTCAGGCGCTGCTGGCGCGGCTGTTGCGGCGCGAGGTCGCGGACATGGAAGCGCTGTTCAGGCGCTACAACCCCGATACGATCTTCACGGTTGGCGAGCTGGACGAGGACATCTTCCAGGCGAACCAGTCCGCGCTGCTGAGCGTGTGCGACATCGGCAACGAGGCGATCGACACCGCGATCCGCACCGGGCGGCGCTATTACAACGAGCTGGCGCCGCATCTGGTCGGCTACGTCGGGCAGCTCCGCCCGGATCAGATTGATGACTATACCGCGCGCGGCTATCCGCCGGATGCGCTGGTCGGGCAGGAAGGGATCGAGGCGGCGTTCGAGGAAGAACTTTCCGGCAAAATCGGCGGGCAGCTTCTGATCATCTCGCCCACCGGGGAGCTGCTGCGCAAGATCGCGGAAGTGCCATCCGAGCCGGGGCAGGACGTCTACCTGACCATCGACCGGCGCTTGCAGGCGGGCGTGCAGGAGATTCTGCGTTACTCGTACAACCTCGCCGCGCCAACCTGGGCGCCGGATTCGCCGGGCGCGGCCGCGATCGTGATGGACGTGAAGACGGGCGACATCCTGGCGATGGCGAGCTATCCGTCCTACGAGCCGGGGTTGTTCAGCCCGAATGCTGCCTCGGACGACCCGGCGGCGGCGATCGCGGCGCTGCGCAACGACATCCGCCGTCCGATGCTCAACCGAGCGCTGCAAGGGCAGTATTCGCCCGCTTCGGCGTTCAAAATAGTGACGATGGCCGCCGCGCTGGACGAAGGGATTTTCACCCCCGATCAGATGTACACCTGTGAAGGGATGTGGTCGCATCCGTCGGACGTGCTGGAGCGGCGGACGGACTGGACCTTCCCGGACAGCCACGGGCCAATCGACTTCAAGCAGGCGCTGACGTATTCGTGCGACCCATATTTCTGGGAAGTCGGCGCAGAAATCCATCAAATTAACCCCGCGCTGATCACCCAGCACGCGAAGGAGTTGGGCCTGGGCGTTCCGACCGGGCAGACGCTTCTGCCGGAGCAGCTTGGCTCCATCCCGGACCCGGCCACGTATCGCCGCTCGGATGGCAGCGGCTGGCAGTTTGGCGACACGATCAACATCGCGATCGGGCAGGGCGACATCGTCGTTACGCCGATGCAGATGGTTCGCATGACGGCCGCGATCGCCAGCAACGGGACGCTGTGGGTGCCGAACTTTGTGCAGAAGGTGCAGCCGCCCGGCGGCGAGCCGACGTATGTGGCTGAGCCGCAGGTCGCCGCGGAGCTTGACTACGGCGAGGACGTGTTCGAGGCGATCCGCGAGGCGATGTGTCAGGTGACGATGGACGACGAAGGAACCGCGCGCTTCATCTTTGAAGAGTGGTACGAGTGGCAGAACACGGACCTGATCATCTGCGGCAAGACCGGTACGGCGCAGACCGGCGGCGAAAGCACGCCGCCCAACGCGTGGTTTGTCGCGTACGTGCCGCAAGACGACCCGGAGATCGCGATTGCCGTGATCGTCGAGAACTCGTGCGAGGGGTCCGAAGTCGCCGCGCCGATCACCCGCGCGATCATCGAGGACTATTACCGCATGCCGCGCTCGTCGTGGCCGGAGCTGTGGGTTGAGGGCTGCATCCCGCTTGGCGAATAGCGCGCGGCGGGATGCGTTCGCCCGGCTGTCGTGGGGGGCCTATAATACAGGCTGGCGCCTCAAGCAACCGTTGCAGGCGCACGGTTTGCTGCGCCCGCTGAGTTTTTAGGTCACGCTGAACGCACGGGCCGGGCTTGTTCGGCCCCGACAAATGGATTTTGCGGACGGTCCCGGATATCTGATGGCTCTCTCGAAACGCACGCTCTGGATTGCTGGCTTGCTCGCGCTCGCGCTGCTCGTTCTGAGCGCGTGTAGCGGCGATACGGCGCTGTCCGACGCGGTGCGCCAGACGAACGAGCCTGCCGCAGACGCGGGCGGCTCGCTTGAGGAAGCGGTGCAGGTCGCCGAGACATTTTTGCGCGCGTGGGCTAACAACGACTATCCGACGATGTACGGGCTGATCAGCCCCAACAGCCGCGACGCCTACTCCGAAGACGCCTTTACGCAGGTCTACCTGCGCGCCACTGAGACGATGACGCTGCAGAGCGTCAGCACCAGCACGACCAACGCGCTGCGCCAGGAAGCGATCGCGTCCGTGCTGTACGACGCGCACTTCACGACCGATTTTTTCGGCACGATCGACGACTACGGGCGGACGCTGCGCCTGGTCCAGACGGACGAAGGCTGGCGCGTCGCATGGTCCGAAGCCGACCTGTTCCCGGAGCTGACCGGCGGCGCGCGCCTGGAATGGGTGCGGGTGCAGCCGGGGCGCGCGAACATCTACGATCGCAACGGGCAGGTGCTGGCCGATCAGAATGGGCGCGCGGTGGAGCTCCGCGTCGTCAAGCGCGATGTGGCTGATCAGGCGGCGTGCATTGAGCAGCTTTCGCGTATCCTGAAGGCAGACGCCGAAGCCCTGCGCGCGACCTTCTCCCGCTATGGGAACGAGGTGCTGTTCCCGGTGGGCGAGGTCACGCCGGAGACGTACCTGGCTGAAGAACAAACGCTGCTCCAGGCGTGCGCGATCGGCGACGACGACCGGGACACGCGCACCCGCGCTACGCGGCGTTACCTCGGCGTGCTGGCGCCACACGTCGTCGGCTATGTCGGGCCGATCCGCCCGGATCAGGCGGCGGAGTATGCGAAGCGCGGCTATGCGTCCGATGCGCTGATCGGGCAGGACGGCGTCGAGCAGAGCTTCGAGGAGTACCTCGCCGGGACGATGGGCGGGACGCTGCAAATCGTCGGGGCGGATGGCGCCGTGCGGCGCGTGCTGGCGGAAGTCCCCCCGCAGCCGGGGCAGAGCGTCTACCTGACCATCGACGCGGAGCTGCAGGCGGCGGTGCAAGAGGCCATCGCGGACGCTTACGAGATGGCTGGTCCCACCTGGGCGCGGACCTCGCCCGGTGCGGCGGCGGTCGTGATGGACGTGAAGACCGGGGAGATCCTGGCGATGGTCAGCTATCCCTGGTTCGATCCGAGCGTCTTCAACCCGGACGCGATGATCCCGAACCGCGAGGCGCAGATCGAGGCGCTGCAAACCGATCCGCGCACGCCGCTGCTCAACCGGGCGACAATGGGCGCGCTGCCGCCGGGGTCGGTTTTCAAGCTGGTGTCGCTGGCGACCGCGATCGACAGCGGGATTTACAACGCCAACACCGGCTGGTCGTGCTCCGGCCGCTGGTCCAGCGACGACGACTGGCTGCCGGTGCGCCACGACTGGCTGCCAACAGGGCATGGCTGGGTCACCGCGCCCTGGGCGATCACCTATTCGTGCAACCCGTATTTCTGGCAGCTTGGCAAGAACGTGCAGGCGGTTGATTACACGCTGATCGAGCAGTACGCGCACCGCATGGGCCTCGGCGTTCCGACCGGGCAGACGGTGCTTCCCGAGGCGGTGGGGCAGATCTCGAACGACGCGATCGTGCTGCGCTTCCAGGGCCGTCACTGGACGCCCGCTGATATGTACAACCTCGTGATCGGGCAGGGCGAAACGCTGGTCACGCCGCTGCAAATTGCGCGGATGGTCGCGGCGCTGGCGAACGGCGGGCGGGTGTGGGTGCCGCAGTTTGTCTCGAAGGTGCAGTTGATCGGGCAGACGCCCGTGCTGCAAGCCGAGCCACAGGTCGCCGAGACGCTCGGCTTCGACCCGGCGCTCCACGAGTTGATTCAGCGGGCGATGTGCAATGTGACGCTCGACCCGAACGGCACCGCGCGCTACATCTATCGCGACTGGTATGAGTTCCACGAGCCGGACGTGGTGGTGTGCGGCAAGACGGGCACGGCACAGAGCGGCGGCGCGGGCGTCAGGCCCGGCGCGTGGTTCGCGGCGTTCGCCCCGCAGGAAGACCCGGAGATCGCGATCGCGGTGGTGGTCGAGAACTCGTGCGAGGGGTCCGAGGTTGCGTCGCCGATCGTGGCGCGGATCGTTGAGGACTATTTCGGCTTGCCCCACTACGACTACCCGGCGTTCTGGCAAACCGGCTGCTTCGCGCTGGGGGATTAGAAGCAGCGGTTAGCAGTTAGCCGTTAGCGATTAGCTAAACTTACTGCTCGATTGATTGAAACGAGGGGCACACGGGGTTGTCGACGGGAAAACCTCACCCCTAACCCCCAGCCCCTTTCCCCTCTCCGCATGCAGAGAGGGGAAAGGGGAGAGTTCTCGGACCGACTGAGCAGGCCCGTTGCGTTCAGAGTATTCCTTTGCCGCTAGCACTTAGCTGTTGTTGCTAATCGCTAACTGCTAACCGCTAATCGCTAACGGCTCGTCGCTGACTTTTCCCGCTTGCGCTCGTCTTCCGCCTGGAAGTACGCGATGATCTGGTCGATCGTTTCGTCGAGCGAGGTGGTGGCTTGCCAGCCAACCGCCTCGCGGATTTTGCGCGTATCTGGCACGCGGCGGCGCATGTCCTCAAACCCCGCCTCGTACGCCTGCTCGTAGGGAATGTACTCGATGGGAGAAGAACTGCCGGTCCGCGCCAGGACGTGCTGTGCCAGCTCCTCGATCGTCACTTCCTCAGCCGAGCCGATGTTGAACACCTCGCCCGCGACCTCATTGCTTTCGCCCAGCCGCGTGATCGCGTCAACCACATCGTGCACGTTGGCGAAGCAGCGCGTTTGCTTGCCGTCGCCATAGATCTGGATCGGTTCACCGGCCATTGCCCAGCGCACGAAACGAGGCACGACCATCCCGTAATTGCCGACTTGGCGCGGCCCTACCGTGTTGAACAGCCGGAAGATCGTCACTGGCAGGCCGACCGCCTTGTGATAGGCCAGCCCGAGGAATTCGTCCAGTTCCTTTGAGGCGGCGTAGCTCCAGCGGCTTTTGGTCGTCGGGCCGAGGATGCGGTCGTCGTCCTCGCTGAACGGGACTTTCAC
>Ga0134095_1001745_pt1 | contig 13717 bp, 13 predicted proteins | sample 6_2taG_FD_94449 | JGI IMG/M metagenome (GOLD analysis project Ga0134095, IMG submission 94449) | Switchgrass degrading microbial communities from high solid loading bioreactors in New Hampshire, USA - 6_20_20_110_A2 metaG | ecosystem: Engineered > Bioreactor > Semi-continuous > Anaerobic >... | reverse complement strand
GCCGCGGGATTCCATGTCCTTTTTCTTGTAGATGTTGCGCAGGTCGAAAAAGTAGGGCTGACGCAGCAGTTCCTTTACCCTGTTTAAATCGAGGCTTCTGAACTGGTTCCATTCCGTGATGATGACCAAGGCGTCGCTTCCTTCCATGGTCTCGTATTCGTTTTGACAGTAAATGATCCTGTCTTCGATGTTTTTGAGCCTCCATTTGGCTTCCCTATGGGCTGCCGGGTCGTAGACCTTAAAGGTGGCGCCCTTTTGGGCGAGCTCGTTTAGTATGGTTATGGAGGGTGCCTCACGCATGTCGTCGGTGTTCGGCTTAAAGGCAAGCCCAAGCACTGCCAATTGCTTTCCCGATAAGTCGCCCAAGACGCGCTCTATCTTCTGTGCGGCCAAAAGCTTTTGGCGTTCGTTTGCCTCGACGGTCTGCTCGACCAAGCTTAAAGTCACGCCGAATTTGCGCGCCATCTCGGCAAAGGCCCTGGTGTCCTTAGGAAAGCAGCTTCCGCCGTAGCCCGGCCCGGGGTGCAGAAACTTGGGCCCGATGCGGCCGTCCATGCCCATGGCCCTGGCGACGTCCTGCACGTTTGCCCCCACGTGCTCGCAAAGGTTTGCCACCTCGTTTATAAAGGTCACCTTCATCGCCAAAAAGGCGTTTGAGGCGTACTTTATCATCTCGGCCGTCTCTATGTTCGTCTCGACGAAGGGTGTCTCGTTTAAGTACAAGACCCTGTAAACCTGCTTCATCACCTCAAGGGCACGCTCCGAATCCGTGCCGATGACCACCCTGTCGGGGTGGGTGAAGTCGTGCACGGCCGAGCCTTCCCGCAGGAATTCGGGGTTTGAGACGACGTCAAACTCAAAGCTTGCACCTCTTTTTGCAAGTTCTTCATTTATCCATTCTTTGACCTTCTTGCCCGTCCCAATGGGCACGGTGCTTTTGTTCACGATGACCTTGTAGCCGTTCATGTAGCGGGCGATGTCGCGAGCGACCTGCTCGACATACGTGAGGTCTGCGCTTCCGTCGTCTGCGGGAGGCGTTCCCACGGCGATAAATATCACGTCGCAGCTTTCGACGGCCCGCCTTAAGTCGGTGGTAAACTCAAGCCTCTTGTAGTAGACGTTTCTTTCGACTATCGGCTCTAAGCCCGGCTCAAAGATGGGGATCACACCGCGCTTCAGGCTTTCGATCTTTTCTTCGTCTTTGTCCACGCATATCACGTTTAGCCCGAAATCGGACAAACAGCTTCCCGAAACAAGCCCAACGTAACCCGTCCCAACGACGGCTATCCTGTTCATGAACGTCCACTCCTTGCCCTTTAAACTTTATAATATTTACTGTACCACTCCACGAACTTTGCCAAGCCTTCCTCTATTGGGGTCTCGGGCTTGAAACCGATGGCTTTTTCAAGGTCCGTCACGTCGGCGTAAGTCATTATAACGTCACCCGGCTGCATGTCCAAGTATATCTTCGAGGCCCTTTTGCCGGTAAATTAAAATTCAAGATTAAAGATCCGACCCCGGTAACTACGACCCCGGTAACAAACCCATCTCTTTAAGGATGGCTCGGTTTACTTTACGCACGTCGTATTTTTCTTCTGCAATTATACGGCTTTGCTTACCCATTTGAGAAATGAGGTCAGGCTCTAAGATGAATTTTTCCATAGCTGATTTGAGCGCATCCACGTCTTTAACCGGCACTAAAAAGCCGTTTTTGCCATCTATGACAGTCTCCCTGCAACCGGGAGCATCTGTTGTTATGATAGGACGTCCCATTGACATGGCCTCCAGCACAGAACGGGGTGTACCCTCCCGATAAAACGACGGCAAAACAAACACGCTTGCGTCTGCTATATATGGTCTTACATCGTTTGTTTTTCCCAAATATTCGATAATTCCTTCTTTGGTCCACCGCTCAAGCTGTTCCTGGGTTATCGCTGCAGGGTTTATGTCCAAGGGCCCTAAAAGTTGAAACTTGGCAGCAGGATATTTTTGCTTGAGCAATCGCGCCGATTCGACGTATTCCAGTATGCCCTTGTCTTTGATAAGCCTTGCTATTAATAAAAAGGTCACGGGCGAAAGCTTGGGCGGCGCAAAGGCAAACTTTTCGATGTTGACACCTGAGCCGTTGACCAATACCGGTTTTACTGTTTTAGGCACAATGCTCTTGCTAACGAACAAATGCAGATCATCGGGATTTTGAAAAAAGACAACTTGGTTATATTTCAGCCCCCGTCTGTACAGAAAAGCAACTATTTGTGTCAAAAGCCTTTGCTTGAAAGTTTGCCCGATAAATACATATCCCAAACCTGAAATCAAAGCATACATTCGCCTGACTCCTGCCATGTGGGCAGCAATCGATCCATATACTATCGGCTTGACTGTATATGAAAAAACAATATCTGGCTTTATTTCTTTAAGCACCTTTCTTAATGAAAATAAAGTTTTAACGTCCTTTAAGGGATTTAGCCCTGTTCTATGAAGTGGGATTTGTCGGTAATCGGCGCCCAGCTCCTGCAGGGGCTGCTCAAAGCCTGCCTCAGGCCCGAGACAAATAACTTTATGGCCCAGTTTAACCATGGCCCTTATCAAATCACCGCGAAAGTTGATAAGCGACGGTGAATAATGCGAAATTATGACAATTTTAGACAAGGCCTTATGCTCCTTCCTAAATTACAGCCTCCAAAGATGAATGCCGCGGGGAATACAATACCTGTCCAACGCGCCCTTGACGTCGGCAACCACTCCTCCATTGTCTCGCAAAAGGGAAGTTATAAACCCCCAACCCCGGTCGACATAGGCACGATGGGGAACGGCAAATACAACCCCGTCTGCTGTGGTAAGCTCATCTTCATGAAAAAGCTTTAACCCATAGGCATTTTCCACATCATCCGGGTTAGCCAACGGATCGATCGCCTGAACATGTATGCCAAAATCTTCAAGCTCACGGACTATGTTTATTACCTTCGAGTTTCGTATATCTGAGACATTTTCTTTAAAGGTAATACCCGCTACTGTAACGACAGAACCCTGTATTGTGATACCCTTCAATATCATTTGTTTTACGAGGGAAGTTGCCACGAATTGGCCCATTTTGTCGTTGATACGCCTTCCTGCCAATATAACCTCAGGGTGATACCCTATGCTTTCCGCCTTATAGGTGAGGTAATACGGATCTACTCCTATGCAATGACCGCCAACCAAGCCGGGTTTAAAGGGTAAAAAATTCCATTTCGTTCCTGCAGCTTCCAAAACCTCGTTAGTATCTATCCCAAGCTTGCCGAACATAATTGCGAGTTCGTTCATCAATGCGATGTTAAGATCCCGCTGCGTGTTTTCGATCACCTTGGCGGCCTCTGCCACCTTTATGGACGAAGCCCTGTAAATTCCTGCTTCGACCACCGAACCGTAAACGTCAGCTATGATCGACAAGACTTCTTCGTTTTGGCCGGAGACCACCTTTTTTATCCTCTTAAAAGTATGCTCCTTATCTCCCGGGTTTATGCGTTCAGGGGAATATCCGACAAAGAAATCGACCCCACATTTCAACCCCGACGTCCTTTCAATGACGGGAACGCATATTTCCTCAGTGGCGCCAGGATATACCGTTGACTCGTAAACGACTATTGCACCATTTTTAATCCTTCGTCCGACAGTTTCAGATGCTCTAATCAAAAAACTAAAGTCAGGACGGTTAGTACGATCTACCGGCGTCGGTACAGTAACGATGAAAAAGTTGCAACTTTCAAGAATGGCCTCATCGAAGGTGTACTCGATATTTACTTTGCGCAATTCTTCGGTGCTTATTTCTCCCGTCGTATCGATGCCACGCTTTAAGGATTCCACCCTTTTTGGGTTAACGTCAAACCCTACGACAGAGAACTTTTCGGCGAAGGCAACAGCCAAAGGCAAACCGACATAACCAAGTCCAATAACACCTATTTTATATTTCATCTACTTCACCCCGTAGTAATCTTTATACCATTCAACAAAACGCTTAATTCCCACCTCAATTGGCGTGGAAGGTTTAAAGCCTACATCGCGCATGAGGTCGTCCACATCTGCGTAAGTTTCCGGAACATCTCCGGGTTGCAAAGGCAGAAACTCCTTTTTAGCCTCTCTGCCCAAATGTCTTTCCAGGACCGAGATAAAGTCCATCAGCTCCACAGGTCGATTATTGCCTATATTATATAACTTATAAGGCGCAAGGCTCGTTCCCGGATCGGGGTTAATACCGTTCCATTTCGTATTAGGTTCAGGTTTTTTGTCGATCAGCCGAACGACGCCCTCGACTATGTCGTCTATGTAAGTAAAGTCCCTTTTCATCTTGCCATAGTTGAACACCTTTATGGGTTCCCCGGACAAAATAGCCCTTGTAAAAATGAACAAAGCCATATCGGGCCTGCCCCATGGTCCGTAAACGGTGAAAAAGCGCAAACCGGTGGCAGGGATGCCGTAAAGATGGCTGTAGGTATGGGCCATCAATTCGTTAGATTTCTTAGTAGCGGCGTATAAGCTTACCGGATGATCAACGTTATCATGGACGGAAAAAGGCATTTTCCTGTTTGCCCCGTAAACCGAGCTCGAGGAGGCAAAAATTAGATGCCCTACACCGTGATGCCTGCAAGCCTCCAAGATGTTCAAAAAGCCTAAGATATTTGAATCTATATAAGCGTAAGGGTTTGTGAGGCTATAGCGAACGCCCGCCTGTGCGGCTAGATTGATGACTGCATGGAAGGAATCTCCACAAAATATGCCTTCGACAGCTTTTTTGTCCTCCAGCGAGGCGCAAACAAAACGAAAACCTGCCTCTTTTTCGAGCAATGAAAGTCGTGACCGTTTAAGTGATACATCGTAGTAATCATTTAAGTTATCCAACCCAACAACTTGATACCCATCTTTTAACAACCGCATCGATAAGTGAAAGCCAATAAAGCCTGCACAGCCTGTAACTAAGATTTTATTGATCATTTAGCAACAATACTCCTTTAAGTAATGTCATTATAGTAAAGCGGTGACTTGGATACAATAATGCTCCTCAACTTTGCGCCTGCCCGCATAACCCATTTCTTGTCTTAATGAATCATTGTCGCGTAATTGTATTAATTTAGCTACCAAATCATTCACATTGCTTGCTAAAAAGCCGCTAATCCCGTGTCCGACAATTTCTTGGTTAACACACGAATAGGAGAAGCAACTATGGGTTTTCCGCAAACCATATACTGGATCACTTTGTATTCGCATTTTCTCCGTTCCCATGGATTATCTTATAGAGACACATTTAGGATCTTTCTTGCCTTCGTCTGTTTTTGACATTCCAATAATACGTCCACGGCTAGCCTCTTAAAGAGAAGCGTAAAGTGAGACCTGACATCAGCCCAGGGGACGGCGATGCTTTTGATGCCGTGAATTGGGCATTCTACCCAAGGGATATTGCAGTGGATGATGATCTTAAATAACATGGTATCAAGGTGCCTCCACTGCCTTTCTTCCCTGTACTTATAGATGGGACATAGCTTTCCGCATTCAGGGCATGGAGCTTTTTCTCCCCTTGGGTAGGATACCCATATATGTATCTGAAGCGTATTGTAATTTTCCTGCACATCGGTGATCTTCCAAGACTGTATAAGACTTAAAAACTGTGCGATGAGTTCGTTGTCGTTCATAAATTTTCTCCTTAATCGTCGTTTTCATCATTCATCTTTATTTAGTATATTCTCGTTCATCCTAAGGCATTTTTCAATATATGCCACAGAGTTTCCAGGGAAGCCAGCAATGCTTTTCGTAAAAATTCTTATGCCAATACTATAGCAATGAAAAGTATTAATAATGAGCATATATAATTAACATTATTTTAATAATTACTATTAATTTCTATCATTAGTTTTAATTGATCTATTTTCTTGTTGAGCTTTAAAATATCTAGTAGACCATTGAAATAAATATATGATTCCAATAGTAAGTAATAGATGCTTTACAAATGGTGATAGTATATTGCTTAAATCAGCTCTTATTGCATATATATATAAAGGAATGGAATATATATATATAACTAACCAATAAATATTTTCATTAGATTTTTTATATAGGTACTTTATAAATATTGCTATAATAATAAATAAAAGAATTACACCTAGATAGCCTATATTTATATAACCTTCACCGACCAGCGTAAAACCAGGACCAATTAGTGAACTTTCAAAAAATGTGTCTTTAAACCAATTTACACATCCTGATCCTGTATCTACAAAAAAGGATCTTAAGGGAGCATTAATAAATGAAAAACCTTTAAACAATCCTTGGGTAAATGTTTTATGATTTAACAATATTTGTAGATTTCTGGATGCGGAAGAAAATTCACTTGTTAAGAAGTGGTAAAATATGTTATTTATAGTGATGGAATCAACGCCTAAAGAGCCACCAAGAAAATAATATTTATACTTTTTTGATAAAACTAATAATAAAATAAATAAAGGTGCAAGAAGAACAATATGTATATTTCTTATATATTTAAAACGGTATGCAATCAATAAAGTAATTATAATGTACTTAAAACCTATATCTCTTTCTCCTGAAAATATAGTAAGTAAACATAAGATTAATCCTGTAAGAATAACTAACTTAATGTCAAATTTACTTTTACAGATACATTTTTGAACTAACATATATGCATAAATAACTGTTAACATTATCGCCGCACGAAATGCAACTTTATAAAATATATTTCCTGTCGCATAAATTTCCCCTTTTGTAGCAAAACCACCATTTATGATCCCTATTATAGCAAAACATATATACATATACAATAAGATATATAGTATTTCGGTAAAAGTACTTATTTTATTAATTTTAAAATTATTTATTTTGCGCTTTTTTTTAGGAGAAACAAAAACTAAAAAAACTGCCAAAGCTATCCATTGTAATAACATTAAATCGCCACTATATCCGTATCTATTTCCATAAAATCCAATAAGATAAATTATTGGATAACTGACAGAATATAAAGTAAAGGCAATAGAGAACCAACAATACGGATGCATTAAATCAAAGTTTGAAGCTATGACTGCTCCAATGCAAAGCAATACCATTCCACATATATGTAATTTTATATTACTACTGAGACATATTAATAAACCAGATAACAGCATGAATATAAATAAAAATATGTATCTAGATAATATACTGTTAAATATATTAATTAATTTATATTCACTTCTATTTAATAACACGATCTATTACCTCTTTATTTAGTATACTCTCGTTCATCCTAAGGCATTTTTCAATAGATGCCCACAGAGTTTCCGGAGGAGCCACTTTTTTAACAGCATAAGCGAAAGTCTAAGTAAAACGGTAAGTAAGATAATTTAGCAGACAGATACATTATATTGTTGTGTTCCTAATACCATCCGAGAGCTTTCTTCAAGGCAGCACTCGTAAACAATTTCATGCCTTCAAAAAAGATTAAGCTATGAGAAGGCAGGCAGTCGATAGAAGAAGCACATTCTCTATACATTTCTTCAATCTCATTTGTATATGACCAAACGTCATACTCACGCAGAACGAATTCCTTGGAAAAGGCGGCACATTGTCTATAATACTCTTCATTTTTAAGTAAAATCAAAAGATCATTTACTAGATCGTTTATAGTCGTTTTTTTCTCTAGGTTTCTGCCTGAAAAATTGTAATCCATTATCGTTTGAGCAGTTGTTTCGTTAACAATACCCGCTGAGCCTAGTTCGCCTATAACTATTGCTGGTTTTGCAAAGACCATCCCTTCCAGCACGCTTCTTCCAGCACCAGTAATGATATCTGCATTGAGATAATAGGGATAGGGATTTTCTACTGTACCAGTAAACATTATGGAAGCATTTGTCAAACAGTGGCTCTTTTTGTTAGCGAATTCGCGCAAAAAATATTCTTTTTCCCCACCTCCTACAATAACAAGTGAGGCCTTTATTCTTTTCTTGGATAATTCGCAATAAGCCTCAATGATTTGCATGACGCTCTCGACTTTATTTCCTTCCAAGCGACTTACGTGTAGAATGATTGGTTTAGATGGGAGAGTTTGATGAGGCTTTTCTTTTGCTTTTTCAACAAAATATTTAATGTCAAGCCTCTCTTTTCTAAGCCATATTCTTCCTCTGTATTCAGGGATTTGACTTCTCAATTTTTTCAAACATTCGTTACTAAATCCCACTACCGGAAGATCCCTCCAAATCAATAGATGACTCGTAGGGCTGTCCCCTCCAGGAATTGTTTGTAGAATTGGAATATTTGGCACTAGAAAACGAAGTAAAAAACCCTCATAAATTGTTGCTGTCTGAATAACATCTGGGGCAAAATCAGCAATCACTTCTTTTAGTTCTTGAGTTTCAGACCAATAGTAGAATGGTTTTTTTCTTTTACACATTCTGGATTTAAAAACCTTTATCCCCGCTTCTTCCCAAGACTTCTGGACGGGACCAGGTTCCCCAATTGCAATAACTTCATGACCAAGGCTTTTCATAACTTTAGCAAATGCGAGCAAAGACCTCGGGGCACCTCCATTGAATCTATGAATTTTATAAATAATTTTTAACCTATCCATTTTCAATCCTAATCCTCCGATTAACTGAGCTACAAATAAACTATATGACGTTTTAAATATAGCCATAGCTATTGGTCTTTAGACATTTATGGGTAAAATTATTCCACATTCACTCACATATCTGACCTCTGATCTGATCAATAAACCGGTTTTTTCATATACGATTGCCTGTATATATTTAATAAGCTCTAATACATCTTGTGCAGTTGCTCCGCCAATATTCACAATAAAATTCGCATGTTTTGTCGAAATTTCAGCGCCTCCCATACGAAGTCCTTTCAAACCACATTCTTCAATCACTAATCCGGGCGCCCCATACTGCTGATACACGTTTGGATCGCTTAAAAAAACAGATCCACAATTTGGGTGCTCTTTTGGGAACTTTTTTCTTCTTTCTGCTAGAATATCGAGCATTCTTCGCCTGATTTCTGATGGATTTCCTTTTTCATGGAATTGCATAGTTACTTTGGTAATGATTTTTTGCGTCGTTTCTTGTTGAAAAACAGAGGACCTGTATGAAAATTTACATTCCGAACATGTCATTTCGAAAACTTTCCCGTCAAAATCTATGCCAGTCACAGATTGCACATTTGCACCGATATTTTTTCTTTTACTTCCGCCATTCATGTATACTAATCCGCCAATTGTACCAGGTATACCAACAATATGCTCGCATCCAGCCAAACCGGCATTTCCTACCTTACGCGCTAAAAGAGGGACCCAGGCGCCAGCTTGTGCTACCACTGTATTCCCTCTAATAATAACTTGTGACATGTGTTTGCCAATACATATACCAAGAGCTCTCAGTCCTTCGTCAGCGAAGAGAAGATTTGTTGCCGCACCAAAAACTACCGTCGGTATTTTCTCTTCCCTTGCAAGTTTTATTACATTTTGCAACTCTTCAACACCAGCCGGTTCAACGATACAGTCTGCAACTCCTCCAATTCGCCAGGAGGAAATATCAGAAAGATATTGATTTGTCTTTACCCTATTTGGGCAAATTTTATTCAATGAACGAATCAACTTGTCGGTAATTATTCTGTCCATTGGGCATAGCCCCCCAGAGAATTGATTTTTTCGGCAAAGTTTTCATAACCTCGGGAGATTTGCCAGGCATCGGTAATAGTGGCCTCGCCGTCTGCTATGAGTCCAGCAAGAGAAAGTGCGGCACCTGCTCTTAAATCAAAGGCCCTGACAGTTGTACCATGCAGTTCGTTGCCTCCATAAATTTCTAACATGTTCCCTTGAATATCATACTTAAGCCCCATTTTACTTAATTCTTCAACGTATCTATATCGACCTGGAAAACGAAGATCGATATATTTTGAAACACCCTTTGCTTTTGCACCAAAAACGGCCAATATCGGTTGCATATCGGAATTAATGCCAGGATAGGGCCCGGTGCTAACTTCCAGAGGATAACAAGAGCAACCCCTTACGACGAGGCTATCCTGCCCCCTGAACATTCTAACGCCACTTTCACGTAGGAAAATAAGGGGAACCTCTAAGTGCTCATAGGGAAAATCGTGAATTTCAGCTTCTCCATTCGTGATAGCAACACCAACAAGCCATGTTAAAGCCTCAACATTATCAGGAATCGCCTTGTAAGTTGTCCCACAAAGGTATTCTTTGCCGTGTACTTCAATATGCTCCTGCCCGTAAACTGTTATTTCCGCACCCATGCTTTTTAAGAATTGAATAAGATCAAGTATTTCGGGACGGATATGAGGATTCCATATCCTAGTTACACCCTTTGCCAGTGTTCCAGCTATAATGGTATTTTCTGTTGCTCCAGTTGAACGTATGGGTAATTGGATATCAGTCCCTTTCAGACCATTTCTTGCTTCCGCATTAAGCATACCATTTTCTTCCCAGACCCTTGCGCCCAGTTTTTCCAGAAGCATTACGTGAAGATCATATGGCCTCCCGTTACCTATATTGCATCCCCCTGGAAGGGGAACACTGCCATAGCCAAATCGCGTGACTAATGCACCTAATATAAGAAGCGTGTTCCTTATAGAACTACCTTCCCATGTCAAATCTTGCTTAATTTTTCCAGGTTCCGTTATTTTTATTTGATCCTGCGTTATATTGCAATCTTTCCCAAGTGCTTTGAGCATCTCAACATGCACTTGGGCATCAAGGATACCTTTAGGATAATTCTTAATAACAATTGCCTCTGATGTAAGCAGAGATGCTGTCAAAAGCTTGAGAACAGAATTTTTTGCCCCACTGACCCTTACGTCACCATACAAACGTGAAGGTCTAATCTTAAGACTGATTTTTTCTATCACTTCCATCACCTCGATTGTTCTTGTGTTCTTGTATTTCTTTGAGTTATAACAGCATATTTTGCTGCTCTACTCTTAAAAAGTTAAGCTTTTGAAATTTGTCAAGATATTCTAATTCTTTCAGAGAGCGTTCGTAAAATAATAAATAGGGTGAACACGTAATGTGAGCTCAATATTAAGCTATAACTTTTAACTGTTTGCAAGGGAGAAAAAGATAGGTATTTGCATACGAAAAATGTAACTAAAACAAGGACCACTCTTGTTGAGTTGATCCAAAAGAATAATGACTGCTTTTCAAGAACAGTTAAAGTGTGCACAAAGGGTGATGAGATGAACTGCGTGAGCAGGTAGAATGACAAATAGCCAGCGTACTGACCTGCTATTGTCCATCGCTCACCCAGAACGAAAGCAAACAACTTCGGTGCAAAAAAGACTAATAGCAAAAAAAACGGAATGCTTACGAGAAAGAGCCTTTTGATTAAACCTATAGATAATTTACGAATTTCTCGAATATTTCTCTTACTCATTTGTGCGATCTCAGCATAATAAGCCTGAGCAAGTGTAGTACCGAAAAGTTGCATCGGAACGGCTATTACTGACACGGCCATACCGAATAGACCAGCTACATCTGCTCCAAATATCGCGGAAAAATAGAATATCGGCATTTGAACAGCCAAGGAAAGAAGAAATCGCGAAGGGATCTGATAAATGGGAAATTTTTTATACCTCTTTGCAAAGAACACAATTTTTTGAAGGGTAACTGTTTCTTTGAAGGTAAATGGCGTCTCTTTGAATTTTCGTACAAGAAGAAATACGCCGCAAACCTGCGACGCTAAGTGCCCAAGTAAAAGCCCGAACGGTTTTATACCCCCTATACCCATTCCAATTTTAATCGCTGCCGAAAAAAATGACTGAGAGACTTTCGTTTTTGCAATAGGACCAAAAGCTTTGATTCTAGTAGCCCAGTAAGTAAAAGTTTCATATGTGCCAAGGCACAAAATTCCTAATGGAAGAAGCCACCAATAAGGAACTAACTGTTGCATCGATAAAAGAGAAAAAATCATTTTGCCCGCAAACAAGAGAATAGCCCCGGTAACCAGCGCCAACAACACCTGAATTGCCAGGCAAAGAAAAACAAGATTGATGGCTGTCCTGTTATTACGGGGTAACGGGATCGTCATGGAATATCGAAACGTTGCCAAGGGATCCAGAAGAGAAAGCGTCGAGGCATAAACTGCAAGAACCCCGAAATCCTTAGGTGTATAAATCCTTGAAATGATGGGGATTGTCAACACCTCTATTACCCGTGCTGCAATATTACCGCCCGTCAAAATAGCCATATTGGAGAAAACATTTGCAATTGGCCCGGCCCCCATAAACTTATCCATACCGTTAGTGATATTTTGTATACTTTTTTGCACCTTTGCTTTTAACGTTATAATCACACCCTAGGACGATATAACTACATGAGTTAGTTTATGTCTGTTTCAATCGCCAACTCTAACCTATAAGTAATATCTCTAATATATGAGATCTTGATTTTTGAACTCCTTAGCCAACTTTGTTTTTTGCCCTTTAACTTTAGAATATATTTCTTTATCGGACCCTTTATCGCTCCCAGCGCATTGCGTAACCAATGCCCAATTCGTCACGGGTTCCTTGAATCTCATCACGACTTGCCGGTCAGAGACTCTCCCAGCCATTTCTCTCTTTCTCGTGCATAGTCGCCGCTGTCGTTATCAAACTGCTGGAGAAAGCGCACCATTCCGACGGATCCTAAAGATTTGGCAAGGGCCTTTGGGTCACATCTTTTATTGTCTTCCTGTATCTCACTCACCCCTACCGCTCCACAGCTCTATCGCCTCTTCAAGCTTAAGCGTGGCTTTAAACTTTTCAAGCTCGTCTTCGCTCAAAGTCAGGTAGCGTACTTTTCGGTGAAGCATGGGCTCGACCTTGTCTATTAAATTTTGCAGGTAAGCTTTGTCTGCCTCTCCTACAAGGACGAGGTCAATTATACCCGAATCCATTCCCCTTGCGTAGTCGCCCACTACGTAGGCCGAATGTATGTCGCCAAGCTTTGACAATACTAAGGGGATGAGCTGGTCAATCCCTGTGAATTTACGCACCATGCTGTGTATCTCGGGAAAAAGGGGGTGGCTGGTGTTTGCCCGATAAACTTTTGTCCTGCCTTCGTCAGCAGAGCATAAAAGCCCGGCTTCAGTGAGCCTGTTTAGCTCCACCCGCACGGAGTTGGTAGATTCGCCGAATTCGTCGGCAAGCTCTCTGAGGTACGACCTGCTTTCAGGGTTTAAGAAAAATTTTAGTAAAAGCTTTACCCTCGTCTGGGAGGTTATCAAAGAATCAAGCTTTACGTTCAATGAATTCACCCGCACATATGGTTATTTACGAGTAAAAATACTACTCATAAATTCGCCTGTCAAGGGGGTGCGAAACATCAAACGAATATTTTATGCCTACGTATAAACGCTATATAGATTATTTATTAATTTAATAATAAGATATTCCTGGAAGGAATTATACATATTCTGCATTAGTGGGGCTTGAAATATTTGCGACCCTATGGTATGGTTTTCACGTGCGCAATTGAGTGCGCATGAAACTGGTATCGTAATTTAAAAATATTTTCCGAAAGGAGGTGAACCCCATGGATCACGCCCTCTTAGGAAAGATCATCGGCAACCTGTTGCGGAAAAGGCGAATGGAGCTCAACTACACTCAGCTTGACGTATGCAAGGCTGCATCCATCTCCCAGGGTCAGCTGTCCCGCATCGAAAACGGACTTCGCATTCCCTCTTTAGCGTTGCTGCTCGATCTGTGCAAG
>Ga0134095_1001730_pt1 | contig 13825 bp, 13 predicted proteins | sample 6_2taG_FD_94449 | JGI IMG/M metagenome (GOLD analysis project Ga0134095, IMG submission 94449) | Switchgrass degrading microbial communities from high solid loading bioreactors in New Hampshire, USA - 6_20_20_110_A2 metaG | ecosystem: Engineered > Bioreactor > Semi-continuous > Anaerobic >... | reverse complement strand
CCTGAAGGAAGCGCGCGAGCGAGCCGAACAAGCCGATCGCGTCAAGTCGATGTTTCTGGCGAACGTCTCGCACGAGCTTCGCACGCCGCTCAACGCGATCATTAACTTGACCAAGTTCGTCGCGCTTGGCATGTACGGCGAGGTGAACGACGAGCAGAAGGAAACATTGCACAAGGTCGAAGCCAGCGGCAAGCACCTGCTCAACCTGATCAACAACGTGCTCGACATCTCGAAGATCGAATCCGGCTCGCTGGAGCTGTTCGTCGAGGAAGGGCTGGACATCGGCGAGATCGTCCGGGTGGCGACCGAGACGGCCAAGGGGCTGCTGCTCCAGAAGCCGGTCACCATCCGCTACGAGATCGCGCCCGACCTGCCCCTGCTGACCGGCGATCAGCAGCGCATCCGCCAGATCATCCTGAACCTGCTGTCGAACGCGTGCAAGTTCACCGACGAGGGCGAGATCGTCGTGCGGGCGTACTGCCAGGATGGCGAGGTGCTCATCTGCGTGTGCGACACCGGTCCGGGCATCGAGCTAAAAGATCAGGAGACGATCTTCCAGGTCTTCCGCCAGGCGAAGGCAGGGGTCCGCAAAGGCGAAGGCACTGGCCTGGGGCTGCCGATCTCGCGGCGGCTGGCCGAGGCGCATGGCGGCCGGTTATGGGTGTCGAGCGTGCCGGGGCACGGCGCCACGTTTTACGTCGCGCTGCCGGTTGAATCATCGCTGGAGCTAACCGTCTGACACGGTGGGGAACAGACATGGCGTATCCGAGAATTGTGTATTTTGAGGACGATATGCTCAGCCGCGAGGTGATGCACGTGTGCCTGACACGCGGCCTGGGCTATCAGGACGTCACGATCTTCGAAGACAGCGATGATTTTGAGCGCAGGCTGGCGGAGCTCCCCGCCCGGCCGGATGTGATCTTTCTCGACATTCACATGGAGCCGATCGACGGGTTCGCCATGCTGCGCGCGATCCGCCAGGATAAAACGTGCTGCGACACGAAGGTGATCGCCCTGACGGCCAGCGTGATGAACGAAGAGGTCAAGCTGCTGAAAGAAGCCGGGTTCGACGGGGTGATCGCCAAGCCGCTGGACTTCGACACCTTCCCGAGCGTCATGCAGCGCATCTTGAACGGCGAGCAAGTCTGGCATATCAAATAGCCGCGCCGAAGACTATAATGGGCCGAGATTTTGTCAACACAGCACGCGAAGTACGATGGGCGAGAACATAACCGCATGGCAAACCTGCACGCATTGATTATCGACGACGATGCCTACAGCATGTATGTGATGGAGCGGCTGCTCGATCAGGAGAATATCTCCTACACCGGCGTGGCCGATCCGACGCAGCTTGAAGATGTGCTGCGCTCGCTTGAAAAGGTGGACATCGTCTTCCTCGACCTGGAAATGCCGAAAATGGACGGCTATGAGGTGCTGGCGCTGCTGAAACAGCATCTGCAACCCGACGTGCCGATCGTCGCCTGCACGGTCCACACCGCCGAGATCGGCAACACGCGGCGGCAGGGGTTCTCCAGCTTCGTCGCCAAGCCGCTCGACCTTGACCGCTTCTCGGACCAGCTTCATCGCATCCTGAACGGGCAACCGGTCTGGGAGATGCGCTAGACCGCGCCAACCACCCGCCAAACCACAGCGGCGCCGCTCATTTTGTGCGACGCCGCTGTTTGATCTCTCACCCTGTTGGCCTGATGAGCATAGAGACTGTGCCGCTAGTGATGGTGTTCGTGCGCCTCGGCTTCCGCTTTGGTGCGGTGAACCGTCCCATCAGGGTGCTCCGGCGGCGTGTAGATTGTGTAGAGCTTCAGCGGCTCGCTGGACGAGGTGTTCGTCACGTTATGCTGCGATCCGGCCGGGATCACGACGATCGACCCGTCGTGCAGGTCGAACTCCTCGTCCCCGATCAGCGCCCAACCGGTGCCCGACTCGACGCGGATGAACTGGTCAGTGTCCGGGTGCGTCTCCAGGCCAATGTCTTCGCCGGGCTTGAGCGCCATCAGCACAAGCTGCATATGCTCCCCGGTAAAGAGCACCTGACGAAAGTTCTCATTTTCCAGCGTCGCCTTCTCGATATCGGTTGAATATCCGGCCATACCCCTCTCCTTTCGGCTCCATCATCAATTGGCGCTGCGATAAGCGCTGCATCGAGCAGCGCGCCCCGTGCGCAGGCGCATCCACCCTGATCGGATTATAGGCACGCTGCTCAGCGGTTGACACGCGCCCGCGTGGCTATGGACGGGGCATCAGGGTAACCGTCACTTCGGCAGGCTCGTCAGCCTGTCGCAAGATCGACAACTGGACCGTATCGCCGGGCACCGTCTCGCGCGCCAGATACGTGATCAGATCGTTCATGCCCTTGAGCGGCGTGCCGTCGATAGCAGTGATAATGTCGAACCTGCGTAGCCCCGCCCTGTCGGCCGGGCCGCCGCGCACCACTTCCTCCACCACTATGCCGCGCGTGTCGTTCGGCAAGTCGAATTGCTCAATATCTGGCAGCATGAGATCCCTGCCCGAAATGCCGATGTAGCTGTAGTCCACATCTCCCCGCGTGATCAGGCTCTCGATCACCTGCCGCGCCAGGTTGCCGGGGATCGCATAGCCCACGCCGGAGTTTGCGCCGGTCACTGTGGAAATCTGCGCGTTGACGCCGATCACCTGCCCCTGCAGGTTGAGCAACGGACCACCGCTATTGCCGGGATTGATCGCCGCGTCGGTCTGGATCACGCCGCCGATTGAGAACTCCGACAACCCCTCGATAGTACGGTTCAGGCCGCTGACGATCCCGCTGGTCAGCGTCCACTTTTGGCCGAACGGGCTGCCGATCGCCAGGACTGTCTCGCCCACCTGCAACGAATCCGAATCGCCAAAGGACACTGGGGTGAGCGTCTCCGGCGGAACATCAACCTTCAACACCGCCAGGTCCGAATCAGGGTCTAGCCCGACGACCTCGGCCCATGTCAGCGTGCCGTCAAAGAAATCAACCTCAACCAGACTGGCGCTTTCGACCACGTGATAGTTCGTCGCGATATGCCCCTCGCTATCCACCACGAAGCCGGAGCCAGTCCCCACAGCGAGCAACCCGCCGCGGCGCGATTGCGCGTATATCCGGATTGCCACGACCGACGGGCTGACGTTGTTGTATATCTGAGTGAAGGTGTCCGAGCCCGCCTGTTGCACACCCTGGCCTTCCCCAGGATCAGCCGGTGCGGCCCGCACGAGGCTGGGCGCGCCCGTATCAGCTTGCAGCATAAATAAGCCGCCCGCTGCCAGCGCAACAGCGGCAGCCAGCGCCGCGACTATAAGCATGAAGCGTCCCAATCGATTCATCCCCACGACTCCTTTCAGCAGAATGCAGCCGTCGCATTCCTCTACTGCAAGACAATTACGTCGATCTTATGCTAAACCGCCCAACCGCTGCCATCCACCAAGCACGATGACCGGGCAGCTTGCTTTTAGCTTATCGCTAAGATGTTTGAAGAATGTAAAAACCGGGTTAGGGATTTCTGAGTATGGGGAAAGCGACTTCTGTAGCTGCTAGACGCCCCGGAAGAGGCCCAGCTTTTCCGCGTCGCCAAGCCGTTCGAGATAGGTAAGAATCGCTTGCTTGCTGGCGCGCTTGAGGTCCGCGAACGGCTCCGCTACCAGCTCAACCTGCCGGGCAAGCGGCCACGCGTCCAGCCGCAGAAGCCGCGCGCCGCCGCCAAACGGGTCGCAGCAGGCCCACACGACGCGCTGCACCCGCGCGATCACCAGCGCCGAGAAGCACATCACGCACGGCTCCAGGCTGGAGTAGACTGTCAGGCGCCCTTCGTGCGCGCGGACGAGCGGCATATTCGCCTGCAGGAGTTGTAGCTCGGCGTGGCGGAGGCGGCTGTCCGCGCTATGCCGGGCGTTACGGGCCGTAGCGATCGCCGTACCGTCTGGCCCTACCAGCACCGCGCCGATCGGCCAATCCCCCTCGGCGAGCGCGATCTGCGCTTGATCGAGCGCGGCCTGCAAATGCGCGCGGTCGGCGCCGCCGTCGTGCATAGCACCCTCTCATTCCGCGTCTGCTGGCGCGGACAGCACGCGCAGCGCGCTCTGCTCAAGCTCAGTAAGCGGGACCAGCAGCCCGTGCGTGTGATAACCGTCGTTCGGGATCTCGCGGAGCGGGTACAGTTGCGCCCAGAACGGCAGCCGGTAGCGGAGCGCGGTCAGCGTCAGAACGTAGATCGTCGCGCTGCCCGGCAAGTAATAGAGCAGCACGTCCGCCTCAGACGTATACGCCCACCCCGCGCGGTCGCACGTATCGACCGAAACCGTTTCAATAAACGCATTCCCGGTGCGGCTGGCGGTCCAATCGGTTTTGTACTCGACGGCGAAGCTGCGAGGACGCCGCAGGGCATAAAACCAGCGATCGATCCCCTCGCGCTGCTCGTCAGGCGTCGCCGGGAGAATCCGGAACCAGCGTGCGAAGTAGCGGTCGAGGAACGCTTCCCCTTGCTCCCCCTGTTCCAACTGCCGATCAAACCGGTACAGCGGCAAGTCCTCAGCGTCAACCGGCTAACAGAACCTGTGTTCGATGCCTTCAGTATAGCATGGATCCCCCTCAAACGGCGACCGTCACCAGCCGGAAGACCGAGCGTTGTACGATTGCAACGAAATAGTTGACAAGCGTTTCATGTAGCGGTATTGTTCGCGCCAAGAAACCATTTTTGTGCCGTCACACGCAAATAGAACGTTTCAATTAGAGCCAGTTTCGTAGTCGATCCAGCGTGACTCCCCGACGCTTTCGATGGGGAGTCTCTTTTTGCCGGTCAGGGGACGCCACCCGCTGGCGGAATTTTATCGTTCGAGGGGCAGCCGACTCATGCGCGTGCGGCTGTTTCCAGGGGGCAAGCGCGGCGTTTAACCGATCACGCCGCCCACTTTGAGGAGAAACGAATAAATGGAGCAGGCAACCAAGGGGCGCCCGATTGTGGCGTCCGAAGCAGCCACCGGGCTGAAAAGGCGCGACGCGTTCGCAACCGGGCTGGGCGTCCTCGCCGCGACGCTGGGCTCGGCAGTTGGCCTCGGCAACATCTGGAAGTTCCCCGCCATGACCGGGCAGAACGGCGGCGCCGCGTTCATTATTATCTACTTGCTAAGCACGATTCTGGTGGGCCTGCCGGTGATGATCTCGGAGCATATGATCGGGCGGTACGCGCGCAAAGACGCGATCAACAGCCTGCGCGTGGTGGCGCCGAAGGGCCAGCCGTGGTGGCTGATCGGCGCAGCGGGGGGCGTGGCGGCCTTTCTGATCATGGCGTTTTACAGCGAAGTAGTCGGCTGGGTGTTCGCCTACATCGCCAAGAGCGTTTCAGGGTCGATCCTTTCGACGGACCCGGCGACGAACGGCGCGGTGTTCACTGACCTGGTCAGCAGCCCCACGCAATCGTTGCTATGGCAATGGCTCGCCCTGGTGTGGGTGGGCGCGATCCTGATCATGGGCGTGGCGAAGGGAATTGAGCGCGCCACCAAGCGGCTGCTCCCGCTGCTGTTCGTCTTGCTCATCATCGTCGCCGTGCGCAGCCTGACGCTCGACGGCGCGGGAGACGGCGTGTCGTTCCTGCTCAAGCCGGATTTCAGCAAGGTTACCGGGGCGGTAGTGCTGGCCGCGATGGGGCTGGCCTTCTTCAAGCTGTCGGTCGGCATGGGCACGATGATCACCTACGGCAGCTACTTCCGCGAAGACCAGGACATCCCCATGACCGCGACGCGGGTTATGCTGGCGGACCTGACGGTTTCGCTGCTGGCCGGTCTGGCGATCTTCCCGGCGGTGTTTGCGTTCGGGTTTGACGTCCAATCCGGGCCGTCGCTGCTGTTCATCACCATCCCGGCAGTGTTCGCGTCGATGCCCGGCGGCGAAATCTTCGTGGTCATCTTCTTCGTGCTGACTGCGGTCGCGGCGACGGGCGCGATGATCTCGATCGTCGAGGTGCCGGTTGCCTTCCTGAGCGAGCAGTTCCGCATGCCGCGCAAATACGCCCTGGCGCTGACGCTGGTTTTGCTGGCGCTGGCGGGCGCTCCTGCGGCGCTGTCGCAGGGCGAGCTGGCGGACGTGAAAATCGCCGGTAAAACGTTCTTCGACCTGTACGACTACGCGTCGTCGAACATCCTGCTGCCGGTCGGCGGAATGTTTATGTGTATTTTCGTCGGCTGGGTGTGGGGCTTCGAGCGCACCAAGCGCGCGCTGACGAACAACGGCACGCTCAACAACTCTGCCGCGGTCAACCTGTTCTTCATCATCTGCAAGTACGTGACGCCGCTGCTCGTGCTGGTCGTCCTGCTGGACGGGTTGAACATCATCTAGCCGTCACAATCGACCTGCCAACTGTTCCGGCTCGCCACCTTTCCGGCGAGCCGGTTTGTTTTCCCCCACGCGCAATCCTTACCTACTGTTAATATTTCTGGCTCTCGTCTGGTATATTATTGAGTACATCTGCCGTTCCGCTGGCCGACTCCGCCGCCGGATAAGTGTGTTTACAGGGAGAGCGAGGGCCATGGCTATGAGGAAACGAACGCGCGGAAGAAGGCTGATCGGCACGCTGGCGCTGCTGAGCGTGGTCTTGCTGGTCGGGGCGCTTCCCGGCGTGGCGCGTGCCCAGGCGCTGGACATCACCGTCGAGGAATATCCGGTCCCTGCCGGGTCGCACCCGCACGACGTCGCGCCCGCGCCCGACGGGACGATCTGGTACACCGCGCAGCGACTCGGCGCGCTGGGGCGTCTGGACCCGGAAACCGGCGAAACGCACCACATCCCGCTGGGGAACGGCTCCGCACCGCATGGAGTGATCGTCGGGCCGGATGGTGCCGCCTGGATTACCGACGGCGGGCTGAACGCGATCGTGCGGGTCGATCCCGAGACGGAAGAAGTTACCCTCTATCCGCTGCCACAGGGCACGCCCTACGCCAACCTCAACACCGCCGCCTTTGACGGCGACGGGATCCTCTGGTTCACCGGGCAAAGCGGCTATTACGGGCGCGTCGATCCCGCCACCGGCGAGGTCGAAGTCTTCGACGCGCCGCGCGGGCGCGGCCCTTATGGCATCACCGCCACACCGGACGGAGACATTTACTACGCGTCGCTGGCGGGCAGCCACATCGCCCGGATCGACACCGAAACCGGCGAGGCGACTATGATCGAGCCGCCGACGCCCAACCAGGGCGCGCGCCGCGTCTGGTCAGACTCGCAGGGGCGGATCTGGGTCAGCGAGTGGAATAGCGGGAACGTGTCGGTGTACGACCCGGCCGATGAGTCGTGGCAGACGTGGCGGCTGCCGGGCAACGCGCCCAGCGCCTACGCCGTCTACGTGGACGAGAACGACGTCGTGTGGCTGAGCGACTTCAGCGCGAACGCGATCGTGCGCTTCGATCCCGAAACCGAAGAATTCACCAGCGTCCCGCTCCCCAGCCCGAATGGCAGCGTCCGGCAAATCCTGGGCCGGACGGGCGAAGTATGGGGCGCGGAGTCGGGCGTCGACAAGCTGATCGTTTTGCGGCTGGCGAAGTGATCGTTCCGCCAGGGAGAGAGTTGCAGCACTTTATCGTCAATCGCCAGGGGCATGGATCGTAAGAGGAACTAGAAACGTCGATGAGAGAGCAACGCGCGCAGGGTACGCCTTCTACTGTTCTGGTAATCGTTCTGTCCGCGATAGGGATACTGTTCGCCGGGATGCTGCTCGGCTCGGCGCGTGGCGAGACACCCCCACCCCCCACGCAGGTCGCCGCGCTGGTCGTCAGCGAGAGCGCGCTCCCCACGCCGGAGCCCGCTCTGAACAGCGAGCAGGGCCAGGCTGCCGCAGATCTCGGCGTGCTGACGCCCGCCCCCGCGCAGGAAGTCGCGTTTGAGGTCGGCAACGAGCTGACGATCGCCGCGCTGCGCACCCGTTACATCAGCGGCAGCGAGATCACGCTGGAGCAGCAGCTTCAGAACGGGTCGAATTACTATCAGTACATCGCCAGCTACACCTCCGAAGGCAACCGCATCTACGGGCTGCTGACGATTCCGATGAGCGAGATGCCGCCCGGTGGCTTCAAGGCGATCGTCTTCAATCACGGCTACATCCCGCCCTCGACCTACCGCACCACCGAGCGGTACGTCGCGTATGTGGACACGCTGGCGCGCAATGGGTTCGTGGTCTTCAAGATCGACCTGCGCGGCCATGGAAACTCTGAGGGCGTGGCAACCGGCAGCTACTACTCGCCGGACTACACCATCGACGCGATCGCCGCGCTCAAAAGCCTGCAAACGTTGCCCTATGTGGACCCGGACGGGATCGGCATGTGGGGCCACAGCATGGCCGGAAACTTAGTGCTGCGCGCCATGCTGATCGAGCCGGACATCAAGGCAGCGGTGATCTGGGCGGGCGCGGGGTACAGCTACGACGACCTGGCGAATTATGGCATCTCGGATACGTCGTTCCGCCGCGAGCCGGATCGCGACGACGACACCGAAGATCTGAACAACCCACGCCGCCGGGGGAGATTGATCCGCGAGACGTATGGCCCGCCGGACACCAGCCACCCGTTCTGGCGAGCGGTTTCGCTGACGGCAAACCTGCGTTATCTGCAAGCGCCGCTCCAGCTCCATCACGCGGTCGATGACACAGTCGTGAGCGTCGCCTACTCGCGCGACCTGGTCGCGGCGCTGCAGGAGAACGGCAAGGTCTACGAATACTACGAGTACGCGGGCGGCGGGCACAACATCGAGTCGCCATACTTCGACGAGGCGATCCTGCGCACGGTCGCGTTCTTCCAGACGCATCTGTAAAGCGAAGCGAAAAGCAGCCCCGAAACAGCTAGAAGCAGCGACAAGCAGCTAAAGGCAGCGGAAAGCTGTCTCTAGCTGCTCTTTGCTGTTTTCTGCTGCTATTCGCTGATGTTCGCTGCCCTTAGCTTCTTTTCGTCAGGCGCCCGTCGAATTCTTCCGTGCCCACGTCTGCCGGGACGGGGAACCTGACCGGCGCGCGATCCCGCTGCGAGCGGTAGATCGCGGTAAAGATCTCGACCGTCACACGCCCATCCTGCCCGGTGACCGCCGGGGGACGATCCTCAAGAATCGCATCCAGAAAGTCCGCGTTTTGCAGCGTCAGATAGTGCAGCGCCGGGTCGCGGTGCTGTTCGAACGCAGCGCGGTCTTCCGCCCGCCACTGTTCGAGGAGCTGTTCCTCACCGGGCACGGTCCACAGATCGTTGTATGGCGGCTCGAGAATCGAGGACATTCCGGCGATGAACATCGCGCCGCCCTCAGTCTGCACACCAACCGATGCGCCGTTCGAGCCGTGGATATGCACCTTGCCGTAGATACCCGGCTTCTGCGAGTTGCTGACGACGATGCTGCCCACGCCGCCATTCTTGAAGCGCAGCACGGCAACCGCCGTATCCTCAACCTCGATAGTGGGATGGTTGAGGTTGTCCCAATAGCCGAACACTTCCTCGATGGGGCCCATCAACCACTGCAACAGGTCCAACTGGTGCGGCGCCTGGTTGACCAGCACGCCGCCGCCCTCAGCCATCCACTGACCACGCCAGGGGTCGGAACGGTAATACGCCTCGTCGCGCCAGCCGTACATCACGACAGTTCCGAGCACCGGGCGGCCGATCTTCCCGGCGTCGATCGCCTGCCGGACGCGTTGCACCGGCTCGTAAAAGCGGCGCTGGCTGATGACGCCGAGCTTGACGCCCGCCTGCTCTGCCGCCGCGATGATCGTATCACAGTCCGCCAGCGTCGAGGCGAGCGGCTTCTCGACCAGGACGTGCGCGCCCATCCGCGCCGCTTCGACCGCCGGAGCGGCGTGGTTCGGATGCGGCGTGCAGATCACGACCGCCTGCACCCCGGCGCGCTCGATCATCTCCGCGACGCTGGTAAACGCCGCGACTCCGTACTGCTGGGCGAACGCCTGCGCCCGCTCCGCATTGCGCCCACAAACCGCCACAAATTCGGATGTGGGCAGGCTGCGGAGCGCCTGCGCGTGAAGGTGCGCCACTTTACCATAGCCAATGACGGCGGTTTTCAGTTTTTCAGCCATTCTCATAATATCCTTTTGCATGGGCGAGCAACCGCATAGGCAGGGTTTGCGCAAACTCTTGCTCGGTTGAGTAACATCGATTCCTGCGCTATACTCGAAAAAGCATCGCTATGATGCTCTCATAAAAACCGTTTTCACGAAAGGAGGCGACTAGAGCGCTTAGCAAGCCGTGTCCTTTTATCGTGTTGTTTCAGATTAGACTTTACAGGAGAACCCATGTTACGTTCACGTTCTAAACCCATTCTCGCCCTCGTCATCGCGCTCAGCCTGCTGTTGAGCCTCACTCCCGCCTTGGCGCAAGACGGCGAGGAATTCACCATCTCGGACGAATATGCCGGGACGCAGATTCGCGTTATCGCCGCGAACCACCCGTGGAACGAAGCCCTTCAACGGCTGATCCCCGAGTTTGAAGCGGCCAGCGGCATCACCATTCGCCTCGAGAGCTACTTTGAAGACCAGCTTTCGCAGCGGCTTCAGATCGGCCTGACCGGCGGCACAGCGGAAGCGGACGTCTTTATGTTCCGCCCGCTGCAGGAAGGTCTGCTGTTCGAGCAGAACGGCTGGGTCGCGGATCTGACCGAATTCGCCGCGAACGACGAGCAGTGGAACCTTGCCGACTGGCAGCCGGGCCCGATGGGCACGGTGACGTCGGGCGACGTCCTATTCGGCATCCCGATCGTGACCGAGCGCCAGGCGCTCTACTATCGCAAGGACCTGCTGGAAGCGGCGGGAATCGACGTTCCGCAGACGTTGGATGAGCTGGCGGCGGCGGTGGAAGCCCTGCACGACCCGGACAACGGCGTTTATGGCATCGTGCTCCGTGGCCAGCGTAGCGCGGCGGTGACCCAGTTCAGCAGCTTCCTGTACAGCTTCGGCGGCGGCTGGTTTGACGAAGAGGGCAATAGCACCGTCGGCGAGCCGGAAGCCATCCAGGCTTACGAGTACTACGGCAACCTGCTGCGCAACTACGGCCCGCCCGGCACCCTCAATATGAGCTGGCCGCAGGCGATCGCCGTCTTCGCGCAGGGCCAGGCGGCGTTCTACCTGGACGCTGACATCCTGTACACGAACGTGACCAACCCTGAAACGTCGCTGGTGGTGGACAAGGTCGGCTTCGCGCCCTTCCCCGAGGGCCCGGCGGGCCGCCGTCCGTACAGCGTGACGTCGTGGGCCATCGGCATGAACGCCGAGTCCGAGAACAAGGAAGCGGCGTGGGAGTTCATCCGCTGGGCGACCAGCCCGCAGATCGTCGCGACGATGCAGTCTGAGTTCGGCCAGTCCGGCGCGCGCGCTTCAGTGTGGGCGTCTCCGGAAGGGCTGGGCGGGTTCCCCGAGGACCTGGCGAATGCGATCGTCGTGAACGGTGAAACCGGCGTCGGCTTCGACCGTCCGCGCGTGATCCGCGTCGGTGAGGCGCGCGACATCGTCGGCCAGCCGATCGTAACCGCGATCGAAGGCGGTGATGTGGCCGCCGCAGCAGCAGAAGCGGATGCCGCGTTCCAGGCGTTCCTCGAAGAAGAGGCCGCCGAGTTCGCCCAGTAAGTTTTTCCCGCAATCCAGGGTCTGCCCAGGGATGTGCTCTGGGCAGACCTTATACCTGTCTTTTTTTGCGAGTTGTTGGAAATCAAAGAGTAACCTTTATGAGCACTTTGCAGGCAACGGAGCCCCGCATCAATCGCCCCAGCTTCAAACGCCGCCTGCACCGCCTCGGCTTTATCATGCCCGCCGTGATCTTCGTCGTGGTGATGATGGCTTTCCCGGTTGTCTATAACGGCTGGCTCAGTCTCCATGAATGGACTGGCTCGGCCCGACGGGCGCCGGTATATGTGGGGTTTGAGAACTACACAGAGTTATTCACCGAAAGCGATCGTTTCTTCCCCGCCGTCCAGCGAACGTTCCTCTTCTCGACGGTTGTGGTAGTCGTCGAGCTGGTGCTGGGAATCGGCATCGCCCTGCTGTTACGCGATGCATTTCCGGGGCATACGATCATCAAAACGCTGATCCTGTTACCGATGGTCGCCACGCCGGTCGCGGTCAGTATGGGCTGGCTGCTGATGCTGGAACCGACGATCGGCGTCTTCAACAAGATCCTGCGCGACCTCGGCCTGCCGATCCAGCCGTTCCTCGGCTCGCCGGATCAGGCGCTGTGGGTGCTGATGGCGGTGGACATCTGGCAGTGGACGCCGATGATGGCGATGATCACCCTCGCCGGGCTGCTCTCCCTGCCGGAAGACCCTTACGAGGCGGCGCTGGTCGATGGCGCATCGGCGCTGCAAAGCTTCATCCATATCACCCTGCCGCTGCTCATCCCGACGTTGCTGACGGCCGTCTTGCTGCGCTCGATTGAGGCGCTCAAGACGTTCGACATCATCTATACCATGACGCGCGGCGGGCCCGGCTTCTCAACTGAGACGCTCAATACCCTGTCGTACATGCAGGCGTTCGAGTACTTCCGGCTCGGTGAGGCGTCGGCGCTGCTGGTGGTGTTCTTCGCGATCGTCCTCGGCGTGAGCGTCATCTTCATCCAGGCGCGGCGTACTATCAGCGCGAGGCAGGCGTTATGACCAACATCACGCGGCCGATTGATCCCTCTCAATCCCTTGCCATCCGTCAGGAAGCGCTCGCCAGCCGCCGCCGGGCGAACATTCGCCGCGCGCTGTTCGGGACGCTGCGCGCGCTGTTGCTGTTGCTGGTGCTGGTCGTGCTGCTGTTCCCGATTGTGTGGATCGCGCTGTCGGCGTTCCAGAGCCACATCGACATCATCTCGCCTGCGTGGGGCTTCAAGCCGACCATGCGGAACTTCGAGAAGGTGTTCGACGAGTACAACTTCCTGCAATACATGTGGAACAGCTTCCTGGTGGCGTCGCTTTCGACCTTCTTCTCGCTGGTGCTGGGGCTACCCGGCGCCTACGCGATCGCGCGCTTCCATTACGACTGGCTCGGCGTGGTGCTGCTGGCTGCTCGTATCGTACCGGGCATTACGTTCCTGGTGCCCTGGTACATCCTGTTTAGCCGGATGGGCCTGAACGGCAGCTACATCGCGCTGATCCTGAGCCACATGATCGTCTCAATGCCGTTTATCGTGTGGGTGATGGTCCCGTTCTTCGAGGGCCTGCCGATTGAGGTCGAGGAATCGGCGCGGATCGACGGTGCGTCGATGCTCGGCACGTTCGTGCGGATCGCGCTGCCGCTGGCGGTTCCCGCGATCATGACGGCGACGATCATGTCGTTCATCTTCTCGTGGAACAACTTCATGTTCTCGCTGGTGCTGTCGGGCGACGAAACGCGCACGCTGCCAGTGGCGATTTTCAACTTTATGACCTACGCCAGCATCGACTGGGGCGGTCTGATGGCGGCAGCCGTGATCATCACCCTGCCCGTGCTGGTTATCACCGTCTTCATGCAGCGTTACGTGGTTTCCGGCCTGACCGCCGGTGCGATTAAGGGTTAAGCGAAAAGCAATTCGCCGTTAGCGGTTAGCGATGAGCAAAAGCCAGGGGCGCAATGCGACAAATACGTTGCGCCCGGCTGGCTGCAAATCGCTAGCCGCTTAGTAGTGTATAAGGGTTAAAGAGCACTCAATGAATCAAGCGACTTCTACGATGCGGGCGCTGGTCTTTACCGACTTCAACCGCCATGAGCTTCAGACAGTGCCGGTCCCGCGCCCCGAACACCCCGACGATGTGCTGGTGCGCGTGCACGCGGCCTCGGTGTGCGGGTCCGACCTGCACGGCTACACCGGCAAGACCGGCCGCCGCCAT
>Ga0134095_1001725_pt1 | contig 13887 bp, 9 predicted proteins | sample 6_2taG_FD_94449 | JGI IMG/M metagenome (GOLD analysis project Ga0134095, IMG submission 94449) | Switchgrass degrading microbial communities from high solid loading bioreactors in New Hampshire, USA - 6_20_20_110_A2 metaG | ecosystem: Engineered > Bioreactor > Semi-continuous > Anaerobic >... | reverse complement strand
TCTATAAAGGTTTTTAACAACCTCCATAGAATTTTTCTCTAAGCTATCGCCTCAGCAAAGGTAAGAAAATGGTGTAGCCCGAATACGGAGGTGGAGATGGAACGACAAGCTTTGTCGCCACCAGAGTTACCTGTGTCAGACTGTTACCTGCTGTATCAGTCACCATAAAACGGACTGGTACCGGTTCTTCGGAAGCAGAATACGGGGTGAAGTCCACGCGGTATGCCCCTCCCCCTAACGGAGTTACAATTACCGGTTGCCAGCCGCGCCCGTCCATACCATCAGCATAGAACAACACAGACTGGATTTCCGACTCGTCTCCGACCTTTAAATACAGCGATTTTGTCGCCCCTCCCCGTTTGCAGGTTTCGTCGCATGGCTGGAATGTCTCAATGAAAGGTGGGTTGGGGTCAGATCGGGTTGTATTGAACTCCGCCACAACCCTGGCAGGGAAATTACCCCCGTTGGCGAAATCATTATAGGTCATCTCCATAATGACATTGCCGGTGACAGGGGTATCCAGTTCCCATCCATGCCACCCGATAGTGGTCAACAATGCTTCATCCCAGAAATTACCTTCTCGAATAGTCCGACCATCCCGAGCCAACTTATAACTGACAGTCGAATTCACGACATTCCCATCCGTGTCTAAAAGGAAAGGCCCAAGGAAGTGATGACCGGAATAGTTGTTGTAGTCGATGCTCACATGGTCATAAGTGTTCTGAAAACGCCCATTCCAGACTGCATGCTGGAAGTTGAGCGGATAAAGTTCTGTGTCAATCTCGTACAGTTGATGAAAAGGAGGATGGAGCATCCAGGTCTCATCGAACCGCCGGATATACGCCCCAACACCAGAATTTGAGGCTTTCAAAAACGGGGTTTCATAAACCTGGGTTGTATATCCGTATTCATCACCGCAGGTATAGGTGGTGCAGACTTCCACCTGTCGGACAGGAAACGTATAACTATCGTCATAGTTCATGGGTTGCAGATGCAGTTTTATCCGTCCATAAGGTGGAACTTTTTCCAGCACCTTCCAGACCGGGAACTCAAAATACCCGATATATTGAGCGGAATAACTCAAATAGGTTGGCCGTCCATCGCCCAGCGGGGCAAAAACAAATTCTAAGGTCTTAAATGTGCTTGTATCCAGCACAATGTCACGGCTGGTGGTGATTGGGCCGCGCAAGTGATAGTTGAAATCAAAATATTCACTCTTACTGCCGAGTTTGACGATTGCCATGACATCGTACAGGTAGTCTGGCGAGTGAATATCTGAAAAATAATATTCACTGATACCAGTCAGGTAATACGTGGACATCGTGGCCCAATCGTTTTTCAAGTAACGGAAATTGTTCTGAGTGAATATGACCGGGTTCGAGGCTTGGGACAGGGCATATACTTTGTCGTTCAGTCGATAACGGAATCGTATTTTGTTTTTTGCCTCTGCCTTACTGATATAAAGCTCTGCGGCATCGAGCGGGTTAAACCCTTCCCGGACGACGATATGCTTCCTGTCCTGAAACACAACCATGATGTCATGCGGTTCAGGTGGAATCGTGAGTTTTGTTTGTGAGTTTATAAAGAAGAAATTGGAATCCGCATAAGTATTCTTTTCACGGTTGTGAACAGCGAAATAAAACGGGGTCGGTTCGTCTAACGTCACGGTCAAAGTGACAAAGCGCGAAAAACCAAGTGCCACCCGATAAGATTCCTGACCATTTGCCTGATTAGTCAGCAGAATATACCCGGACATCGTGGTCTGGTCGGGCATACTGCTCCTGATGACAGTAATCTTCAAGTTCACCGTGGTGGACTTGCCAGGGTTCAGAGTGATGACATTGGGTGTAGCTTCTACAGATATTCCACTCGGCGTGACAGAAGAAATAGAATAAGTCTGTGCTGTCGAGCTGACGTTTTTCACTGTCAGTTTTTCTGAAATTTCCTGAACAGCGCCGTTGTGGTCGGATACTTGAAACCCAAATGATGCAGGAATAGTCAATATACTGGCTTTAGCGGCGCGATCTACCTGCATCGCGCCAGCACCTTCATAATACACATTGTACGGCGTCATATCTTCCATGTCGGGAATATACGTCGTATTCATCAGACTGGCTTTAATTTCATCAACTGACCAGGTAGGGTGCAGTTGTTTGAGAAGGGCGACCGCCCCCGCTACATGAGGGCTTGCCATGCTGGTTCCGCCCATTTCCACGAAACTGGCATTTGGATAAGTCGATGTAACCAGGACGCCGGGTGCTGTTAAATCGGGTTTTACACGATACCCATCTACCGGGCCTACTGACGAAAAAGACACATAGCTTCGCGTGTCATCCGAAGCGCCAACTGTAATAGCTTTTTCGGCGATGCCAGGAGACCCAATCGTTCCATCTTTATAATTGCCTTCGTTACCCGCCGCGGCGACAACGATTACACCTTTGTCTACAACACGATTAACAGCCTCAGCCAGGGGGTCATTAACCATTGGGAGACCACTAAGGCTCAGATTAATTACATCTGCACCATCAGCAACAGCGCGTTCCAGCGCGGCAATTATGTCGCGGTCGTAGCACTCCCCTTTGTCATTGCAGACTTTGTAAGCCAGCAGTTTAGCGCCCTGGGCTACCCCCCGATAGGTTTTATCGGATGATGCAACAATTCCAGCCACATGGGTGCCGTGTCCATCATCATCCATGGGGTCGCCATCATTATTCACAAAGTCCCACCCGCCAATGACCTTGCAGGATGGCCCAAAGCACCCGCCGAGAGCGGGATGAGTATAGTCAATTCCAGTATCCAGTATGGCAACTTTAATCCCACTCCCATCGACACCCAATTTCCATACTTCGTGGGCACCCGTCACCGTTGTGGTAAAGTCCAACGTCACCTTGAGCTTGCGTTCGGGGACAACTGCCCGCACGCCGGGTGTCGAACGGAGTGCTTCGATTGCTTCAACAGAAGCGGTTGCCGCAACAGCGTTAATCAGCCCAGTGAAGCGTTCCTCGATGGTTAGCGAATCATCAGTCGTGCCAGCCCGCGACAGCACTTCGTTCTGGTGAAATTCGGCGGCAAATTGAAAGGACTGGGAAAAACGGTCATCCTGTTCAGCATAAAAAGGCGGTTCATCGAAAAGAATTAATACGCGCTGGGCGTCGTCCTGCCCGACTGAATAAATATTCTTTCCAAAGACAACTGTCTGACCGTGGCGTTGAGCTGTCCATTCACCGTTTGGAGAAGTTCCAGGTCCCTCCTGCGCATGAGCAACCCGGACAAATCCAAACGAAGTCGTAAACAATAAAAATACCGCCAGTATCAGGGAAGAAATCGCGCTGACTGGTTGTTTTCTCATCGAGTGACGCCTCATCTTTTATTGAAAAAATAAGTATTTTTACTACATTAATTATACCATTCGCACTCTCTAATTTCTCAATTTTATTAATAATTTACGCGACTTTTATTACCGCCATTTCTTATAATTTTTGTATTTTTATTCAGAAAAGAATCATTAAAAAAAGCGCCCCCAGTAAGGGGATGCTTTCATTTTCGCAGGAAACCAAATGATCTTGTAGGTGAGAACTGCACTTGCTTTAGCAAGTAACGTAATTAACCAATTTGATTCAGATAGTCCAGCACTTCTTTGATCTTATCCTTTGATTCATTCAATCGATTGACGATGTTCTGCATGCCATCATCGGTAAATACGTTGAGTACATTCCCATTTTCAGCTTTTTCAAGCCATCCAGCCAGCGTGTCCCTCTGAATCGAGAGAGTTAATGCTGTGGCTTCGGACCGTATAATCATTTCTTCCATCTCACGTTTTAAATTATTGACGGTGGAGATATAGCTTGTTTTTTTATCTTCGAAAGGAGTATCTACGTGATCGAAAAATTTCAACGCTTTTTTGCAGAAGCGATGCATATCTCGCGCTGTCTCTGCGACTTCCCGGCAAAATCCAGCCAGCCTAAGCGTCTCAGACATTGGGATCACATTACCGGATGCATTATCCGGTGAATTTTCATCAGCGCGGTTTTGATTTTCTTCTTCCATAGTGGTTGATCTCCTATCAATTATTATACATGAATTTTTAAAATTCGGGCGATTAATAAAAAAACCGTCCATGGGGGACGGTTTTTTTATTCTTGTTTTTATACGGATTAATTCATCACTCCATTGATGGTTCTTTTGAACGATGACCAGAGTTCGAGCCGCGATGCTTCCTCTAAATCTTCGCACCGGTTAAGAAATTGCTCGAATTTCTTTTCACATTTTTTCTTATCATCATCGGTTAAAGGCCGAATCCCCTTCAACCTTTTCAGGGCTTTCATCAGCCGAACACCTTTCCAGGAGGCTTCATAATTCTGTTCTAAAGAACGAATACGCCTCCAATCCTGACGCAGGGCACGATACGCCCAAATGAGTGCCTCAAGAAAGTCTAAATGGTCGGTTGTTGACAATTTACGCCCCTGAACTTTTGCGTGGAAACCTGAATAAGGATCGCCGATAATTTCAACACATTCACGCGGTTCGAGGCTGGAACGGACAATATATGTTCTGTCATCAACCGGCTCAACAGTGATATCATCCATGTGCTGAGGCAGGTACTTCCAATACCAACCCTTTTGCTTGAACTCTTCACGCCTGGCATCAATCAGAGATTGAATACCATCATGAGTAATCTCAACTGGCCCATACACAGGTTTTCCTACATCAACCGGCTGAGGCCTCTGAGCGCCCCCATTTCCAGCGGAGACTGTGATTCCCCCACCTATTTTTGATGCCTCGCCAGCAACCTTTGTTTTGTCACTACAAACCATTTTCAGCTCCTGGATTACATTATTTTCTATAAAGACGAGTTACCATCCATATTTTAGCAATGAGGACTATACGGCCATCAAACCCATCAATATTGATATTTTTTGAAATCGGAGGGCTAAAAACGTCTATTGATTATGGTGAATAATTTGATAATAATTAATAAATATGATATAATAATTAAACAGGAAATAATATTTACACGAGTATAGGTATGAATGTCAGAAATGTCAGGGATTATTTAATTAATTTTATAAGGGGTTTCGACACCATTTGGGTCGTCGTCACCGCTCTGGCCTTTTTAATCGTGCTGACTTCATCTTTAGGCGCACGTCCCAGAGGCCAGCCTGTTGCCCTGGCAACGACTCCTGTTTTCGCTACTCCAGAAGCGACTCCAACGGCAACCAGGGAAGGGGTTGCTATCGTCAGGAGTCCTCAAAAAACGCCTGCGTCTGGCAGAAAAAATAAGCCCCCGACTTCAATGCCAGGGACAGGTCTGCCTTATCCGCTTCCAGTGGAAGAAACACCTGAACCTATCGTTCCTGTTGAAACGGAGGCTGTTTCTATTGAACCATCTCCTTCTCCTACTCCGCCTCTTGAGCCGTTGAGTGAAGATGTCAAGAAGGAGTATATTGACTTTTTGGTAGCTGACCGTAAGTACAACCCTACTTTTGAAATAATAAGGTCAATGGTATTTCTAACTCATCCAGTGTTATCCACTGGTAAGTTTGAAACGAGAGAAATTACGCTACCATCTGGCAATTCATTGCTGGTGGACATTCTTTGGGCGTATACCCTTACTCCAGATACTGACTTGATAGAGGTTCCAGTTGTCATTGGCTTTCCTCTGGAGGAAGGCAAATACTTTCGAGCGGAAAATATTCCAATCGAATTCAACGATAGGTCTCTTCCTCGCGAGGAACATCTGGCGCGGGTTCGCGAAGGGTTGCCTGCAGGGACATATTTCTCCCTTATCAACTATCCAGATGCAGTTACACCTATGCGCGATTTCGACTGGGATGCGTGCAAAGCCGGGACGGTTACTGACAAATACAATGTCATCCAGCATCCATTCCCATGCGAGCTGGCTGAATGGATGGACTCTCAGTATCCTGGGGTTTTACAGTCATTTGCAGAAGGTGAATTAGATGCTGTTCCTGAAGGTTGGCTTGTCTTAGGTTTCCTGTTCATCATGTAATCTATTGTTCGCCTCAGGTTTTCGCTATGAGCGGCACCCTTTTCGGGGTGTCGTTCTTTTTTAAAGTTCAGAACTAATAAATAAATAGAATATTTATTATTTCCATCCCTATTTTACCATACCTATTTTTTCTGTCAATATTTCTGAATTAATTTGAATTTTCAAATTGCTGTCCGTCTTTAATAAAAGAATAATTCTAAAACCAGAGGGTAATTGTGAAATATACAACTGCACTCAAAAAATCTATTTGGATCGGAATTATGGTGGGGTTATTTTTATTAGGCTTTGAATTGAGCGGTACAGCCGCATCCAGCGGCATGTTTGGTACTGCAATCCAAAAGCTCTTTGGGGTTCAAAACGCCGAAGCCTCAAGTTTGTTTCAAAGCTGTATAACCCAGATAGAACTACCGGTAGTTTATAAATGTGAGTTCAGGAGGATGGACGAAAAAGGAGTCGTGTGCGCAGAAAAAGTGCAAAGGCGCTGGTTTGACTGTCCAAACTGCTGGGCGACTAAAAAGGGAATGGTGGACTGTGACTATTATTCCAATCCACCCTGCAAAAGCGTACCACTGCCAGCCCAACCTGTATCCTGCATGGCGGCAAATAACAAGAATCCAACTCCAACACGCCGCCCTCGCCAGATCAATCCGACTGCCACACCGGTGCCGCCCCTTCCTGCCCCATCAGCGAATATTGCCTGTGATCCGTCAGGTACACAGGCAACAATCTCATGGGGTGCATTGAGTGGGGCTGAAAGATACGTTGTCAGGGTCAACAAAGAACCATTCTCCGATTGGGCGAATTCTGCTGGTGGTGATGTTTATGTAGAAACGCGATCCACTTCCTACACGGTCAACATCGAGGCCGGAGCGAATTACACCTATTCTGTACAGGGCGTGCGAGCTGGCGATCCTTATCCATATCCCGGCCAGTGGTCGGCGTGGAATAGGTTTACCTGTTCCCCGCCTGACACCGGCGTTCATACAGGCGCAAATGGTACGGTTGGTATGTCCGACTGCTCCGCTTATGGGTGGGCGCGGCGAGCTGACCGCCCAAATGAAAGCGTTTCTGTGCAGGTGAGAATTGGTAGCCAGGTGATTAATGGTCAGACACGAGGGAATAACAGCACTTTCAATATCGATCTATCCGCATATGTAGAACCAGGCGAGCAGAACACTGTTTCTGTCTATGCAGAAGGGCGAAACGGCTGGTTCTTGCTCGATGGCACTCCAAAACGGCTGACATGTATTGCCGAGCCGGAACTGTCAATCAAAACACCGCCCGCTGATATTGTCTATTTCTGGAACTCACGCGATCTTGATCCGAACACGAAATTGCCGGAATTTGAAGTTCAAATTGAGAATTTCTACGGGGGCAAGATGACCATTGATCTTTACTCCCCGTATGGTTATGACCCAGATGGGGATCACGACCACCCAGACAAAAAGGGACATTTTTACACGTACACGGTTGAAGCTGACAGCAATTTGTTCAATATCAACGGCACAAGCGCAACGTTCAAAATGAACGCTGAAAGCGCCGATAAGCTCGAAAAGCCGAAGAAAGTCAGCAGGTGCATCGCAAACCCCAATCAATTCTGCTTTGGTACAACCCTCGGAAAAGACCTGCGCGGCACGGATCGCAATAAACCATCAGACGCAATCGGCTGGTGGACTGCTGTAGCACAGTATGAAAACGAGTATGGTGAGAAAAGCGATAAAGTTCTTGTTTTCTGGAAGGTCGAAGGGACGATTGTCGGGGAAAGGTGATCTGATAAGAATGGACTGACTGGTTCAAATGGGGGGTCATTTCGTCTTAACAACGCATGGTTCGCCTCCTCCTGTTGCGTGTGGTAGTTGCTATTCCCGAACTGCCAAAAAGCTCTGATAATCCATCAGGGCTTTTTGGTTTTAATGGGCCACAAATAAACAGGCAAGGATATTGCCTGTTTATTTGGTAATAAAGCCCAGGGGCTATTCATTGAAATTAATAATTACCCTATATATCATAATCTGATATATGGGAGGTGGTTGGCACACAAGGTTATATCTCTAATAATTTTGGTTCAGATACTCATGCCATCTATTTTCGTCGGCCCATTGAGTAAATGACCCGGGTTTTACCCGGGTCATTTACTTTATTTCTTCTGATTCCGTGTTCACCCATTCCGGGTGCGATTCGCGGCAGGACTTACACGCAAGGTACGCAAAATAGTGCGTCTCGTACTCTGGAAGAGGCTTTGCTGTACAACACCAGGCACATAGGAACATCCCCGGTTGAGATGCCTTCATACACTCATCGTTCAATTTGCTTAGAAAATCATCGGTGATCTCATCGGCTTTAAAAGTTCCCACCGCAGTACCGCTAATAGCCAACCTATCTTTTGTAATTCTTTGACGAATCGAGATACGATCTTCATCGAAGATGGCAACGAAAAGATAGGGGTATTTGTTCATCAACTCATTTTCACGTTCGAAGTTTTCCGCCGACCTTCTCAACTCCGCTAATTGATCGTCAACGTCCTTTTTGAAGTCGAGGGTAAGGTGCGGGATGGCATGTATCCTCGTTTCTCTCTTTGGCATGAACTCTTTTGCATAGTGGAATGTAGCCCTCAATCGCCCTGAATATCCGTCTTCTTCAAATTCCACTTTGAAATCCGGCAGTTCTTTTGCGATGTATGAGGCATAATCGCGCACCTGCTGGTTGTACCGTTCGGTTTCCGCTTTGATTGCTTCTACAAAACGATCTATCTCTTTTTGGGAAAATTCCACCACGTTATACCGATTCCGAATGTATTCGGTAGGTCCACCGATCACGATCTTATTATTTCTATATATAGGGTCTTTAGAAAAATATTCGGTGAAATTTAAATCCCCGATCTTATGCGACTCAGAATAACGCCATAAAATTCCTTTTGCCTGATTAGCATCATCTGTGTTTTTACAGAATAGGATCGTAGGTTTGAATTCAGGCACAGGAGGACACTTACTGATCGCATTTACTCCACCTGCGTTTTTTGCCGCTTTATCAGCTCCCACCAGATTGTTTTTGCATACCTTTTACCAAGCCCTCCGCTCAGAAAATTATCTTTTCCATAAGGAAATCTATGCGCCGTTATTTTATTACAGCAAGGATTTTCCCTTTATTTCTATATGCACAAGTTACATGATACTCCTGTTATCTTCGCCGCGCCATATGCACTTTGAGCCTTATCCGCAAACCAATCCGCCTCATCGAAAAGTCCTCAGTGCGTTTTTTATAAATGGATATTGGGCTGTATTAATGACGATTTTCGCCCCTTTATAAGAATTTTCTGCTGTTAAGAAATAGAAATAAAAAAGGATCGAAATTATTCGATCCTTTTTTATTTTTTCTGGCGTGATTATTCTGTCCGTCACGAAGCGCCGTTCTGATTTTCCAGACTGCGCTGGTCTGTGAGACGGAGGATGCGGCTTAGGAGAAAATAAAGCACCAGTTGGTCGGCATCGGGTTCTATCATACGGGTTTCCACTTTTTGATTGGCCCCGAATTTGAACTTGATTTTCTGGTTCACAGGCAGTTGGGGATAGCCCAAACAGTCCAGAATATTTCGCAGGTGGTGTTGGACGAACAACTCGTCCGATTCAAAATCACCGCACGTCCCCGCCGTTTCTGCTGAATGGTGCTTCACAATGGCTGTCAGAATGGCGCGTACAGCAGTTTCTTTATTTGAAAGGACATACGGCAACCACTCAGAAACCATATAAGCGCTCTCAACCGCATGATTGGGGCGAAGCGACTGCAGTGACAGGGCAACTTTGCGTTCGGCAGACTTTTGCGGGTTGTAATCGGTGTGGGCGAAGCAGTAGCCTTCAGGAATAGGCGGCAAATCCTCTCGCAACTGGATAATTTCCTTTTCGAATTTATGCGCCCAGGACTGCCACGCCGAACTCATCTTTCCCGCATCGTGGAAAGCAATCATCAGCTTTACGAGATTGTCAAAGCCGCCCTGCTTCGAACCAAGACGGGCTTCCAGGTTATGCGCGGCGTAGGCAAGCTCGTCTTTCAAGCTCAGAGCAGTCTTGCCACTCTGGAGGGTGAACGGTGACTCATATGCTTCTACCATGCGCGATACGTGTTCAAGGAGTGATTCACGCTGGTAGCTGTAAACCTGATACTGTTTCTTTGCCCCTGTTTTAGTTGCCAGAGGCGAACAGAACAGGTCGCCTTCATCGGGGGGCACTGCTTCTAGCCCGTACTCGCGTGAATAAGAAACTACTTCGGGGTTGACGACAATCAGGCCCAGCTCGGCTAGAGTGTCCCTGTCCTCAACTTCTTCATCAAATACAAATCGCTTTACTGTATTAACCCCATCTGATTCTTCTACTACCCGCCCTGCCCTGCAAATCCACGAAAGCCCTTTGGTTTTTCCAAAGCCTCGGATGTAGGCGAAAAATTCAAAAGTCGAGGGCAGAGGCAGGTTGAAAGTCTCATAATCCTGCGGGTCAGTAATCGAAGCAGGATTGGGATGCACAAGGACAGAAACGGAACGGATATCCCGAATTAATTGATTCGTCTTATTACGCTTGTTGGAAACGATGGTCTCATACATCATCTTGAAATGAGACACACCGTTATCCTTAAGCATTTCCACGATTTCTTTGTCGGCCTCCTGATGCGCCAGATTTACATAGCGTATTTCATCGTCATAGGTCATGGGTTTTTCGATAAACGGTGAGTCGCCCTGCAACAGCACCCACGATTTGTCCACGACCCTTCGCTGTTCCTGATAAGGCCCGTACTTCTTACCCCGTTTTCCAACTTCCAGGTCATAAATATACACATCACCAGTCTCGCCTGAATAGCGCGCACACCGCCCCGCGCGCTGGATGACGCTGGCGGCGGTAGAAATTTCCGTGTGCAGGTAGCGGCAGGTAATATCTACCCCGACCTCACATACCTGCGTAGTGACCAGAATGGCATCGTTCAGTGTATATGCAGATTTATCCTTGCCGAACTCCCGCATCAGGGTCGCTTCGATATCCTCTCTGTCCTTTTTTAGAAACCGTGAATGGAAAAGAATAACTTCCGTTTCATTCTCTACGATGCTTCTCAAAAGGCGAGCGACCTTCTGTGCGTTTTTCACAGAGTTGCATACGATTACGGTTCGGCGGTATTCGGACTGGCTGTAGTGCAGGGTAAGTATGTCGGCAATGCTTTCCAGTTCAGTAAGAGGGCGGTCGACACGGTGAAAAACTCGAATTTTTCCGTTTTGAGACGGGATACTCTTTAAACTGCGGTTTTTCAGGATGATTGGCTCGGCATCGAGTTCTTTCGCAAAGAACTTCACCATGTCATCTGACCATGTTGCGGTCATAAGCACAAAGGGAACGACCCCCTTCAGCATCTTGAGCATCTGAAAGGTCGTTTGCAACATGGTCTTGCCATCGAAAAGATGCACCTCATCCAGAATCAGGTATGAGGACGCAACAGCCCCCGCATTCAGGTTGGCAGACCGAGTGGATAAAGAATAGGGAATATTCAGAAAGGATGAAAGCACCTGGTCGATGGTGGTGAAAATCAGGTTGCCCTCAAAACGTGTATCCCCAGGATTTTGCCCTGTCTGAATTTCGGCAGTCAGGGGCTTTTTAAAGCCGAAAATGTTGTTCGGCGCGTAGTAGTCGCTGTAAAACTGATTTGCCAGAACCCGAAGTGGTACGGCGTAAATGCATTTGCGGGGGAAGAACAAATTCTTTTCCCACGCCTTCGTAAACGGCAGTAAGGCACCAGCAGTTTTACCACCACCAGTCGGGGCCTTTACCACCACAGATTTCCCACTCAGGATTAGATTTGCGATGCGTTTCTGGTAAGCGTAGGGTTTAATTTTCATAAGCGGCGATAATGTCCAATCAATATCTATACGTAGTTATCCGCTAAATACACTATTTTTAAAAATATTTTCCTGTATATTAGTTGTATCATATTATTGTCAAAATTACGAGAAATAAAACAAATAATGCTGGCATCGGATTGATTTCCGGTTTACCAGCATTGTTTGATTCTATCGTTGGCCTATGGTGACTCCCCTACCCTACCGCCGCGCTTGAGCTGGCTTTTTGATATTCTTTTTCGATCCGATCACATGCAAGTGCAAAAATTTCCGGGTCTTTCTCAATACCAATAAATTTCCGGCCAGTTGTCAAGCAGGCAATCCCAGTTGTACCCGATCCCATCACATTATCAAGAACAATTTCACCCGGGTTCGTGTATGTCTTGATAAGCCATTCGCTGAGTTCTACCGGTTTCTGAGTGGGATGAATGGCAGGATGTGGCTTGGCAAAGTCCAGCACGCTTCGCGGGTACTTGCGGGTTGATTTTGGATCAGGGTCACGGCTTTCACGCACTTTTCCATAGCACCGCATTCCTTCATGCTTATTTTTGCTTCCGCGACTGTGGCTCGGCTTATCCCCCTCCCAGAACTGCGGGTTATATGTTGGCAAAGCCCTGTAGAAAACAAGTATGTCCTCGTGATTGCGTAGCGGCATCCGGTTGGCGTTCAAAAAGCCAGAAGGTTGATTGGTTTTTCTCCAGATGAGGTTGTACCGGTGATCTTTTTCATTCGACAGCATCAGCCGTGCCGAGAATTTGTCCTGCCCGAACAGGACTATCGCGGCGTTTTGTTTTGCCAGGGAGTTGTAGCACGCCCAGAGATCGTCAAACGGGATAATCGTGTCCCATTTGTTCTTTGTGGTCCCGTATGGTAAATCCGCCAGAACCATGTCAATGACTATGCGCAATTCTGGCATGACTTCAAGGCAGTCACCGAGGATCAATGTACAGCCACCAATCACTACCGTCTTAAAATCCATGCGCCATCTCCTCGGAGCAATGACGAGGTGGCGCATGAAGTTACATTTTTGACCGCACTACCCTACTGGTTGTACGGTAATTATTTATTCCTGCTGAAGTCTTACATAAGTTGCCCAGCTGGGGAATCCAGCGACCTTGAAACCTCGGTAACCAACATTTCCTGCTTTATCACGGGATAACAAATATGGCTTAAGTAAATCTTCACGCTGTAAGGCCTCAAGTATATCGTCCGAAACAATGTACTTTGTGCCTGCTCGCGGCTCTGGTAACTTGAAATGTGCCTTTGTCTCTGTGTCGACTACTTCGACATCATAGTAATTAGTGGCCCAGATGTCCACCGTTTTACCATCGATAGAAATCTTCTCGAGCAGTCTGCCCTGTTTTGTCCCGGTTGCATAATAACGACTTGGGGGAATGGTGACAATTTCATTGTCATTACAAATAATATCCACTTCGTACCCCAACAAATTCACAAGACCGGTCATCTCTTCAAGCATAGTAATATTGGCCTCCTGACTATACTGTTTTCACTGATAATTGCCAGTCCCAGTTTTTCGACATAAAACCGGGCGGCCTCGGTACCAACTGCTTGATTTATAATTTATTTTTTCATTGATCGTATGGGGGCTTACCTCCGGTCGAATTATTTTTCGAAATTAAATTATACTATATTTTAAAATAATAATTGTAAATATTTCGTAAAATTAATTAAATGTTTTTGGGGATTATTTCTTGATTTTTTGGAAATTAATTACTGGATTTCGTGTATTCCATGATCTCGTGTGAATTTTAATTTCACCAACGCTGGTTTATCCTCTGCAACACAAGATCAACGCAGACTTCCTCACCAGCCCGTTTATGTCTCAATATCCTCACTATTGGCTGGTAAGGCGATCCGGTAGTCGATAATGCAGTTTCAATATCCTCTATTCGGATTTGCTCACTGCAACGTCAAATCGCTGGCACCTGGTATGACCGTGATCGACCAGTTTCAATATCCTCTATTCGGATTTGCTCACTGCAACCTG
>Ga0134095_1001711_pt1 | contig 13996 bp, 10 predicted proteins | sample 6_2taG_FD_94449 | JGI IMG/M metagenome (GOLD analysis project Ga0134095, IMG submission 94449) | Switchgrass degrading microbial communities from high solid loading bioreactors in New Hampshire, USA - 6_20_20_110_A2 metaG | ecosystem: Engineered > Bioreactor > Semi-continuous > Anaerobic >... | reverse complement strand
TAACAAAGAAGGACTTTAATTTTGATGATGTAAAACAGTATATTGAAGCTATTAAAGCAGATGATGATGTTTTTACCGTATGCGTGGATGAAAATAGTCTTGAATATGGATATAAAGAAGAACAGATTGAGACAAAAGACTTGGGGAAAGACGCTGTCTATATAAAAATAAAAAGCTTTACGGAGGATGTCGGGGATAAATTTATTGAGGAAGCGGACAAGATTGAGAATTCCGAGGATAAAACTCTTGTAATTGATTTAAGAGATAACGGAGGGGGATTTATAATATCCGCAAATGATATTCTTGACTATTTGCTGCCAAGGTGCCTGATGAATTATTATATCAGCCGGAGCGGAGATATGTTGCCTGTTTATTCTAATGATGATTATAAAGAGTTTAAACAAATACTCATTCTTGTTAACGAGAATACTGCAAGCAGTGCGGAACTTCTTGCATTGGGACTTAAAAAGCACTTGAAAAATACCACTGTTATAGGACGGACAACCCTTGGAAAAGGTGTCGGACAACTTGTATACAGAGATGATGATAAAAAGTTTTCGGTATACCTTGTAAGTTTTTACTGGAATGTAAAAGAACAGAACGTAATGAAAAGCGGCATTACACCGGATATAGTTGTTAACAGTGATTCTGATTATTTGAAGGAAGTGGAAAAATTATTGAAGTCAAAACGTTGATAAAGGGATGGCTGTATTTGGAGCGTAAGTGAAAAAAAGTTGGTGATGGATATCAATTTGCGATTCGGAGGTTTACATGGTTGTTATGGACTTGAGCTTTTTCCTATGCTAAAATAGAAAGATAGTATATATGCTGGAGAAAGCGTGAGGGTAGTTGAATGAACAAAACACTTTACATAAAAAGTATTTTGCCAAGGCTCAAAAGAACGTTTATAGGTGACAAGAAATTTTATAAAACTGTACTGGCACTTGTCATACCGATTATAATTCAAAACTCCATTACCAATTTTGTAAATCTTCTGGACAATATAATGATCGGACAGGTGGGAACGGCTCAAATGTCCGGCGTGGCAATTGCCAACCAGCTTATGTTTGTGTTCTATCTTGCGGTGTTTGGAGGATTGGCCGGTGCCGGCATTTTTGCTGCGCAGTTCTTTGGAGCGGGAGATAATGAAGGACTCAGATATACATTAAGATATAAACTGTGGGCTTCTGCTGTGATATTGGCAGTTGCACTGGCAGTATTTTTATCCGGAGGAGATTGGTTGATTTCTCTGTTCCTCAAAGGAGAAGGAGATCCTTCGGAAGCGGCAGCAATACTGGAGTACGGACGTGTCTATCTTAGAATAATGCTTTGGGGGCTTTTGCCTTTTATATTGTCACAGGTATATGGAAGTACCCTCAGAGAGATCGGCGATACAATGGTACCAATGGTAGCAAGTGTAGCTGCTGTGTTAACAAACCTGTGTTTTAACTGGGTATTGATATTCGGTAAACTGGGTTTTCCTGAAATGGGAGTTGCAGGTGCTGCCATTGCAACGGTTATATCCCGATATGTGGAACTGGTGATCATAGCTGTGTATACCCATATGAATACTGCACGGTTTGGGTTCGTGGCTGGGGTTTACCGCTCCATGAGAGTTCCGAGAGGCCTTGCACTGACAATATTCAACAAAGGCATGCCGTTGCTGGCTAATGAAGTTTTGTGGGCAGTCGGAGTGTCAGCATTGACGCAAATATTCTCTACGTACAATCTCAACGTTGTTGGGGCTCTCAATATAGCAAATACGATAACAAATTTGTTCAATGTGGCATTCATATCGATGGGGTCGGCGGTTGCCGTCATGGTTGGACAGGCCCTTGGTGCGGGGGATATGCAACGGGCAAAAGAATATTCATGGAAGTTGATTTTTTTCAGTGTATGCACCTGTATTATAATAGGAGCTGTACTTGTGGCCGTAGCGCCTGTAATACCGCGTATATATAATACGACCGAAGATGTGCGAAAACTTTCCGCTCATTTTATGATAGTAAGTGCCTTTTATATGCCGTTTTTTGCCATATCACACTGTGCTTATTTTACCATACGTTCGGGAGGCAAGACGTTTATCACTCTTGTTTTTGACAGTGCATATACATGGGGCGTGATTGTTCCTGTGGCTTATTTGATTGCAAAGTATGCGGATTTTGATATTTATACGGCCTATCCGGTTTGTTATTTTCCTGATGTCCTGAAGAGTGTGCTGGGATTGTATATAATAAAGAAAGGCCGTTGGGCTCAGAATATCGTGGCAAACGGCACCGAGTCTGAAGGTGTGCGCTGCTTTGGATAGATAAAATAACCTTTATAGGTGGAAGGAATTATGAATAAATATTTTGGTTTTTTTACCAGAAGTTGGGCTCCCATATTATCTGTCGGTTAAACGGAGAGATTCTTACTGATGATGGATATAGACCGTTTTCGAATGATGATTTTAGTTTAGAATGGTCAACTGATAAGGTTACAATAACCTATGGGTTTGGAAGCGGAGATATACAAAAAAGTGAAGTTTTTGAACTGCAATAAAATGCGAACATATAACGTATATTTTTACAATCCACTTATGTGGGGAGAATTTGATTTCTGGAGAATACTGATTGAGTATTTCGTGGAAGAAGCAGACAGTATAAGAATTGACTGCTGGAATGAAGAAGAGAATATTATAAATGAAATATTGCCTTTTAGTAGCAGTGTTGATAAAGAAAGCAGCAAACGCATGACGATTCTTTCTTTACCGGTTAATGAAAAAACCGTTGAACAAATACTATACAACGCTTTCGATGAAAAGAAAAGAGTTAAGTGGTTTTCTTTATTTTTGCAAAGAGATGGTGAAGCATTTTTTCTTCGGAGCATTATGGTAAAGAATTTTCAATTATTGGTCTGACAAAGGATGAGTTTAAGTGGGTAAAATGTGTTGTACCAAAGAATTTCATATTCCACACATATTAATATCAATAATATCTCGGAAGGGCTTGAAAACTCAATAAATATTTGTTGAAGTTTATAAAGATTAAATATGGATTTACGTCATAAAAAATTGTATAATAAGTGTTGCGTTTAATAAAGTTAATTTTAAAAAGAAATACGTTGAAGGTTGAAGATTTTGAAAAATACATATGAAAGTCCTTTAAATTCAAGATATGCGAGCAAGGAGATGCAGGAACTGTTTTCTCCCGACATGAAGTTTCGCACATGGAGGAGGCTCTGGATTGCGCTCGCAGAGGCAGAAAAGGAACTGGGGCTTAACATTACCGATGAACAGATAGAAGAGCTTAAGAAATATAAAGATGACATAAATTATGATGTGGCTGAAATGAAAGAAAAAGAGTTTCGCCATGACGTAATGGCGCACATACATGCTTACGGAGAACAGTGTCCAAATGCCAGGCCCATAATTCATTTGGGCGCTACATCCTGCTATGTTGGCGACAATACCGATATTATAATAATGACGGAGGCTTTAAAACTCATAAAGAAAAAACTTCTTTGTGTAATATCTAAATTGTCCGATTTTGCGATGAAATACAAAGATCTTCCCACTTTAGGGTATACACATTTTCAGCCGGCACAGCTTGTTACGGTGGGGAAGAGAGCAACTTTGTGGATTCAGGATTTGTTAATGGATCTTGAAGACTTGGATTATATTCTGTCCAATATGAAACTTTTAGGTTCCAAAGGCACCACGGGAACACAGGCAAGCTTTTTAAATCTTTTTGAAAACGACCATGAAAAAGTAAAAAAACTGGACATGCTTATAGCAAAGAAAATGGGCTTTGACAAGGTTTTCCCTGTATCGGGACAAACCTATACCAGAAAGCTTGACAGCAGAATTCTAAATCTCTTAAGCTCAATTGCACAGAGTGCTTACAAGTTTGGCAATGACTTAAGGCTTCTTCAGAGCATGAAAGAAATTGAAGAACCTTTTGAAAAGCATCAGATAGGCTCGTCTGCAATGGCATACAAGAGAAATCCGATGAGGTCCGAGAGGATTTGTGCTTTGGCAAGATATGTTATTGTTAACGCTCTAAATCCCGCGATTACCGCATCCACCCAGTGGTTTGAAAGAACTTTGGATGATTCGGCAAACAAACGTATATGCATACCGGAGGCTTTCCTTGCAGTGGATGCAATACTGAACATATATATAAATGTCGCAGACGGCATGGTTGTGTATCCAAAGGTTATAGAAAAACACGTTTTGGAAGAACTTCCGTTTATGGCTACGGAGAACATAATGATGGAAGCCGTTAAAAAAGGCGGAGACAGACAGGAGCTCCATGAACGTATAAGGGTTCATTCAATGGAAGCTGCAAAACAGGTTAAGGTTGAAGGAAAGAAAAATGACCTTATTGAAAGAATAGCGGCCGATGAAATGTTTGGACTTAGCATTGACGAACTGAATTCCGTTCTTGCTCCGGAAAACTACGTTGGAAGAGCTCCGCAGCAGGTGGAGGAGTTTATCAATGAATATGTAAAGCCTGTTCTTGAAAAGAATAAGGTTGAGGATATAGAGGTTGAACTTAAGGTTTGATAAAGAAAGAAACAGACTCGGCAATTGGTATTTTAAGCTTTGGGTTGCCGAGTCTTTTTTTATAAAAATATGTTGAAATTTATATGTTGAAATTTGATGTTTCATATAGTACAATTATGTCTATGATAGCAAGGTCTTATACTGGTTTCAATTTGCTTTTCAAAATAATTTAATTCCTGTTACATTAATTTGCTTTGACAGATCAGGGGGAAATTAACGTGATTAACAAGTATAGTAACGTGCCTCTATACTCTCAGCTTAAGAATATAATTATTGAAAAAATTGAGAGCGGCGAATACCCGCCTGACACAAAAATACCTTCAGAACAGGATTTTTGTGAGCTTTATAATATCAGCCGGCCCACGGTAAGGCAGGCTATAAGCGAGTTAACCAATAATGGATATTTGTACAAGGAAAAAGGAAAAGGAACTTTTGTTTCGAAGCCCAAATCATCAATAACCACAAAAAGGTATACAGGATTTACCGACTCTATTTTAGACAACGAGATAACAAATGAAAGAGATATTATCTCAATAGAGAAAATAACAAACAGAGATTTCAAAAAACTCGACGAAGTCTTTTCCATAGCCAATAATCAGGTGGTTGATTTTGCGAAGATTAGCTATAAAAGCAAAAACGGTGAGGACATAATTTCGCTCAATACCTCGTATATACCCATGAATCTCTTCCCGGATATAATAGAAGATGTAAAAAGCAAAAAACCTTCTTATGACATGCTGAGAGGAAAATATCCACTTCTTCCGGCCAAAACGAAAAGCACTCTGGAAATAATATATACAGAGCAGTATGAGGCACAATACCTGATGGTTCAGCCCGGACAAGCCCTTTTTATGGTATCCAACATAATATTTTCCAAAAGTGGTCAAGTGGTAGAATTTGTAATATCAAAGTACAGAGCGGATAAATGCAAACTCTTGTTTGAAAATACAAAATAGGCTTTAAGTTTTGACTATTTTATTCTTATTCCATATATTTGCTGACCTCTTGTGCCTACTACAATCATATTGTCATAAACTGCGGGTGAACCTTCAATATTTCCGCCAAGAGGTATTTTGTCAAGGATTTTGCCGCTTTTGCCTTCAATGAGGTTCATATACCCAGCGGAATCGCAATGAATGATATAAGCTTTGCCGTCTTCAGTATATACGTCAACCGGTGAACTCCAGCTGTAGAAATCCGAATCTATAACCCATACTTCGTCGCCGGTATTTTTGTCAAAGGCAATTAGCTTTCCGCCGTTTTTCTTATAGGATTTGGCTATGCTGAATATAACCAGATTGCTGATTTCGTTTTTTCCAATTACGGGAGAGGCCAATGTTCCGCCGTTTGTATCTGCGTTATATGAGCATTTGTATTTCTTTTCCCATACAAGACTTCCTGTCAAAGCATTTATTTTTCTGACATAACTGTATCCGTTTTCTCCCTGGAGGTCAACTTCGTTTGCAATATAGATATAAACGTTGTTTCCTCCTAAATCCTCAATACCCATTGTACTGTCCGTATCATCGGTTATGTTTCTTATCCATACCGGAGACAGAGTGTTTAAGTCAACGCACTGGAGAGTTCCGCTGTTGTCAGCAAAGTAGCCGAAATTTTTGAAAGCGGCTATGGAGTTTTCAGTTCCAAGTCTGCCGTTGACGGGAGAAACATATCTGTATTTTACAATATCAGGCTTTATTGAAATAGCAGGTTGTGCAGGGTCATAATCCGTATTTAGCTTTATGGAATACAAAAGGCCGTTTTCCCCGCATAAAAACAGCGTATCGGTTTCTTTGTGCAAAAGAGGGGAAGAGTCAAAAGCTCCCCAGTATCTGAAAGCAGTATTGTCAAGGCCGTTTATAAAGTAGAGAAGTTTTTGATCCAGAAGGCTGTATATGCGAAAACCTATCGAAACCTTTTGGCCTTTTACTTCGTCAATGCCTTGACCTGAATAGAGAAGGGGATAACCCCTGGGGTCCACGGTTACACTTCCTTTGAGCGGAGCACCTACATTAATTGGATTTCTGGTGTAGGAACCGTCGTCAAGGTCGAGAAAATATATTTTTCCGTCCAAAGTGGCATATATGACTTCCTTGAGATCATTTTTATCCTTTTTATCCTGAAACAAATTCATTTTTTTTCGAAGTTCGTTGCTCCATTTTACAATTGCCGGCTGACCGTTCCAGCCAACACCTGTCCATGTATCTATATATCCTATTTTGATACTCCAAACTTTCTCGAGTTTTTCTTCCCTGACGTTTGCAGAACCAAAGCTTGCGGAGTTTCTGTAGTTGTTTCCTCTGAAGGTGGTTACACCGTCAATTTCATTGTATTCATCAGCCGGTTTAAAAACAACGGTATTGTCTCTTGAATATGTATCAAGTTTCTTGCCGTCTTTAATAACGTCCCATTTAAAATTGTGGCTTTCGGGAAGACACTCTTTTACAATATCGATTTCATCAGGAGTTATTGCTGTCCAATTTTTGGTGTCAGTGTTTTCCGGACTTGCGGTAACGTCCGGTATGGTAGTTTCACCGGGATTGGAAGCCACATCCGGAGAAGGTGGCGCAACGATATTGTCCGGATTGGAATTTGAGCGTTCAAGATATTTATCCAGAATAATAAACCCCGGAACAGCCAAAAGCAGTATTATTATATTTATAGTAAGTATGATTTTGGATGTTTTTGTATTCATATTCGCAAAGTCCCTCTTTTATTTATAGTATGGTTGCCATTATTATAATGATAAACCAGAATTAATAAAAATAAAATATATTTCCGAAATATTCGAGTGATTTTTTATTATTTTATTTTGATATTCAATAATTTTAATATTTAACAATTGTGCAAAGGTGGTAAAATAAATTATACCCGGAATGAAAAGGAGGAAGTAATATGCCAAAAGATATTTTAAATCTTACGGTGGAAGGAATGTCCTGCAATCACTGTGTAAACAGCATAAAAAAAGCGGTTGGCGGCCTTGAAGGTGTGTCAAATGTAGATGTTGATTTGAAAGAAAAGAAGGTAACTGTGGAGTATGACAGTAGCAAGCTGGAAATTGAAACAATCAAAAATGCAATTGAAGATCAGGGATATGAAGTTGTGTAAGTTAAAAAGGCGATAATAAAATAAAAGCTTAGGGGCGAAAAGCCCCTTTGCTTTCAGCTATTTGCTTCGGGTGCCATTATGTAATCTTTCGCTGATACAACCGGCGGATGCTTAAAGGCTTTTTAGTAACGGAATCCGCCGCACAGACAGCAGAAGAGGATTATCAATACGATTATCCATATAATTTCATTGCCGACAAAGCCTCTTTCTGACATTCTACAAACCTCCTTTTATGTGTTTTACATTGGATGCCTTTAACCCTTTGCTCCATAGTCGTATCCGTAGCCGCTCCAGCACCAGAAAAGCAGCAGGAAGAGAATTATGAACCAAAGAATAGTGTCGTCATCAAATACTCCTCCAAAGAAACCTTTCTCGGACATGAATATGTACCTCCTTGAAGATTAGAGAATATTTGAAATGTTTTTGCTAAGCTAATAACATATTATTAACGGCTCAATAAATGTGTTACTGTTATTTGTGTATAAAAATATCATTAAAAAAATTGACTTGTTGTTGATGATGGTATATTATTATATGGGCAAAATAATAGAGATAAAGGCAAATTGCGGTATTAAATATTTAATGAGGTGAATATATTCTGGATATATTTGGAATAAATGTAATAAATGGTGTTAAAAAAGAGTTATATGAGAAGGCATTGGGTTTTCTCCCCAAGGAAAAAAAGGACAAAATAAAGAGATTTATAAAGTATGAAGACGCATTAATGTCTCTGACGGCGGAAATTTTGATAAGAGCGGTTGTTTGCTCAAAGCTCGGTATAAAAAATGAATCCGTAAAATTTAACAGAACAACTTATGGAAAGCCTTATCTTGAAGGCTATGACGATTTTCATTTTAATCTGTCACATTCGGGAAGTTGGGTGGTATGTGCGGTAAGTTCCAAACCTGTTGGTATTGACATAGAAAAAATTCGGGAGGTAGACCTGGACATTGCAAAAAGATTTTTTTCAAAAGAAGAGGCTTCAGATCTTTTTGCAAAAGAAGATAATGAGAAAACAGAATATTTTTTTGAATTGTGGACATTGAAAGAAAGCTATATAAAGGCAGACGGGAGAGGTCTTTCTTTGCCGCTGAATTCGTTTTTCTTTAGAATAGAGAACGATAATGTTATTTTTGTATCAGAAAGTGAAAAAAAGAAATTTTTCTTTAAAAGATATGATATTGACAAAGGGTATAAACTTGCTGTATGCTCAATGGAATCACATTTTCCTGAAGATGTGGAGATAAAAAGTTTTGAAGAGGTTTGTAAATTTTTGTGTGAGCGATGAAATGCTTAAAAATTCTTGAAACAGAGCGAGATATTTTATATAATGAAAGTGAGACGGAATTTGTATATTTTAGTCATTTTATAGTTTTTTGAACTAATATGCAGAATCGAACATTGTAGAATATTGTAAATTATTTCTCAAAACTATTAAAAAATACCAATAATCAGTTATGCGTTTAGTAGCGCTCAGAATATTAAAATATGTTGAGAATAATATGATTATAATAGAACAATATATTAAGTATATATTTGAAATAGAGACTTTTTTATTTTTGCTTTCATAATGTAATTTGGCGGCAGTAAAGTGGATGCCTTTAGGTTTTTATTCATTGTTCCGTGATTTGTCTTGTTGGTTGTTGCTATAAGCAAACGTCAAATAATGTATGCACATTACGTTATAACATACATCTCTTCGCAGGATGCGTTCTTCCATACGTTTTTCTAATTACATAGTTTCTATGTCAAACGTTCGTAATTAATTCAAAATAAAGCCAAACAAATTAATGAGTGGTTTTATTTAGTCTTTTATTATTGTTTAAATTTATAAATAAGATATAAACGTCATTTATCATAACGTGCTGAATTTTACTTAGGACACCGATGCTTCCTGGTCAATAATAAAGGAAAGGGGGACAAAAATTATTTTTATGTTTTCTTTTACACCCGGTTGTAAAATACATGGTGAAAAAGAAAAGTTTGGGAAGCCAGGTGAATTGCATCCGGAGAATCGGCATGTTATGATTTAAGGCATTCTGAATGCCTATATAGAGATAATAATTTTAGTTGGGAGGTTTTATTTGGTATGAAGAAAGGTATAAGCTTTATTTTGGTTATTGCTATAATAATGGCAATGACCTCATCCTTTGCTGTGTCTGCATATCCAGCGACTACTCTGTCAGCTGCCGGTGTGGAGAGTGGTAGCATATCATTGGAATTTGACAAAACTACCGCTCAAGTAGGAGACATAATCAAAGCTTATGTCAAAATTAGTAATATTAAGAATTTTGCCGGATATCAGGTAAACATCAAGTATGATCCAACCGTATTACAGGCAGTAAATCCCGATACAAAAGTACCTTTGAATAAAAATACAATGCCTAAAAGCGGAAATTTGCTGTCAAATCCTGAATATGGTTCTATATATGGTGTACTCAATAAAATCGAAGAAGGTATTTTGAATTTTGGAAAAGCGTATACATATCTTAATGATTACAAACTCAGCAATTCACCAGAAGAAACAGGTATTTTGGCGGAAATAGGCTTTAAAGTGCTGAAAGTGCAGCCCACCACCGTAAAATTTGAAAATACATCTTCAATGCCAGGCAGCCTTTCAGGCACAATGCTCTTTGACTGGAACGGTGAGGTTATTACAGATTATACCGTAGTTCAATCTGCTGTTATCAATTCCTCCGTGGTAAATCCTTCACCGTCGGCTGCACCATCCAAGGGAATTGTAAAAATGGAACTTAATAAAAATACCGCTTTTGTCGGCGATATAATAATTGCTGAAATAAAGGTGGATAATTTTGATAATATTGCAGGATACCAGTTTAATATAAAATATGATCCCCAAGTATTGCAGCCTATAGATCCTGATACGAATGTTCCCTATGGAAAATCTACAATGCCAAAGGACGGCACCATACTTGTAAATCCTGAATTTGGTGCAATTTCGGCAGTAGCGAATAAAGTGGAAGAAGGTATATTGAATTTCGGAAAATCTTATACATACCTTGCTGCCTACAAAGCTTCCGGAATGGCTGAAAAGAGCGGTACAATCGCAAAAATTGCGTTTAAGGCACTTAAAGCAGCTTCTTCAACAACCATTAAATTTGAAGAAACACTTTCAATGCCTGGAAGCATTGAAGGTACTATGATTTTTGACTGGAATGGAGACAATGTTCTGGGATATCAAGTTATTCAGGCCGGGGCTGTCAGTATTTCAGGACAAACGGTAACGCCTTCACCGTCTCCTACACAGATTCCGGTTTCACCTACTCCAATTCCATCGCAAAAACCAACACCTTCAAGTACACCGGTTTCCAACGCTTCAATAAGCATTGAAGTGGATAAGAATACGGTAAAAGTAGGGGAAATGGTAAAAGCATTTGTGAAGGTTGACGGTTTTGACAGTTTGGCCGGTTTCCAGGTAAATATTAAGTACAATCCTGATTTGTTACAGGCTGTAAATCCTGATACCGGAGAGCCTTTAAAAATAAACAGCATGCCAAAGAGCGGCGATTTGATCTCAAATAATGAGTACGGAGTAATCTCTATTGCTGTGAACAAACCTTCAGAAGGCGTATTGAACTTTGCGAAAACTTACACATATGTTGGAGATTACAAAGACAGCGGTAAACCTGAAAAATCAGGTACTCTTGCAATTATTGGATTTAAGGCTCTCAATGAGGGAGATGCAACTGTCAGATTCGAAGATGCAATATCAATGCCAAGCAGCCTGAGTGGTACAATACTGCTTGACTGGGATTTGAACAGAATATCAGATTATAAAGTTGTGCAGCCGGACGTAATTAAAATAACAGGTTCAACCAAGCCTTCGCCGTCTCCTACATCAACGCCTGTTGGTCCAAGTCCGACGGCTACTCCGACCGGAGGACCGGTTTCAGACGGACAAATAGAGCTCAAGCTGGATAAAGAACAAGCAAAAGTAGGAGATATCATCAAGGCTGCAATCAATATCAGTGACATCAATAATTTCGCAGGCTATCAGGTAAATATAAAGTATGATCCTGCAGTGCTTCAAGCTGTAAATCCTGTTACGGGAGAACCAATGTCAGACAAGTCGATGCCTGCTGACGGAACTATTCTTGTAAACACAGAATACGGTATTATATCAGCTGTGGCGAATAAAACTTCCGAAGGCATATTAAACTTTGGTAAAGCCTATACATATCTGGATGCATATAAACTTTCAAATAATCCGGAAAAAACCGGAACACTGGCTGTAATTGGCTTTAAGGTTCTTAAGGCGCAGGATACGTATATTGGCTTTGAGAACTCCATTACAATGCCTTCAAGTGTGTTAGGAACATACTTGTTTGACTGGAACGGAGATACGATAACCGGCTACAAAGTTGTGAATCCGGGTGTCATAAAAATATCTTCGTCCACTGTGACAACACCTTCGCCGACACCTACAACAACACCTACTTCAACGCCAAAGCCGACTAATCCGGTATCAACGGACAGCTACATAAAATTGGAGCTTGACAAGAATACTGCGGCTGTGGGAGAAATAATAAAGGCTACTGTAAAGGTAAATAACATAAAAGAGTTGGCCGGTTATCAGATAAATATAAAGTATGATCCTAACGTATTACAACCGGTTAATCCGTATACCGGAGCGGAATACACCTCAAAAACTCCGCTTGCAAACGGCGAGCTGATTGTAAACAGTGAATATGGTGCAACTTCAATGGTCGTGCATGATTTAACAAAAGGTGTATTGAATTTTGCACAAATATACGTATTTATGGAAGACTACAGAAATTCAGGCAAGGCAGAAGAAACAGGAGTTTTAGGGGTAATTGGATTTAAAGTGTTGAAAAATGAAAAAACAACTATCAAATTTGAAGAGCCTGCTTAAATGCCCGCAAGCATTGCGGGAACATACTGGATAGACTGGAACGGCAATAAGAAGACAGACTATAAGGTTATTCAGCCTGAACCTGTCAATGCCGATGCCGTATCATCGGGCAGTTATATAAAATTGGAGTTTGACAAAAACACAGCATCAGTGGGAGAAATAATAAGGGCTACAGTTAAGGTAAATAATGTAAAAAATTTAGCCGGCTATCAAATATGCATCAAATATGACCCGAATGTATTACAGCCGGTAAATCCAAATACCGGAGCGGCATATACAACAACAACTCACCTTGTAGACGGTGAACTGATTGTAAAACAGGAATATGGATCGACGTCAATGGCTGCGCATAGATTGTCCAATGGTATACTCAATTTTGCGCGTACTTACTTGTACGTAAGTGACTACAAAGAAGACGGAAAGCCGGAAGAAACAGGAATTTTGGGTGTAATTGGCTTTAAGGTATTGAAAAAAGAGAAGACAACAGTCAGCTTTTATGCGGATGAAGCTTTAATGCCAAATAGTGTTTCAGGAACGTATTTGATAGACTGGAACAGCAATAAGAAAACAGATTACAAAGTTATCCAGCCCGAACCAATCAACGGCGGTGCTTTACCGGAGAATTATATTGCGTTGGAGTTGAATAAGAATAAAGCGGCAGTTGGTGAAACAATAAAGGCTACGGTAAGAGTGAACAATATAAAGAATCTCGCCGGTTACCAGGTAAACATAGTTTACGATCCGAATGTATTGCAGCCTATTGATCCTGTTACTGGAGCACCGTTTACTACAAGGTCTACTTTTGCAAACTGTGAATTGCTCAACAACGATGAATACGGTCCGACAAATATTACCGCTCATGATTTGACAAAAGGAGCATTAAATTTCGCGAGAGGATACTCATACCTGAATGAGTACAGGAAAAACGGTGTGCCTGAAACTACCGGAGTTTTGGGGGAAATAACCTTTAAGGTATTGAAGTCACAAACTACAAAAATAAGATTTGAGGAACCAGCTGCAATGCCGGGAAGTATTTCAGGAACATATCTGTTTGACTGGTACGGCAATCAAATCAGCAATTATTCGGTAATACAGCCGGACAGCATCAACTAAACTTATGCTGCCAATCAAGTAAAATGCTGCAGGTGGCGAAATGCCGCCTGCACTTTTTCATTTATTAAAAATCAAAATGATGCAATTGAATTTATTTTTCAAATGTGTTATAAATTTAATCAGTACATTTGTTTAATTAACTGCAAAGGAATTTGATTATACTTGGAGGAAGATTGTTAATGATAAAATCAAGTTTGATAAAAACAGGAATTATTACGGTTTTGGCAATGTTAATTCTGTGTGGCTGCGGTGGCAGGACGGGAAAAGAGCCTGATGCTGCTGAGCCCACAATATCCGGAGAGACAAACAAACCTACTGCATCTGTGGAAGCAAAC
>Ga0134095_1001708_pt1 | contig 14030 bp, 16 predicted proteins | sample 6_2taG_FD_94449 | JGI IMG/M metagenome (GOLD analysis project Ga0134095, IMG submission 94449) | Switchgrass degrading microbial communities from high solid loading bioreactors in New Hampshire, USA - 6_20_20_110_A2 metaG | ecosystem: Engineered > Bioreactor > Semi-continuous > Anaerobic >... | reverse complement strand
CCTCCAAAGAACACGCAGGCCTCGTGCATGACCCCCTACCCAAAAAGGCAGGTGAAATTATGGCAAAAAGGAAAGAATTGTCAAAAGATAAAAGGATATCTCGGGAAGAAAAAAGACTTAGAAAAAATTACGAAAACATACCGGAAGAACTGATGGGCGTTGCTGATGGATTGATCCGTAGGGCTGCATATATGAGGGTTACCCTGGAAGATTACGAAAAGGACCTTGACGAAAATGGCTATGTAGAACTTTTTACACAGTCCGAAAAGACAGAGCCTTACGAAAGGGAGCGTCCGGTTGCCCGGCTGTATAACCAGATGAACAAAAACTATCAAACTATAATAAAACAACTTACGGATATGCTGCCAAAGCCAAAGGCCGGAAAGGCCGGTGAGGAAGATGACGGCTTCGACAATTTCGTGCAAAGAAAATAGCTTGCCCGGTAAGCCCCAGGGAATGAGACCAAACCCAATACTGCAATATTGGGAACAGATTGAACAAGGTAAAATTGCTGTATCTCAAAAGGTTTATAAGCAGTATAAGAAGCTTGTTAATGACGTTCTGAACCCACGTGACCCATGGATATATGACAATGACAGAGCTTGGCATGCTATAGACTTTATAGAAAAATACTGCAAGCATTCAAAAGGTAAATGGGGTGGCAAGCCGGTTATATTGGAACTGTGGCAGAAAGCTCTAATCGCCGCCGCTTTTGGGTTTATTAATAAAAACACAGGACTTCGGAAATATACCGAGGTCCTTTTAATTGTCGCAAGAAAAAATGGCAAGTCAACATTGTCTGCTGCTGTTGGTTTATACCTGATGATTGCAGACGGAGAACCGGGTGCAGAAATTTACGCAGTAGCAACAAAAGAGGACCAGGCAAAGATAATCTGGAAAGAAGCAAAGCGAATGGTAAAAAAATCACCAGCGCTCAATAAGAGGATTAAATGCCTTGTTAAAGAGATTGTCGGTCTCGGCAAGTACGAGGATTCATTTTTTAAACCGGTCGGCTCCGATAGTGACACCCTCGACGGACTGAACGTCCATGGTGCATGCATGGATGAAATCCACGCCTGGAAGGACAAAAACCTCTATGATGTTATCTATGACGGAATGACAGCCAGAGAGCAGCCGATGTTGTTTGAAACAACGACAGCCGGAACAGTCCGCGAGCTTGTATATGATGAAAAATATGATTACGCAAGCAAGGTAATAGACGGACTTGAAGGGTTTGAGGATGAAAGGCTGCTGCCGATTATTTATGAACTCGACAGTAGGGATGAATGGACTAAACCGGAATGTTGGGAAAAGGCAAATCCAGGTTTAGGTACAATTAAAGACCGACAGAAACTTGCAGAAAAGGTTGAAAAGGCAAAGCGCGTACCGTCTTTGGTATCGAACCTTTTAACAAAGGACTTTGATGTTGTAGATAATGGTGCCGGTGATTGGTTGCCATATGAAGTTATAAACAATACTGAGACATTTGATATTGAAGAAGTCAGAAATTGCTATGCCATAGGTGGCTGCGACTTATCATCCACGACGGACCTCACCTGTGCAACGCTGCTAATTATGAAGGCTGGAAGTGATAAGAAGTATGTATTACAGCAATACTTCCTGCCAGGTGAATTGCTTGAGCAGCGCGTGGCTGAGGATAAAATCCCATATGACAAATGGAGAGACAGAGGATTGCTTACAGCATGCGAAGGATTCAGGGTAAATTACTCTGATGTTACCGCATGGTTTGTCAAGATGTATCAAGAATATGGCATACGCCCGTTATGGATTTATTACGACCGCGCGCTTGCGGGTTATTGGGTAGAGGACATGAAAAATTATGGCTTTGAAATGGTTAAATGTGCTCAGGGAGCTATTACTTTTAATCAGCCAATGCGAAATATGGAAGCTGACCTCAGGGCAAAGAATATCAATTATAACAACAATCCCATCCTGAAATGGTGTTTAACCAATGTGACAGTCAAACATGATGATAACGATATGGTAAGACCAATCAAGGGCACAAGTACCAGGAAGCGAATTGATGGCATGGTGTCATTGCTGGATGCTTATGTCGGGCTGGCAGAGAAAATGGCAGATTATCAGGCATTAATATAAAGGCGGTGAGAATGTGGGCTTATTTCAGAGGCTATTTAAAAATCAAACATATCCTTATGCTGGATATAAGTTTGAACTTATAACAGAGCGTGGGAATGGATTCTATACATGGAATGGGAATCTATATCAATCAGATATAATCCGCTCATGCATAAGGCCAAAAGCTAAAGCAATCGGGAAGCTTGTGGCAAAACATATCAGGGAAGGGCCTGATGGAATAAAGGTTAATCCTGAACCATATATGAGATTTTTACTTGAAGAACCGAACCCTTACATGACGGGCCAGATGATGCAGGAGAAGCTTGCGACACAACTTAGTTTAAACAACAATGCGTTTGCTTTGATTGTTCGGGATGAATTTGGTTACCCATACCAGTTGTATCCAATACCTTGTTTGGGAGTGGAAGCAATATACGATAAGAGCGGCGAACTGTTTTTAAAGTTTACGCTTCAAAATGGGAAAATCCTTACTTTTCCTTACAGGGATATAATTCATTTGCGGCAGGATTTCAATGAGAACGACATTTTTGGAGACAGTCCGGCAAAGGCAATAACATCTTTAATGGAGGTAGTCAATACAACAGACCAGGGAATTGTGAAAGCCATTAAAAACAGTAATGTTATAAAGTGGCTTTTAAAATTCCCAAACATGCTGAAGCCTGAGGATATCAAAAAGAACGTTGACGATTTTGTCCAGAATTATCTTTCAATTGATGCAAATACAGGCGGTGCAGCTGGTGTGGATGCAAAATGCGATATACAGCAAGTTAAGCCTGAAAGCTATGTACCCAATGCGGCGCAGATGGACAGGACGCTGCAAAGGATATATAGCTTTTTTAATACCAATGAAAAGATAGTACAAAGCAAGTGGAATGAAGATGAATGGACATCTTATTACGAAGCAGAAATTGAAAGTCTTGCTATGCAAATGAGCGGAGAATATACCAGAAAGCTTTTCACCCGAAAAGAACGAGGGTTCGGCAATAAAATCATCTTTGAAGCTTCAAGTTTGCAATATGCATCTATGCAAACAAAGTTAAACCTTCTGCAGATGGTTGACCGTGGAGCCATGACACCCAATGAATGGCGTTGGGTTATGAACATGGGGCCGATTGAGGGCGGAGATAAACCAATAAGAAGGCTGGATACCGCGCCGGTAACGGAGGGAGGTGGAAACAATGAAGATTGACATAAAAGGAGTTATCGTATCCAATGACGACAAATGGATTTATGAATGGTTCGGCATGGAAGCCATAAGTCCCAAAGACATAAGCCAGCAAATCCAAAAAGCCAACGGTGAGGATTTGGAAGTTATAATCAATTCTCCTGGCGGTGATGTATTTTCCGGTTCTGAAATCTACACGCTACTAAAAGATTACAGCGGCAATGTGGTTGTAAAAATAGTGGGGGTGGCTGCAAGTGCCGCAAGTATAATCGCAATGGCAGGGAAAAAGGTGATGATGTCTCCAACTGCGGAAATGATGATTCACAATGTTTCGTCTTGTGCATGTGGAGATTATAGAGATTTTGAACATGAATCTAAAGTTTTAAAAGATTATAACAGTACAATCGCCAATGCTTACATGATAAAAAGCGGAATGACAAAAGAAGAATTGCTTTCTATGATGGATGAAGAAACTTGGCTAACACCTGAAAAGGCATTAGAGTACAAGCTAATTGATGAAATAATGTTTATGGATAATACCCCTAAGTTGGCGGCTAGTTTTGGCGGCATAATGTTACCACCAGAAGTAATTAACAAAATAAGAAATACATTAAAAAATCCGAATCATTGTTCATGTCAATGTTCGGATTCTTTAATGCAACAAAGTAAAGCAAAATTAAATTTATTAAAATTAAAAGGAGAGATGAATAATGGATAAAAAGGAATATCTTGAAAAAAGACAAAACTTAATTAATGAGGCAGAAAACCTTATTAATGAAGGTAAAGTAGAAGAAGCTAATGCAAAAATGGAAGAAGTAAAGCAATTAGATAACCAATGGAAAGAAATTGCAAAAGCACAAGCTAATCTAAATGCACTTAATGAACCAAAAGGAATTAACATTACTAATTTGGCAGGTACGAGAGGAGTTGATGGGGTAGTGATAGATACTTTAGACAATAACATTATCACAAACAATGAAGATATGTATAATTCAATAGAGTACAGAAAAGCATTCATGAATCATGTCATAAAGGGAAGCCCTATTCCTGAAAAGTTCATAAATGTTGACCAAAACACTAAGACCACTGATGTTGGTTCTGTGATTCCTACTACAGTCTTAGAAAAAATAGTTGAAAAACTAGAATCAACAGGAATGATTTTACCACTTGTAACAAGGACATCTTATCAAGGTGGCTTGGCCATTCCTACTTCTAGTGTTAAACCCGTTGCTACCTGGGTAGCAGAAGGTGAAGGCAGCGAGAAACAAAAGAAACCTACCGGTCAAGTTGTATTTAACTACTACAAGCTAAGATGCGCGGTATCTGTATCCTTTGAAACTAGCGTTGTTACACTTGGAGTTTTTGAAAACACCTTGATTAATAATATAGCTGAAGCTATGACTAAAGCATTAGAACAAGCAATTATAAGCGGTAGCGGTGTAGGGCAACCTAAAGGTATCTTGGCAGAAACTGCTCCAGAAGGTCAAAATATAGAAATTGCAACAGATGAAGATGTTGATTATGAAACATTAATTAATGCAGAAGCTGCATTACCATTAGCTTACGAATCCGAAGCTGTATGGTGTATGACCAAGAAAACATTTATGAAGTTTGTTGGCATGGTTGATGCAAACGGGCAACCTATTGCACGTGTAAATTATGGTATTAACGGCAGACCTGAAAGAACTTTATTAGGAAGAACTGTGGTATTGAATGATTATATGACTAGCCTTGGAGCTACTATAGAAGAAGATACAGTTGTAGCCTTCTTATTCAACTTCAAAGATTATGCACTCAACACTAACTACAACATCACAATTAAGAGATACGAAGATAACGAAACTGATGACCAAGTAACCAAGGCCTTAATGTTAGTGGACGGTAAAGTGGTAGATAAGAATAGTTTAGTTACTATAACTAAAAAAGCGGGGGAATAATGCAGGCATTTAGCATGTCTGCCCCTTCTATAGATTTGGAAAGTATGACAAAGAAAGAATTATTAGCTTTAGCTAATGATTTGGGCATAGAAGGGCTAAATGACCGAATGCTTAAGGCAGACATTATTGAAAGGATTAAAGAGGGATTATAGCATCCCTCTTACAATTCTCTTACTAAAAAAGAGATTATAGTACTACTAGAAGGAAAGGGAATTGAATGCAATCCAAGACAGACAAAATCGGAGTTAATAAAACTGTTAGGCGGTGATTAGATGATTGACGATGTAAAAACCGTATTGAGGATATCAAACAATGCATATGACGCTGAGATTGAGGATTTGATTGAAGCCGCCAAAATAGATTTAAAACTGTCCGGGGTGAACATCAATAAGACGGTGACGGAAACATATACCCCGGAACCGACAGAAGAAAATCCTGAACCAGAGCCGGTAGAAATACAGGTTATGGACCCGCTTATCAAGAGAGCGATCATCGTCTATGTCAAGGCTAACTTCGGTTGGAATAATCCTGATGCGGAAAAATTGCAGCAGTCATACAACATGCTTAAAATACATTTGGCACTGTCTCAGGAATATACAAAAGAGGTGGTGGAATAATGTTGTTCAGGGATGCCATTAAACTTATAACTATCATCACCACCGAAAATAGTATGGGCGACATAATTGAAACTGCACTTGAGCGTGAAGTGTTCGCTGACAAGCAGTCAATCCGTCAGTCAGAGTTCTACCAGGCAGCGGCGACTGGCCTTCGTCCCGAACTCATGTTCGTGGTAAGGACCATTGAGTACAACGGAGAAACCCGGCTGAAGTACAACGACAAAGAGTACAACATCATCCGCACCTACGACAAGGATGGCGAACTGACTGAGCTCATTTGTCAGGGGGTTGTTAATAATGCCAATGCCTAAAAGCGTAACCAAAATCAAAAAGGACGGCATTGAATTCATTTCCAATGTTGACCGTGTGCAGTACACAATCCAAGAACTTTCCCGAGCTGCCCTGAAAGATGTTGCAAAGCTACTCCGGAAAAGGATGATTGAAGAATTGAAGAAACTCCCCGGCATGAAAAGGCACAGAAGAATATACAACAGCACTCAATACTGGGTACGCAAGCGGGAATGTGATTTACAGGTCGGCGTCAAGCATGATTCCTGGTATGGCGTGAACCAAGAACTCGGAACAAAAGGTATGCCGAAAAAAGGTGTCGTGCGCGAGACAACATTCGCACACATTGACGACATACGGAGGATTGAAGGGCAATACTTGTCGGCTATAGAGGATGAAAACAGAGCATTGGGATTGATTGACGAAGAGGAGGAAATTGGCGATGAAGAATCTACGTAAACTGCTGCACCCATATCTGAAGTCTATCCATCCTCGTGTCTATTTCCAGGTTGCTCCGGACAATGCTCAATATCCTTATATCGTTTATGATGTAACCCAGGTACCAGATGATGGAGAGGGCTTCCAGAATATAGCGGTTGACATTGATGGATGGGATATGCCGAACAATGGAGATACTACTGGTATTGAAACCTTAATGGAAACTATTAATGGGAATGGAGATATAAAAAATCCAACAGGCTTAGATAAAAAAACTTTGATTGCTGAGGGATTGGTAGTTACTTTTTATTTGGACAGAAAATTATCGCTCAGAGATGATAATCCGAAGATAAAACGTCGGAAATACATTTATGAAGCAAGATTATTCGGAAGGAGTTGAGAATATGGCTTTAACTCAACAGCAAATAGAGAATATACAGATTGACTATGGTATTATTTTTGTCAACTATGGGGAAACCGACCAAAAGCAGTTAGGTCCCACGAGAGGTGGCGGAGAATTTGTTGCAACTGCAACTATTAGGGATATTGAGTTTGACGGAAGCAAAGGCAAAACAAAAGGCATGCAGGTGGTAGACGACATCACGGCACAGTTGAATGTCACACAACTAAACACATCTATGGAAACATTGAAGATGGCGCTGCCCTTTGCAAAATATGACGATTTGACCGGAAAGTTGTCAGTAGGAAGCGATAGCGTAGGAGTTATACCTGATGAGGCGTACCTGAAGAACATAACGATGTTTGCGAAGACCGTCAAAGGCGAATACAAAAAAATAACGCTATATAATGCCTTGTCGGAAAACGGTCTGACATTCGCGGCTGCACCCAAGGCCGAGGGCACGATTGCATTGAATGTATATGCACATTGGGATGCAACTGATGATACAAAGAATTTGTTTGAAATTGAAGATGTTGAAAGTATTGAATAGGGCGGGGGAACCTGCCCTGAAATTTTAGGAGGGATAATGTGTTGACTTTGAAACAAGGTTTAAAACTATCGGCCATAATCGACAAGCTCGACTTGAAAATAACAGACCCGAAAGCCGATGCCAATAAAGTCGGCGCAGACCTGATGATGCAGATAATATCAAAAGCACACAAAGCAGAACAGGAAATCTATGCTTTTGTGGCTGAGACAAAGGGGATAACGCCACAGGAGGCTGAAAAGGTTGACCTTATCGGGTTTATCAAAGAGATAGCCGCCGATGCAGGCGTAATAAATTTTTTCAAATCTGCGGTCACCTGAAAGGGCCGCGCATAGTTGAGTTGCTTTCAAAAACATACAATCCACAACTGATTATGGATTTGCCCCTATCTGCAGCTATGGATTATTTGATTTACGCTATTGAACAAGAAAAAGAACAGGCAGCGTGGGAATTGTGGAAAACATTATATCCATTCATGGCAATTGAATGGCTCAAGCCAGTCAAGTTTGACGAGTTCAAACGGAACCTGTTCAAGCCGCAATACAGATACACTAAAAAATCACTCGAGGAAATAGAAAAAGAAATGCTGGCGGTCGTGGCGAAGCATAAAGGCAGGTGATGACTTATCGAATTGTTCAAGCTCTTTGGGAGCATCTTTATAAATTCTGATGAAGCAGAAAAAAGCATTTCGAGGACAGAGGAAAAGGCAGAAAGCCTTGGCTCAAAGCTTGGCAATGGCATCAAAACCGCCGCAAAGTGGGGGACTGCGATTGTCGGCGGGGCTACTGCGGCCGTCGGTGGGTTGCTGGCTGTAACTAATCAAACCGCAGAATATGCTGACGAGATAGACAAGCTGTCGGAAAGAACCGGCATAAACAGGGAAGAATTGCAGAGGTGGAAATATGCCGCTGCACAGTCCGGGGCTGATATAGGCAAGCTTGAAGTTGGCATAAAAACACTGTCCGGATATATGGATGATGCTATGAACGGCAGCAAGAAAGCCACAGAGGCATTTGCCGCCCTTGGCATTAGTGTGGATGACCTCCGCAACAAGTCTCAGGAGGAGATATTTGAAGAAGTCATGAAATCTCTGGGCGATATGGAGCAAGGCGCTACACGAAATGCTATCGGCGCTGATTTGCTTGGTCGGTCATACACGGAACTGCTGCCACTCCTCAATGCTGGAAGCGACGGTATGCAGGAACTGAAAGATAGGGCTGACGAACTTGGCATCGTCATGAGTGAAGAAGCCGTCAAGGCAAATGTTACCTTCGGCGATACTTTACAGGATATAAAAGAATCATTTGCTGGCGTAGTTAGAGGGCTAACAAATTCATTTCTGCCCATGATGCAGCAGTTTGCTGATTTTATAGTCGCAAATATGCCGTTGATACATGAAATGCTGGGCAATGTTTTTAGTGGCCTTGGCGAAGCGGTCACCGCAGTGCTGCCGATTCTCATGGATATGATTCAAAACGCTTTGCCACCGCTGATTGAACTATTTAGCGAGATTGCCACGAACATTCTGCCAATATTGATTGAGCTTTTTGGAAGTATTGCCGCAGACGTGTTACCTGTGTTCATCAGCCTGTTTACTGACATTATCAAAGAAATCGCACCCGTATTTATACAGCTGCTTGAAGTGATAGTAAAAGACGTGCTGCCTCCATTGCTGGATTTATTTTCAATCCTTATCGGCGATATACTGCCTCCATTGATTGAATTTTTCGGCGAAATCATTAGTACACTGCTACCGCCATTGATTAGCCTATTCAAACAAGTAATTGACGCAGTAATGCCTGTTTTGATTGAATTGTTCAATCAGTTTACAGAGACTGTTTTGCCGCCTTTGATGGAACTTATTAATGAAATTGTGGCTGTAATAATGCCGCCATTACTTGATATATTCAATGAATTAGCAGAAGTGGTTTTGCCACTTGTTATGGAAGTGTTTCAGGCTCTATTGCCAGTCATTGAACCTATCATGAATATGATTGCAGCAGTAATAAAGACAGCTTTGTCTCTCATAAAAGGCGATTGGGAAGGCGTTTGGAACGGCATACGTGACTTTTTCAGCGCATACCTTGACTATATCGTCAAACTTGTGCAAGGCTTCAAGAATACTTTTGGAGCTATATTTGAAGCGATTGGCAAGCATATCAAGAACGTTTGGGATGGTATTGTAGGCAATATTAAGGGAGCGATTAATTACATTATAAGTGGAATTAATGCTTTCATTAAAGGCATTAATAAAATTAAAATTCCCGACTGGGTGCCTGGTGTTGGTGGAAAAGGATTAAATATAAAAGAAATACCGCTACTTGCCTATGGTGGAGAGATAACTCAAAAAGGCCATGCCATAGTAGGAGAAGCAGGACCCGAATTGCTTGAGTTGCCACAGGGGGCAAAGGTGAAGCCTCTTTCTCTTGTTGATAGAGAGGATAATCAATCAGATGCCGGAGAGCGCACAATAAAGTTGGAAATACCACTATTTCTTGATGGCAAGCAAATTGCAAAGGCGAGTGCCCAATATATCGATAAAGAATTGTTTGGGGGGATAGCATAATGTTGGGATTAACTTTCAGAAGTAAACACAGTTATAACGACTTTGGTTTAATTATGAAATCTGACAACAGAAACCTGCTTCCCCCGTTACGAAAAAGAAAACTTACCATTGATGGCAAGGATGGAACGTGGGATTTCGGGGGAGGATCATATGAGGAAAGACAGATACAAGTAACTTTTGAGTTGCTTGTCCAAAACCGTACAGAACTTAGATACAAAGCAAGAAAAGTGGCTCAGTGGCTTAATAGCAAAGATGGGCCTTCCCATCTCATATTCGATGACGAGAAAGACAAATACTACATAGCGAGCGTTTACAACGGTGTTGACCTGCAAGAGATAGTTAACAACGGGAAGTTTTCCGTTGTTTTTGAATGTCAACCTGTTGCAAAGTTAATATACAATGCGGATGATATTATATTAGATAGCGATATATTGCTTGATTACACAGATGTAAGGCTTGGGGATACATATTCCTTTACAATCACAAATCCAGGCACGATAGAAGTAAATAATTTCGGCACATATAGTGTCCGGCCAACAATTATAGTGCATGGCACTTGGTCTAATTTCAGTATCACAATTGCCGGGAAGACATTGAACTATACTGAGGCCATGACAACGCCCGGGGACATAATTATTGACAATGAAAATTACACTGTCAAAGATGGAGAAGGAGGAAACAAACTCGGGGTTGTAACCGGCGATGTGAACACATTTTTGGAGTTGCCTCCAGGGATAAACCAAGTAACAATAGACGGAGAAAACCTGAATTGTACTGTATCATTTGAGTTTGCTCCAAGCTACTTGTAGGGGGTGTATATATGGCTAATATAGGAATGCTATATGGAGATATGTACCTCCGACACGCTTGGAGAATCATATTACAAAACGATATTAATCTAAATGCCGACATTCAGCAACTGCTTGATCGCACAACCCAATACTTGTACAGCATCAACACAAACAGAATAGAGCTTGCTTCAAACACAAAATTGGTTGAATTTAAGCCAGAAGTGCATTCTTCAACTCATGTTGTGCTTGGTTTTATGATGAACATATATTCCGAAAGCACTGGGAGCATAGCTTTTGAAATAAGGCACAACAGCGAACTATTAACAAGCGTTGGGTGCTCTGTTACACCAGGATGGAACCTAATTGCATTTCCGTACTTTATACCTTCACTGAGCAGCGGGGTGCATACAATTCAAGTATATGCAATTACAAATATGACCGGACTTGTTATTGAGCGAAATAACTTGAATTGCTATCTCCAAGCGAGGTCAATTCTTGGTGCTTCAGACTTGCCTCCGTCAATTAACATTTTTGATGAATACTTGTACAGAAATATAAATGAAGAAAAAGTATCTTCAGCGACCAATATTGATGTTATTAATCCTACTGAGGCAAATATCGTTATCGTTTTGGAATATAACAAAATAAACATAAACGAGGTAACGACAACTGTTACAATCGAGTTGTTATAGAAAGGGGCGATTATGTTTGAATATTCAAATCCCTTATCAAGAAATGTATTATGGCAAAAAGGCGAAAGAAGTAATTGACTATGTGAAGGACCTTAGAACCGGTAAAATAATTAAACAAAAGAAATTAAAGCCAGTTGGCTTAGGTTCTAATACATGCATAATCGAAATGTTCGAAGGGAAAAAGAAAGTCAAAGAAGCGGTTACGCACAACATAGTCAATAACATTTTAAACCAGATTGCATTTTTGCAATTTTTTTACGATAACTGCAAGCAATCTTCAAATCTTACAATCTTCAATCCTTTCACAAATATTATATTAACAGATTATGAGGGAGAAGAGAATGCAGATGAGGTGTGCGTAAGGGGGAACGTAATAGCATGGGCGAATAAATCGACGACGTATGTAGGTACTTCTTCATTGCGAGGCACGATAAACAATGCAGAAAGTGAGTTGACCGATAGGACGCAATCTGGATATCTTAAGTATGTATTTGATTTTCCTACGCATGCTGCGAACGGGAATATAAATAGTATTTGGTGGGCATATGGCGGGAGTAACTCGTATAAGATGCTCGGTGATGCATATCTGTCGAAGGCATCAGTCCAAACTTACACTGATATGTGCTGCGACGGTTCATATGTATATGCAGTCCGCAATTCAGGAACTATATACAAAATGATAATGGACTCAGCCAATGCAGAAACTATAAGCTTTACAACGAATAATCTGCGCGGAATTGAATGGGATGGAACTAATTTTTGGTTGGCAGATAACACTACAAAAACTATATATAAATGTAATACAGTTTTTTCGATAATCTCAACAGTGGCACTGACTGTAAGCGAAAATATAACCGGCATAACTCTTTATAATAACAAAATATTCGTGTCAACGACTGCTGCACTGTATAGGATTGCCCTTGATGGAACAGTTGAAGCGAGAATAACAGCCGAAACCCTTGGTTTCCAAAGTGGTGGTATACTCGGTCGTGCTAAAGCAAACAATAAATATCTAATGTGCTTCGGAAGGAACGGGTCAAATTATTATTATGCCTTTTTGGACACAAACGGGAATACTATGTATTTGAGAGATGTAACAGATGATTCAAATTTCAGAGTTCAAGATTTTTGCTTTGTAAACAATGAATATTACGCTAATTCAAATTTTTATATCAGACATACATCATACAGAGACTTTGCATATTTAGGCAGTGTTGGTGCACATACAAAACTCCCAAGCACAATTACGAAGACAAGTACCAACACAATGAAAGTTACCTATATATTCAGTATAGAAATGCCAACAGGAGGTAGCGGGACATGATAAGGGTATATAGCAGGAACATGAAACTTGTATCCATTTTGCAAAACGCCTTTGATATATCGTATTCGGAAAAGATGAATTCCCTTGGAAGTGCGGAATTCTCCCTTCCAGGGGATGACCCTAAAAATGAAGATTGCAAAGCATTTAACTATGTTGAAATTTGGGATGGTGATGAAAGAGTTGACTTATACAGAATTATGCCAAACAGCATGACGAAAGATGGATCAGGCAGAATAAATACCTACAAGTGCGAACATGTACTTGCTACTTTGCTTGATGATGTATTGTTCAAGTATCACCAGACAAGCAACTTGCGTCCAGCAGATACCATAGAGTATATTTTAAGCAAGCAAACAACGCAGAATTGGATATTGGGAAATGTTGATTTTACAGACTTGTACAGCTACAAATGGGAAAACGAGAATTTGTATAATGCTCTAATGAGCATTGTAAAGCCATACACTAAAGATTATATGTTCACATGGGATACATCGGTATATCCGTGGGTTCTCAATTTAGTTAGACCATCCAACGAGGTTAGTGCTTACATTCGGTACAAGAAAAATCTTATTGGCATTACAAAGGATGAAGACCCAACGGATATAGTTACTCGGTATTATCCGCTTGGATATGGTGAAGGCGACAATCAGCTAACTATTGAGTCAGTAAATGGTGGAGTGCCGTATGTGGATGCGGATAGTGAAACCATAGAAAAGTATGGCATAATAGCTGATTTCTACATAGACAAGAGCGAAGAAAATCCTGCGATGTTAAAAGCAAAAGCGATTGCAGCTCTTGAGAAAGCAAAAGTACCAAAGGTAGTCTATACAGTTGATGCTGCAGAAATATATCAAATCACAAAAGAGCCAATCGATAAGTTTACTGTCGGAAGTCTTATTCAGGTGTACGACTCTGAAAGCGGTATCGAGTTTACGGCAAGGGTTGTAGGGAAGGATAAGTCAGATATCAAGGGAAATCCGGGAGACACGAAGTTAACAATTGCGAATTTCGATACAAGAAAGATTTCGAGTGTAGTAAGTTCTATCCAAAAGAGACAAAGAGTCAGTGAAGTTTACAGCCAAGGAGCTACGAATATTGATAGCAATGACTATCAGGATAATTGCGATGCTACACACCCAGCGGTAAT
>Ga0134095_1001706_pt1 | contig 14052 bp, 8 predicted proteins | sample 6_2taG_FD_94449 | JGI IMG/M metagenome (GOLD analysis project Ga0134095, IMG submission 94449) | Switchgrass degrading microbial communities from high solid loading bioreactors in New Hampshire, USA - 6_20_20_110_A2 metaG | ecosystem: Engineered > Bioreactor > Semi-continuous > Anaerobic >... | reverse complement strand
GGCGAGATCGGCGTGTTGTTCGCGGTTTCGCTGTACTTGCAGGGCACGAAGGGGCTGACCGCTTTTGACACCGGGCTGGCGCTGCTGCCGCTAGCGGTCGTCGCGTTCTTTGCCGCGCCCCTGGCTGGTGCCTTCTCGTCGAAGCTCGGCCCTAAATGGATCGTGACGGCTGGCATGGTGATCGAAGCGATCGCGCTCTTGATTCTCAGCCAGATGGTCGATGCGGATGTCAGCGTGACGAGTGTTGCGGCAGTGCTGGGCTTGTATGGCCTGGGGCTGGGTCTTGCGATCGCGCAGTTGACGAATCTGGTGCTGTTTGACATTCCCGGCCCCAAAGCGGGCATCGCCTCTGGCGGAAACAGCACGATCCGGCAGGTCGGCTCCGCGCTGGGCATTGCGATCATTGGCACGGTGCTGACCACTACGACCTCGACACGCTTCAAGGAAGAATTCGCTGCAACGCCTGTCCTGGCCCAATCCCCGCTTGCCGCGATGGAGTCCGTCTGGATTGAGATGGCGAAGCAGCCGGTGAACTTCGATTTCGTGGAGATCCTGGAAGCCGGAATGCCCGGTGGGGACGGCTCGTCGCCGATGGCGCAGTTATTCGCAAATGCGGACTTTACGCCCCAGGGCGAGGCGCTCAACCGTGTCGTGTATAACGCCCGCTCGGCTGGGATGGCTCGTTCGGCCCTGGCGGCGTTTGTGTTCATCGGCATCGGGGCGCTGAGTTCGCTTGCGCTGCCCAACCCCAAGGAGCGTGACCGCTCCCTGGATGAAGGATAAACGTCCTGCCCGGTGAGTCGCTCGCTGCCTGGCGACGGGTTTACAAAGCGTGCCCGTGCCGGTACACTGCGCGGCATGTCCGAAGCAACACAGTCTACAACTCCCCGGCGCACGTGGAGCCGCCGGACCGTCGCCCTCGCAGCAGTCGCAGCCCTGATCCTGGCGCTGATCGGGATCGGGCTGGCGGTTGTGGCGGCGCGGCGGTCCGTCTCTATCGAGCAGAACGGCGTCGCGCCGGCCGGCGAGGCGCGTGGGAACGTGCCGGTCCGCGTGCGCTTCTCCCGCGAGATGGATCGCGCCTCAGCCGAGGCGCGCTTCCGCATCGCGCCCGACGTACCGGGCGAGTTCACCTGGAGCGATGACCGGACGCTGGTCTTCACGCCGCAGCGCGCGCTGCCTGCCGGGCAGACATACACCGTGACGATCGACTCCGGCGCGGCGGCGCGCAACGGCGCCACGCTCGACGGGCCGTTCACCTGGCAGTTCGCGGTGCTGCCGCCGCGTGTGGTATATCTGGCGCCCGCCAGCGAGCTCCGCCAGCAGCTTGTCCTGGCCGATCCGGCGACGGGCGCGGCGGAGCCTCTTACGTCTACCGATGAGGGCGTGCTCGATTACGCCGTCAGTCCGAACGGCCGCCTGATCGCCTACGCGCAGGAAGCCGACGATCACTCCGCCGATCTGTGGGTGCTGGATCTGCTTTCGGGCGAGCGCTGGCCGATCACGGACTGCGTCGGGGCGGTGTGCCACAACCCGGCGTGGAGCCCCGACAGCCGACAGATCGCCTACGAGCGCGCCGAACTCGATCCCGGGCGCGGGACCGGAACCGGCGCGTCCCGCGCGTGGATTGTGGACCTCGCCACCCTGCAGCCGCGCCTGATGTTCGAGGACGAGCAGGCGCTTGGCGCGAATCCGGTCTGGTCGCCGGATGGGGCGCGCGTCGCCGCGTTCGACGCGACGATCCCCGGTGTGCGCGTGCGCGACCTCGACGGCGGACCGGGCGCGCAGATCGAATCGCTGGAAGGCGCGGCGGGCATCTTCTCGCCGGATGGAGATCGGCTGCTGATCCCGGTGCTGGTGCGCGGCGCGCTCGGCGAGGCGTTCTACACGCAGCTTGACCTAGTCGATTTTGCGCGGGGCGAACGCACGCGCGTCAGCGGCGAGGAAGACGCGCCGGTCGAGGATGCGGGCGCGGTCTGGCTGCCGGACGGTGATACGCTGATCGTCTTGCGCCGCTACCTCGACGACCGCTTCACGCAGGGGCGGCAGATCTACCGGCTCGATCTGGCGAACGGCGAGGCGGAGCCTCTGGTGGTCGATGCCGAATACGCCCACAGCGCGATCAGCCTGGACCCGTCCGGCACGCGCCTGGTCTATCAACGCTTCCCGATCGGCCAGCCGGACGCACAGCCGGAGATCTGGACGCTCGACCTGTCCACTGGCGAGCGCGCGCTGGTCGCGAGCGACGCGTTCCTGCCCGCGTGGGCGCCCTAGCGCGCTCGCCCCCTGTGGCAATTATGCTAGGATTAGCAGCAATTAGCGATTAGCCAAAGGCGAGAGAACCTGTATTGTGCTTGGTTCGAGCCTAACTCAGCGTCGAGCGCAGATGCGAGAGCTTGCTCCGCCGATAGGCTATATGGGCGATGCAATTCAGCTATCGCTCGCTCTTGAAACTGCTGCCTTATTGCTGTCCCTGGCTGGACTTCGCTTTCGCTAACTGCTAACTGCTAACCGCTAATCGCTAACCGCTAATCGCTAACGGCTAACCGCTGCTTTTCTCAGGAGCGCGCTATGACTGCCACCGTTTCCGCTGCTGCGTCTTTCGACTCGGTCGATGAGGCGACGTACCGCCGCCGCCAGCGCGCGTGGGCGCTGTATGACTGGGCCAATTCTGCCTTCGCGACAACGATCCTCGCCGCCGTGCTGCCGACCTACTACAGCGGGGTCGCCGGGGCGACGCTGCCCAGCGAGGCGACAGCCACCGGCTATTGGAGCCTGACGCTGGCGATCGGCCTGTTCATCGTCGCGATTCTTTCGCCCATTCTCGGCACCATCTCCGACGTGCGGCGCGGGAAGAAGGCGTTCCTCTCCCTGTTCGCGACGATCGGCATCATCGGGACCGGGCTGCTCGTCTTCGTGGGAACGGGCGACTGGCTGCTGGCGTCGATCCTGTTCATCATCGGGCGCGTTGGCTTCTCCGCGTCCATCGTGTTTTACGATGCGCTGCTGCCACACGTTGCCCGCCCGGATGATGTGGACCGGCTCTCGACCACCGGCTACGCGATTGGCTACCTCGGCGGCGGGATCCTGCTGGCGATCAACGTGGTGATGATCTTCGTCCTGGGTGGCGAGACGGGCGCGCGGCTGTCGTTTCTGAGCGTCGCGGTCTGGTGGGCGGTCTTCTCGATCCCGGTGCTGCGCGTCGTGCCCGAGCCCCCTGCCGCAACCGCTGCGCTCAAGCCCGGCGAGAACGTGCTGACCGTCAGCCTCAATCGCTTGCGCCAGACCTTCCGTGACCTGCGCCAGTACCGCGAACTGCTCAAATACCTGATCGCGTTCCTGATCTACAACGACGGCATCGGCACGATTATCGGCATCGCGGTGATCTACGGCGCGGAGCTTGGCCTGGGGACGCTCTCGCTGGTCGGCGCGCTGCTGCTGGTGCAGTTTGTCGGCTTCCCGTTCAGTTACATTTTCGGGCGCCTGCCCGCAGCGGGCGATCCGCGTCGCGCGTTTTTCCTGGCGTTCATCCTGTGGAACCTCGTGGCGTTGCCGTTGGTCGCGGTGGGCGCGCGCCGCACGCTGGACGTCGACCTGACCGGCGCGCCGCGTCCCGACGCTCCTGCCATCGACGGTGCAGCGGGCACGGGCGTTGTGTCGCTGAGCGATGAGGCGGTTCAGCGCGGTATGCTGGCGGACGATGGCGCGGCGGTGTCTCCCGCGCCGGATGTGTGGACGTCCGCCGTGGTGGACGACGCAGAGTTCGACGGCGAAGCGCTGACCTACTTCTCGACCGATACGGCGGACGCGGCCTATTCGCTGCACTTCAACGGGCAGTCGGTCGCGCTGTTCTACTCGGCCGGGCCGGATCGCGGCATTTTCCGCGTGTATCTGGATGGCGTGCCCTACGACTTTGACGACGATGATCTCGAAACTGGCGAGGTAGACGCCTATCGTCGGACCGTCCGCTGGAACAACCGGCTGACGATCGAGGCGGACGAGCCGGGCGTGCACACGCTCGTCGTGCAGAACACCGGCCGGGCGAACAAGGACGCCACTGGCACGCGAATTGACGTCGGGCGGCTGGAAGTGCTGCCCGCGCCGCGCGTCGCCAGTCTGCCACTGATCCTCGGTCTGCTGGCAGTGATCGAGCTAAGCGGGCTGCTGTTCGCGTGGACGATCGGAAAGCGGCTGTTTGCGGGATTGGCGGAGACGCTCAACACCAAGCGGTCGATCCTGCTGGCGCTGCTGATCTACATGGTGATCGCGACGCTCGGCTACTTTGTCGACTCGGTAGTCGAGTTCTGGCTGCTGGCGTGGCTGGTCGCGGTGGTGCAGGGCGGCAGCCAGGCGCTCAGCCGCAGCCTGTATGCCAGCATGAGTCCGCGCGCCAAAAGCGGCGAGTTTTTCGGCTTCTTCAGCGTGATGGAAAAGTTCGCGGGCATCCTCGGGCCGATCCTGTTTGCGGCGGTCGTGGCGATATTCGGGAGCAGCCGCCCCGCCGTGCTGAGCTTGATCGCGCTGTTCGTGATCGGCGGCTGGCTGCTGACACGCGTGAACGTGGACGAGGGGCGGCGCATCGCCCGCGAGGAAGACGCGGCGCTCGAAGCTCTCGGCGCGGTGACCGGCGGATAGAGCGATTTGTGGCTTCCCGTTTGCGCTTAACAACGGGCGGATTGTGTAGGGGCGGAGCTTGCTCCGCCCGCTAACATCGTTTCGCGACCGGCCTGCGCGAATGCCCGCCCAGGCCAATAGATAATCTAGCTGCCTGCGATGCGCTGAAGCACCTCGGCGCAGGTTTCGTCGGGCGTCTTCCCGTCCGTGTAGACCACAATCTTCGCGAGGCGATGGTTCGACGGATGCCTGACGAAGTGCTCGTTGACCTGTAGCAAAGCAGGGTCGACCGTGCCGAATTCCCTCTGTAGCAACGCTGCAAACCGGTCATTCACGATGCGGACCGACTCGTCAAGGTCGGGCGACGGCAGGAGCAGAATCACATTTGGAAACGGCGCCAGCGCGCGGCTGACCCGCTCGAATAGCGCCTCGTCCTCATGGACGGTGCGCCCCGCGCCGAAGTCGATCACGCAGCCACGATGCTCCGCCACCATGCGTTCGACCGCATACGCTTCAAACGGCTTCCAATAGCGCATCAGCCCGACCATGCCTTCGGAGTGGAAAATCTGCGCGGCGGTTGCATTGTCGTAGTCGATTTCCCGGTAATACGTCAGGCGGTGCTCGTCGACCTCATAGCGCGGTATGCCGAGCTTTTCGGCAAGGCATTGCGCGATCGTGCTTTTCCCCGCGCTCATCGGGCCGATCAGGATAACGGTCGACTGGAGCGTGGAGTCCGGTTTGTCGTGCGGAGCGTCCGGTCGGTTCACCTCAAATCCCTTTCTGCCATCCCCGCCACGCCGCTGAGGGCTTGGCTAGCTCCAATTATCCTGTCCCGACCACATAAATCTCCTGAACCTCAAGGACGGTGTTATCCTGGTCGGAAACAGGCCAGAGGCTATTCTCTTCTGGCAGCAGTCGGGTTCCGTCCCACCACTGATAGACTGTGACGTAAAGAGTGTATGGCCCGCTTGAAAGGGTGCGTGGCAATTGAAGGGTGCGGATATCCTGATAGATTTCGGAAGGTTCCCACGTGCTCGTTTGCTTCGGCTGGCCCGCGACGTGCACCGGACCGTCTGCCTGGGCGATGATCCGGCCGAATCGGTCCCTGACTGCGACACTCATGCTGTAGTCCAGATCAAGAGGCTGATCAGCAGACCACCATAGCTTGACCTGGAAGCGCTCATTTTGCGCGATGACCGTTCCGGTATCGAGGATCTCCACGCCATGCAAGCGGATCTTGTTGTCGAAGGGGACTCCTTCCCAGTCCGGCGGACCTTCATATAGCCGCAGCAAAAAGTGCCAGGGGCCGACGAAAATCGACGGCTCGCGGCCTGTCTCGATCTCACGCAAAAGCGCCTCGTCGCGGGCGCCCGACGTTGACAGATACCACACTCGCGATGCATTGCCGGGGCGCTCAACCACAGGCAAGTAGCCTGTCGGGAAATATTGCGGCACGAAATAATCCCACCCTTCCATCACCCCGCAGGCGCAGTTCGGATCGATGATCAGCACGTCGCCCGGACGTAAATGCTCGGCAAACCAGGAGAATACCATCCGAAACGGCGGCGAAGCAGTTACCCACAGCCGATAGTTATCAAAATCTACGGGCACCAGCGGCAGAAGCAAGGCAGCGCCGATTGACGCCGTCACCAGCGCTCTCTGAAGACGTGTGGCTACCAGACCTGCGAACAGCGTCAGGCCAAGCGCGACCCACCACATATAACGCGGCTTGAGAAATTCCCGGTTATCCAGGATGAAATAGGTGAACAACGGAAATGCCAGCCAGACACCGAGCGCGCCCAAAATCCGCCAACTAAACGCCCCGCGAGCCGCTTGCGCTATGCCGGCAATAACCAACAGGAGCACTACCCCTAGAAACCACGATGGACCGCCAAAGTCACGGAAGATGTTGACCATCGCTTCAAAGAATGGAGGAACCGGTTGGTCCATCACGCCGCCGACCCGCCCCGGTCCGTACTCATAAAACTGCGGCATGATGGGAAGCGTCAGCAGCAGAACGCCGATCCCGATGCCCACCCAGCGGAAAAACAAGCGCGGGCGCATCACGATCACCAGCACGGTGAGCAAGGCGACGAACGCAGCACTGGTGAAGCTGGTGTAAAACATCACCGCGATCAGGAGCGCCACTCCGGCGGCGCGCGGCCGCGATGGCTTCTGCATCCAGTGGACCGTCAGCCAGATGCCGAGCGCGCCTAACATCAGCAGCAGCCCGTACGCGCGCAAATCGACACCCGCGAAAATCGAGTAGCCCATCGTAGCGAACAGAACCGCCGAAAGCAGCGCCGCTCTATGAAAGCGACTTCGCTCAGAGTGAACAAAGCTGAATAGCGCCCGCGCCGCTTGATACATCAGCGCGATCCCCACGAGGCTCACCAGCACCATGAGATAGCGGGACGCCTCCAACGTGGGACCGGTAAACTGCACCCAGATCCAGTGAATCACGCCATACAACGGCGGCCAATCATTCGGAGTGAGCGTCAGCAAATTGCGCAGCGAGCCTTGCGAGCGCCACAACGTATAAATCTCATCGGGCCACTCTACGAACTCGACTAGGCGCAGGATACGTAACCCGGCTGCGAGAAGTAAAACCGCTGTAAGCTGGGTTAATTCGAGAGTCTTCCGAGCAAACGGCATGTGTGGTCTATCAGCTCCTGTGAAGCCGGATTACTTTTGGCGCAGTCGTGAAATGCGGGTGAGGATAGCGACGCGCAAAGAGACAAAACTTAGTCATCCGAACACGCTAGCTAGGCGAAATAGTAGGTTAAGCGTTATGGAGTTTCCATCCCCGCTGCGCGGTTGCGGGCGCGCCACGCCCGCCGGTAGAGCAGCCCTGGCGAGTTCGACACCGGCGCGGATCGCACCATTTCAAGCCATTCCTGCTCGGCTGCGGCGGCTTCCGCGAAACAGCGGGACGCGAACGCCGCACGCTCGCCCGGCGCGGTGTGACGATACGCCAGCGCTGCCGGAATGAATTGCTGCTCAAGCGCATCGCGCTGCGCCCGGTACAGCGGGGCGAGTGAGGTGTAATCGCGCAGGGTGGCGCGGTGCAGCGCCTCGTGCCGCCAGAACAGCGTCGCCTCGTCGTAGCTGCCGTCCGGGACTGGCCCGAACAGCGCGCTCAGGTCCATCCCCAGCCAGACCGGTTTGAACACGCTTGTACAGGGCGCGGCCGTCCCCGTGACGAAATGCGTCTGCACGTCCGGCGCCAGCGACGACACCATCGAGCCGACCGTCTGGTTGCCGCGCACCGGCCCCGCGCCCGCGTGCATGCAGACTTCCGCGCCCGTCAGCCCGGCTGCTGGGTCGTATGGCTCCGTGCCGTGGTTCCGCAAAGCGGCCATCAGGTCCTGCACGGTCAGCGAGCCGATGCGTGCTCTGAGCATCTGCTCGGTGCTCTGGCGGCGGTGATGGCAGGCGCTCAGCCGCGTGTAGAGCGTGTCGGAGTAGCAGTTGGCAAAGTGGAAATCGTCCCGCCCCTTGCACCAGCCGCGATCGACGGCGTACGACACCAGATCGTCGGATGCGAGGTCCCACGTGTTGCCGATCGTCAGCCCGTTCGAGATTGCGCGCACGTCCTGAACCCGCTCCGCCGCCCACTGGCGCCCGGCGGTTTCCAGCACCCACGCCTCGTGCGGATCCGCGATCAGGAAGCTGTTGTGATAGTAAAACTTGTGGCGAAAGCCTGCGTTCCCGCCCTGCCCGTACTCCGCCAGCAGGGTCGTGATCACCTCCAGTGCCTCGCGTGCGGTGCGGGCGCGTTCGAGCGCCAGCCGCAGCAGGTCCATCCCGAGCAGGCCGCCCTTTTTCTCGTACGGGACGCGCGTGAACACCGCCTCATTCCCGATGGCGACGCCGTGCTCGTTGGCGCCCATCTCCGCGCCCCAGATCCAGAACGGCTTCGAGAGCAGCACTTCGTAGGTGGTGCGGACCTGTGGAATGGTGATGTACGTGCAGGTGACGGTGCTCCCTTCCGGGTGCTGCGTGCGAGGGATCCGCAGCAGGTGCTGCGCTTCATTCGGCTCGCGATCGCTGTTCTTGCCAAAGAGGGTGATTCCGTCAGCAGTTGTATTCCCTAGCGCCACTACAGTATCACACATGGCGTGGTCTCCGGTCGGCGGTTACGGTGAAATCGTATGCCCAAGTATAGCGAAATGCGGGCGCGCCCCAAAGCAAAAAAGAGGGATGCCCGCGTGGCATCCCTCTGGATGTTTCCGTGTTGGCGTGCGTCAGGCCGCCGCGCTGTTTTCGGCGGACGGTGCGACGTCCGCTTCTGGAGCCGGATTCGCATCCCCCCGGCGCGGGCCGCGACCTTCGCCGAAGCGGCCGCCGCGCTCGAAGAACGGGTGGCTTTCGAAGAACTCATCCATCATCCCCGGCCCGAAGAAGAACATGCCACCTTCGCCGTTCGGACCGCGACGGAACATCCCGAAGTTGCCGCTGTTGCGCGGGCCGAGCGTGACGTCCAGGCTCAGTTCCTCGCCGTCGCGGATCACGGTCAGCGTGACAACTTCGCCCTCATCATAGGCCGCCAGACGCTCGCTCAGCGTGCGCCGCTGGTCAACCGGATCGCCGTCCACCGCCGTGATGATGTCGCCCTCTTGCAGGCCCGCCTCAGCCGCCGGGGTATCTTCATACACCCGCTCGATCAGCGCGCCTTCTTCAACGTCCAGCCCGCGCTCCTCGGCCAGTTCAGGCGTCAGGATGGCGAACTGCACGCCAAGCTGCGTCGGCTGGCCCATGGTGAATCCCATCATCGGACCCTGACCGCCCCGGAAGCTAAAGCCCGGCGCGAAATTGAACTGGAACGCCTCGGGGATGTCGATCTCGACGGTCGTCTCTTCGCCGTCGCGTAGTACGTCGAGCGTCAGCGTCCCGCCCGGCACCAGGTCCGCCAGCAGCTCGGCCATCGCGCCCGGCTGGAAGTCGGTCAGCGAGATGCCGTTGACCGCGATTATCACGTCACCGTCCATCAGGCCGCTGTCCGCCAGCGGAGAGTCCTCGGTGATCTCGTTGATCTGCAACCCCTCGTCGGTCATTTCCGCATCGAGGCCCAGCATCCGGCCGATCATCGTCCCAAAGCCGAGGCCGCGTCCGGGCCGGATTTCACGAAGCTCGATGTCGGGCAGTTCGATGTCGGGCAGCAGATCGCTCAGGTCTACCTCGACGGTGATTTCCTCGCCCTCACGCTCGATGGTCAGGGTGAGCGACTCGTCCAGCCGGAACGCGCCCATCAGCCCGCCCAGATCGGTGGTCACGTCCTTACCGTTGATCTGGGTGATCACGTCGCCTTCCTGCAGGCCGGCGTCCGCGAAGGGCGAATCGTCCTCAATCGACTCGATCACCAGCCCTTCGTCGGTTAGTTCAGCGGTCAGGCCGAACAGGTTGAACGTTCCGCTGACCGAGAAGCCCGGCACCGGACGCACCTCGACGCTCGGTGGCCTGACGTCTAGATCGGCCGGACGCTCGCCCAGCGTCACGGTGTAGTCGGTTGAGCGGCCGCGAAACTCCGCCGTCACGGTGATTTCATCACCCGGCGCGTAGGTCGCGATCAGGTCCACCAGCGCCTGCGCCGACTCAATCGGCTCGCCATCGACCGCTGTGATCACGTCCCCCTCGCGCAGACCTGCCTCGTCCGCTGGAGAGTCGGGAGTAACTTCCATCACGGTGACGCCTTCGTCGCCGTCGATGATCGAGACACCCAGCCACGCGCGGCCTTCGTCTTGCAACACGTTGCTTGTCGTCGGCTGCTCGTCCGATGCACTGACCGCGCCCAGGCTCAACCCGCTAAGCGCGAGCGCCAGGGCCGCAGCCAGAAAGGTCAATCGTTTCAAAGCTTGCATAGCGTTACGCCTCCATTCTCGGATCGAAATTTCCACCCCCAGCAGTTCTTCCGAACTGGGATTGTCTTACACTTAGAATCTCGCAAACAACTGTAAACAATGTGTAAGAAGCATCTTAGAACTCTCTAAGAATAGGTGGGGGTGAGGGAAGAAATGGGGAACTTGTCGGGCGTGCCGCCGTGAGGGGTGTCGTGGCGCGCCTGGGGTCGGAAAACCTAACGCGGGCGGGGGAGACGAATGGCGCGGCTGTGCGGCTGCGTCGGGCGCGAGGGCGCGGTCTGCTGGTCGGCGTCGGGCAGCAACGGCAGACGGACGGTGAAGACCGATCCCTCGTCTACCTCGCTGCTGACGGTGATCTCGCCGCCGTGCGCTTCTGCGATCCACTTCGCAATGGACAGCCCCAGGCCGGTGCCGCCTTGCGCACGCGATCGCGCCTTGTCGACCCGGTAGAAGCGGTCAAAGATGTGCGAGAGGTCTTCGGGCGGGATGCCGATCCCGGTATCCGACACGGTGAGCACGGCATGCGCCCCCTCGCGGTGCAGCGCCAGCGTCACCTTGCCGCCCGGCGGCGTGTACTTCATCCCGTTAGACAGCAGATTGAGCAGAAGCTGCTTGAGGCGGTCGCTGTCGCCCATGACGCGCGCCGGTTCGACGTGCCCCAGGCTGACCGAGACCTCTTTGGAGAGCATTTGCGCCTGGCGGAACACGTCCAGCACCAGGGTGTCGAGGTCGATGCGTGCCTGTTCCAGCGGCAAGCGGCCCGCGTCGGCCTTGGCGAGCAGCAGAAGATCGTCGACCAGCCGTATCATCCGCTTCGCTTCGTCCGCAACGGCCGCCATCGTCTGCTCGTCCGGCCCCATGCGACGCATCAGGTCGATGTTGCCCTGGATGATTGTCAGCGGGGTCCGCATCTCGTGCGAGACGTCTGCCACGAAACGTCGCTGCACGTTGAACAGCCGCTCCAGCCGTTCGAGCGTGTTGTTGAAGATGTGCGTAAGCTGGCCTAGCTCGTCCGGCGGGCCGTTGTACGGGATGCGGCGGCTGAGGTCGTCGGCGGCGGTGATCTGCTTGGCGGTCTGCGCGATCGCGTCGATCGGGCGCAACGCGCGCCGCGCGAGGTAGTCGCCGACCAGCAGCGAGATCAGGATCGTGATCGTCCCGCCGATCAGCATGATCTTCAGCAGGCGGTCGACAGCAGCATCGACCGTTCGCAGCGAGGACGCCGCCTGAATGTAGCCGCGAATCTTCCCGTCGATCACAAGCGGCTGCGAGATCACCCGCCGGTGATCGCCGCCGATAATTACGTCGCGCCGCACCTGCTCTGATTCACCCAGCGCCAGCGGGTCCATTGGCTCGTTGTAGCCGTAGCCGAGCAGGCTGTACGAGACGTTGTGCAGAAACGGCTGACCGCGCTCGTTGTAATGCCAGATTTGCAGGAACAGGCCGGGCGTGCTGCGCGTCTTCGGCGACATGGAGTCGCCCGAAGACGGCCACATGATGTCGCTGATTGCGTTGTAGCGCTCGTTCTCGATGACTTCCAGCAGGGTTTCGTCTACCTGCATGCGCAGGGTCCAGCTTAGCACGCTGGATGTTGCCGCGATGAAGACCAGAATCACCACGGCAAGCAGGCTGGAGTAGAGGAAGGTCAGGCGAGTCCGGATCGTCATGCCGTCAGGTGTTCCGCTGGTCGATGGTCGAACGGGCTGCGCCGCAAGCGTGGGATGGTGCAGGGCGGTTGCAGCGCACCATCTAGTGTATCACCGGTTTGTGAGCAGCAGATGAGAAATGGGGACGCGGCGAAGGGACTTTAGTCCTCGCGGAGCACGTAGCCCACGCCGCGAACGGTGTGGACGAGGCGCGGCTCGCCGTTTTCTTCGGTTTTCTGCCGCAGATAGCGGACATAGACTTCGATAATGTTGCTCTCGCCGCCGAAGTCGTAGCCCCACACGCGGTCGAAGATCATCTCGCGCGTCAGGACGCGGCGCGGGTTGCGCATGAACAGTTCCAGCAGCTCGTATTCTTTGGCGGTCAGGTCGATGAAGCGATCTCCACGCTGCGCCCGGTGCGTCCCAGTATCGAGCGTCAGGTCCGCAAAGCGCAGAATCTCCGGGTGCGAAGCGGGCGTCGCGCGGCGGAACAGCGCGCGGATGCGGGCGACCAGCTCGTCAAACGCGAACGGCTTGACGAGGTAATCGTCCGCGCCCGCGTCCAGCCCCTGCACGCGATCCGACACGTCCTCTTTGGCCGTCAGCATCAGGATCGGCACGTCGCTGGCGGCGCGCAGCCGCTTGCAGACTTCCAGGCCGTCCAGCCCTGGCAGCATCCAGTCGAGGATCACCATATCGGGGGGTGTGTCGCGCGCCATATCCAGCCCCTGCTGGCCGTCGTACGCCACATCCACGCGGTAGCCCTCGTAGATCAGGCCACGCTTTAAGAAATCGGCGATCCCGACTTCATCTTCGATCAGCAGTATTCGCTCTGCCATGTCACCCCCCTTGCCGTTGTAGCTGCTTCTCCTTCATCTACAGGCGGACGGGCCAAAGGTCGCACTTTTCGCACCCGCTTTTCCCCTCTCCATTTATGGAGGGGCCAGGGGTGAGGTTCTGCGCGCCTTCTGTCTGGTTAGCTGCCAGTGGTCATGTTCTGGCCGTTGCTAACTGCTAACGGCTAATCGCTCAATAGCCCCACATCACGCGGCTGACCAATCCCGGCGCAGGGACCGCAAACGTTTCCCCGGTGCTCAGGTCCGCGACGACCGGATCGCCCCAGAGCCCATCCTCGGCGTAGGTGAGGTTGCGCAGCCCGGCGGCGATGGTCGGCGCGTCGATCGCCCCGCCCGGCGCGAGGACCGGTTGCTCTATGAACGCCCCGGCTGCTTCGTCAAACGCGGGGATGATGCCGCTTTCCTCGGTGCCGGTCAGCAGGCGGACCCATTGCGGCCCCATGCCGCCGCTCGCACCCGCGATCACAGCCCACGATCCGTCGGGCGTCTGGCGCGCGTCGAGGACAGGCGTCTCCGGGCCGACCAGCGTGACGGGCTCCGCATCGGGCGCTGCCGGGTCGAGCAGGTAGAGGCCCGGCATGGCGTACATCATCGTCGCGCTCCCGGTCGCGATCCGGCCATCGGCGGTCCACCGGGTCACGCCCGCAGCGGACATCGGTATCTCCGTCACCGCACCATCCGCCAGACTCACCACGCCGAGCATCGAGCCTTCATACAGCCCGATGGTGACCAGCAGCGCGGTTTCGTTTGTGTTCCAGCGCGGTTGCATGTAGACGCGCAACGTCGCTGGGTCGTCGGTGAGCACATGCGGCACGATCAGGCGCGGCTGCTGGCTGCCGTCGACGGAAACCGTCCACAGCCCGCGATCGTCGCTGAACGCGATCTGCGAGGCGTCCGCGTTGAGAGCAATCGTAGGCCGCACGCTGCCCGTAGTCAGCGCGCCGAACGCCTGCCCTGCGCTGCCGTCGAGCGCCACGATCCCCACCTCGCTCTGCGTGACATAGGCCACACGCTCTGCCGCAACTGCGAAATCCACGACCGGCTGGCTCCCGGCCGTCACGGGGCGGGGCGCGG